>Ga0209190_1003306_pt1 | contig 10709 bp, 6 predicted proteins | sample M_140205_XF_Meta_FD_187315 | JGI IMG/M metagenome (GOLD analysis project Ga0209190, IMG submission 187315) | Freshwater microbial communities from Lake Montjoie, Canada to study carbon cycling - M_140205_XF_MetaG (SPAdes) (version 2) | ecosystem: Environmental > Aquatic > Freshwater > Lake... | reverse complement strand
GCTTTTTTGCTCAAAATCCAACGGTCCATCTCGCTAAAGTGCGAAGGATTTACGGGCGAATCGGGATTGAATTCGTATTGGTCGATGTTGGCGTAAATGGCAAAAAAGCTATAAGTATTGTAAAGTGTACCCAAGAACTTTCTTTGCGATTCAACCACCCCATCCATATCAAACTTAAGGTTGTCCCAAGGTTGTGCGTTGGTCACCATATACCATCGAACGGCATCGGCGCCATATTTGGCTACTGTTTCGAAGGGGTCGATGGCATTGCCGAGGCGTTTGCTCATCTTGTTGCCATTTTTATCGAGTACCAGTCCGTTGGCAATTACGTTTTTGAACGCAACTTCATCGAACAGCAAAGTACCGAGGGCATGTAGGGTAAAGAACCATCCACGGGTTTGATCCACCCCTTCGGCGATGAAATCTGCGGGGAAGTTTTGCTTGAAAACGTCTTGATTTTCGAAAGGATAATGCCATTGGGCATAGGGCATGGCGCCGCTATCAAACCACACATCGATAAGGTCAAGTTCGCGGGTCATTACCTTGCCAGAAGCACTCACCAGGGTAATGCGATCCACGTAAGGGCGATGCAAATCTTGGGTTAGATCTTCTGCAGATTGCTGTAAACCAAGGATTTGGTTGGCTTTTTCGATTTCTTTGTTGAGTTCGTCGATGCTGCCGATGCAGATTTCTTCGCTGCCGTCTTCTGTGCGCCAAATGGGCAGGGGTGTTCCCCAGAAGCGAGAGCGGGAAAGGTTCCAATCCACCAGGTTTTCCAACCAGTTACCGAATCTGCCTTCACCGGTAGAAGCGGGTTTCCAGTTGATGGTTTTGTTGAGTTCTACCAAGCGATCTTTCACGGCTGTGGTGCGCACGAACCAACTTTCCAAGGGGTAATAGAGGATGGGTTTATCGGTACGCCAGCAGTGGGGGTAGGTGTGCTCGTATTTTTCGACCTTAAAGGCTTTGTTTTCTTGTTTGAGTTTAATGGCGATGCGCTCGTCTACACCGAGGTATTTGTCGCGACCCTGTTTCTGCGCTTCTTCTGCTTTTTCTTCATCGCTGAGGTAGGCTTCTTTGACATACTCTCCGGCGAAGTCGGTTACACTGTCCAGGAATTTTCCTTTTTTATCTACCAATGTGAGAGCACCGATGCCATTTTCTCGGGCAGTTTTAAAATCGTCTGCTCCAAAGCTGGGCGCGATGTGCACGATACCGGTACCATCTTCTGTGGATACGAAGTCGCCGATGATTACTCGGAAGGCGTCGCCTTCATCGGGTTGGGCATAGGGAAGCAGTTGGACGTAGCGGGTACCTTCAAGGTCGGAGCCTTTTTGGGTATTGAGTTTTCTCCAGGGGAGGATTTTCTGTTGTGGGGTATAGTTTTCCAGGGGTTCTTCAGCGCCTTCGGCGCTGAAATACTTTCCAACCAGGGCCGACGCCAGCGTGACCTTGATTTTAATTCCCGTGTAAGGATTGAAAGTCTCTATTTGGTCGTAGTCGATGTCTTTCCCCACCGCCAGCGCCGTATTGCTGGGCAATGTCCAAGGCGTGGTTGTCCATGCGAGGAAATACTCATTTTCTGTTCCTTGCACCTGAAACTGCGCCACGATGGTGGTGTCCTTAACGTTCTGGTAGGTACCCGGCTGATTCAATTCATGGCTGGAAAGTCCAGTCCCGGCAGCCGGTGAAAACGGTTGAATCGTATAGCCTTTGTATAAATAACCCTTATCGTAGAGTTGCTTTAGCAGATGCCATAAACTCTCGATATAGTTGTTTTCGTAGGTCACATATGGATGATCTAAATCTACCCAATAGCCAATTTGTCGGGTTAAATCGTCCCAGCGATCTTTGAACTTCAATACATCGGCACGACATTCTTTGTTGTAGTCTTCCATCGAAATTTTGGTTCCGATGTCTTCCTTTTTGATGCCCAAACGCTTTTCAACTTGCAGTTCGATGGGTAAACCATGGGTATCCCAACCGCCTTTTCGAGCAACTTGAAATCCTTGTTGGGTTTTGAACCTACAAAATATATCCTTGATGGCGCGGGCCATGACGTGGTGGATGCCCGGCATGCCGTTGGCACTTGGAGGACCCTCAAAGAAGGTGAAACTCGGCGCACCCTCGCGTTGGTCAATACTTTGCTGAAACACAGATTCTTGCTCCCAAAAGGCAAGTATTTCCGCTTCAATTTGCGGCCAATTTAATTGTTTGAGTGTAGGATACATTCGTTTTTGTACTGAAAAAGTACAAATTTACTGAATTCCTAGGGAAACAGAGATGGGATAATCTATCGCCTTCTAAAGTCCTCGGTTGTTTAGTCGGTAATCACGATTGTTTCTGAGATTTTGGGATGGTATTCTTTTTCTGACAAATCAATTGTTCGTCGGATGGTATCTTTTTTCCCATTTGCATCGGTGATGTAATAAGTGTTATAATAGGATGCACGCTGATAAGCATTCATTTGTTCTATAAGAGTATTTTTTTCTCCCGATGCCTGCCGGTAATAACTTGTACTACTTACGAGGCCTCCATAATATCTTTCATGTACCAATTTTACGTAAATGGAATCGGATTTATGATTTAAGATAGTAGTTCTAATCTCAATGGTCTTGGCTGGTTTTGGGGATCCGACTGGTTCACATGATACCAAAAGAATGGTAATCATTGCAACTATCAGGCTTGGTGTGATGGCGTTTTTCATTGTCTTAAATTTTTATTCTTAGAGATAAACCGAGTGAATAAAGTTGATTTATGGATTTTGCAGTGACCCCGTCTAACGTGATCACTTCACGTTTATAAACAATTGCGGTGGGTGAAATTTGTTCAGTGGTAAGGATTGCCTCTGTTTTGTTAAAGTCACTATAACTTGGAATTCGCGTGTAGCTGAAAGAGGCGGTGATCTCCAATTTTTTTTTGATGGGATATATGAATTGAATATGTCCGTTGACAGGCATGAAAGAATAGCTGAAATTCGGAATAAATGTGTACGCTTCTTCTAGTAAAGTATTATTACTAAGACGTTTGTTTTTATAAGTATTAAAACTGTCGGTATAGTTGTTCTCATGATTGCGTTTTGTCATTCCCCAACCCAGTCCCCCGCCAATCTCCAGTTTACCCTTTTTGATTGGAATGAGGTATCCGATTTCATTGATTAAGAATTTACTTGAAAAATTTGGGTCTAATTTAGAATGATAGCTATACCCCCACTGATAGTGTGAGTTCGGTTGTATATGAATGCCGGCACTGAACCATATTCCGGGTGAAATATTATTGGGAAGATAAACACGCGATGTTTGGGCCTCAAGCAATTTTCGAGACGACTCATGGGCGATTCCATAACTACTGCTTATCGAAAAAATATATTGCCATTTCTTCTTGTAATTCTGAGTTAAATAGGGTGTTGGATTGGGATTTATGGGTATAGGCACATCAAGTAATAGTGATTGAATTGAAGGGTCAATTGTTTTGACATCAGACACATTGGATAATTTGAAAGTGCGAGGCACTGTGTAGCGTCCATGTCTCTTTGCAAGTAAAGTGCCAGCCCCAGCATAGGCATCTATTGTTATAGCCAAAGAATGATAAAGAACTGTAAGCATGCTAAGCAATTCGGTATTGTCTTCTTTTGTCAATACAAAATATGTTAGCGACGGTGACACGGTTGTACTTATTAAAAAAGGATACGCTGATAGTTTGATCTGAGGAATGGCAACATTTCTGATTTGATCTGTCGAATCTGTGATTTGAAGTATGAGGATATTTCCTTTTAGCTTTTTGTAAGTAAGTTGGAATTGGGTGTCATTTTCTGAGTTTTCTATTGTCACCGTTCTTTCAATTCGTTTCTTTGGGCTGTTGTTGTGAACAATCATTTGCGTATTCGACAAATAATTGGCTACTTCCTTGGAAATGATGATTCTGGTTTTGCTAGATCGAAATGCTGAATTACAACCGCAAAGGAAGACGCCAAAAACTGCGATGACGAGGAAGAAAATGCGCTGCATGTTTTGTAAAAATAAAAAAGAAAGGGGATGTAAAAAATAAAAATGCGAATAAGATGCCTTAATATGAGACATTTTGGTACTGAAAAAGCACAAGTTTACTGAATTCCTAGGGAAACGAAGATCTGATAATCTACATCTATAGGCTTTAAAGAACCACCGACATTAGTCTGTAATCACGATAATTTCGGAGATTTTGGTATCCACATAATCTTTTGTTGCAATTGTTCGTTTGACTAAGTCCCTCTTTCCTTTTGAATCGATGACTTCGAAATAGTAATTGAAGGTGGTAGATGTCCATAAGTTTGAATTAGCCGAAGATAGAGTCTTCTGAAATTTGAAAGATTTATTTTCACCAGAAGCTAGGGAATAACTGTAGTTACTGGTATCAACACCCGTTGAGGTATTTCCCGATTGTAAACGCACAATTATTGTTTTTACATGGATTGAATCGGCTTTGTCGTTTTGTATTGTTTGCGATATCTCTTGAATCACTGTCCTAGGGCTAAATGGTTCGCATGAAGCAAAGAACATTGTTGCTGTGATTGCGGAAATAGTGAATAGGATTTTTGCTGTTTTCATGGGGTTAGAATTTAACTCTAATTGATAAGCCAAGGTTATAAATTTCGTTTATGGTTTTGATTGTAATTTGCTGTTGTGATAATTCGTCTCTTTTGTAACTCGTAATGGTGGGAGTGATTTTTTGTGTGATTAGCAATGTTTCTGTCTTTGTGAAATCGGAATAACTTGGAATTCTTGAATAGCTTGCAGAGGCTGTGATTTCGATATTTTTTTTGATGGGATAAATATACTGAACGTGAACATTAACGGGTAGAAACGTATGTTTCTCATTGGGAATAAACTTATAACCTTCTTCTAGCAAACGACCGCTGCCAACGGGTTTATTTTGAAAGGTTGTGAAACTATCTACGTAGTTGTTTCCGTGAATATGTCTTGCCATTCCCCAACCAAGGCCACCGCCGATTTCAAAATTGCCCTTTTTACAGGGAATTAGGAATCCAATTTCATTGAGTAAGTAATTGCACGACAAATTTGGGTCTGCTTTGGTGTGGTAGCTAAATCCCCATTGGTATTTCGCATGGGGTTGGATGTGAAATCCATAGGAGGTCCACATTCCATTGGCCATATTGTTTGGGAGGGGTACTCGGGATGCTTGATTATTGATGAATTTTGATGAAATCGCTTGATTCATCCCATATCCGCTGTTAACAGTAAAAATGAATTGGTATTTTTTCTGATAATCTGTAGTTAAAAAAGGTGTTGGATTTTGGTTGATTGGCATGGGTATGTCGAGCAGTTTGGCTAGGACCTCTTCTTTTCGTAGGAATGCGGGGCTGGCCGAATCAAGTGTTGCCACGTCAGATAATTCAGCAATGGAAAATGATTTTGGAACAGTATATCGTGCATTGTGTTTTGCGAGCATGCTAGTTGCTCCTGCCCACGCATCGATGTTTGTGACTAAGGCTTGGTAGAATAATACCACCAGAAAATTCCGTTCTTGATTTTTCTTTGATGCCAATAAAAAATAGGCAATGGATGGGGAAGTTGTGGTACTAAGTAATAATGGGTATGCAGTCAATTTAACTTGCGGAATGGCAACATTTCTCACGTATCCGCGATAATCTTTGATTTGCAGAATAACAATTTTTCCTTGTACTCTTTTGTAGGTTAATTGGGGGCGTTGGGTGTCGTTTTCAAGATATTCTATTCGAACAGTTCTTACTATTTGTTTTTTTGTGCTGTTATTATTGATGACCATTTCCGTTTTGGCCAAGTATCTTGCTACGTCTTGGGAAATTCGGATTTGCGTTTTGCTGGGTCGAAAAGCCGAATTACATCCGCAAAAGAGCAGTGCAAAAATTACGACGGCAAGCGATAAAATGCGGTTCATGAATGGTAAAAATATGGAGGAAAAATGGGTTCACAAATTTTTTTTGGGAATGGGCGATACTTCACCGTCTGCAGCAGAGGCATTGGTGCTGATTTTGGCCATGATGAGCAATCGCATTGCCAGCTGCGATCCGGTAAAAAAATAATAAAGTGATAGGGGAATAATAAAAAGGAGGGGGGCGGCCATTGGCCGCCCCTCTCTCTTATTTATTTGAAGTTGAATCCCTAAAAGATTAGAAATTCAATCGAGTTAAAATGTTTGTTTTTGGTGAATTAATCAACCATCAACTTGCTGCTTCCAACACCATCGTTGAATTGCATTCTTACAACATAAATGCCAGTTGGAACGTTCAACTCATATACGTTGTGGTTGCCGTTGATAGCGAACTCACGAACTACTCTTCCATTGATGTCTACCAAGCTAGCACCCAACAATACACGGTTGTCCCAGTTGTTGTGGATGATCAATTGATTTTTCGCAGGGTTTGGAGCCAAAGTTACGTTGGTTCCCAAGTTGGTGTTTTCGATACCCACTGTAGCAACTAGACCCAAAGAAACTGCAATACGAGGAGCCATGTAACCCATGATTGAGTCAACATATTTCATAGATTTTGCTTTGCTATGCATTGGGTTAGAAGCTTTGATACCAGCCAAAATTACTGGAGGATTGTATGGAGGATTTGGCAACATTTTGATTTTAGCCGTGTCGTACCACTCGTAAGGACCAGAAGCATTGGCAAGACCCGCAACCGGGAATAAACCATCAATACCTTTGTTCAAAACGTTGGCTGCACGGGTGTAATCGTCCATTACTTTTCCTTTGTAAGGAGAAGTGTTGCCTAAACGCTGACAACGATTCATGGCATCAAAACCACCGCTCACTTCAACAACTTGTAAAGTAGTACCGGGTACGTTTACCATTCCTGTAGTGTAAGGAGCAAAAGGATCCATTACAGAATGACTCCAGATCAAAGGAATTTCACCTTTTTCCATCCAAGCAGAATCACCAATTGCACCACCCACGGCAAAAGCCAAACGGGCGTTTGAAGTATAACCTACGTGGTTTGATTTACAGAACATACCCATCGCTGGATTGTCGATACCAACACCTGTGCGGTCACCCCACATTGTATCGTTTACCATCACTTTGCCAGTGCTAGCGTCACGGAATTTGGTGCTTTTGATTTCACTCTGACGGTCGATAGAAGCATAAGCACTGGTGATATAACCACCTGTACCGTTACCACCTACAGCAATTTTTGTTGTGTCGATGTTGTAAGGGTTACCACCTTCTTTTACGCTTTTCTTCATGAAACGAACGCAGGTAGCCAAATCTTGAACCCCTTTGTAAGCGGCATTGATGATACCTTGTTTACGCAAATCAACGGTTGCAGCTGCAGGGTTCCAGCCCATACGGTAGGTCATAGAAGCAACGACGTAACCGCGTTGTGCCAACGACATACAAAATGCTACAGTAGCACTATCGTCTTTGTAACCCACTGGGCTGTTGTTAGAATAACGAGGCAAGAAAGAACCCGAGTGAGTAAAAATAATCAATGGGCGATTGGTTGCTGCGTCTTGTGGCTCATAAATGTCAGCAGTCATAGCAACGAAGCCATAACCAGGGGCCATAGCGACTTTACTAGCCAAAGTGGGGGTTCCAGTAAGTACAGTGTAGTTGTCACCGTAAGTCACGTTTTTTGTAACCTTAATTTTGTCAGCAGTCAGCACTTTGTCCACGTATTTGGTTTGGGCAAAAGAGGCTGAGGCCAACACAACTGTTAAGGAAGCGAGTAATGTTGTTTTCATATTTATTTTTTTGGTTTGTACAAACATAATGAATTGATTGAATCTTACAATGGCTATTGGGTAAACAAATTTATAAGTCAAAGTACACAGAGAAATAGGCCATTCTGCCAATTCTTGGACCACCGTATACTTGCATTACCATATTGTTGGTGATATTACTAGCGCCCATTTTTATCATGGCTTTGAACTTGGGAATGGTTTTAGAAATCATCGCATCGAGCAACCAATAGGTAGGGACATCGCCCGTAAATTGTGGACTTCCCTCGTATTTGAATCCTTGGATCCACTTATAATTGATGCTAAATCCAAGGTCTTTCATCTTCAATTTCTTGATATCAATATTTTGGCCACTCAAGCTGAGGTTAAACTTGTTTTTGGGTGTGTTAAAGGCGGGAATAATTGGATCTAAATTGTTTGTTTTGTTTAATTGATTGTATGAATAATTGATTCCCGCGGTGTAATTTTTGGCAAAGAAATAGTTGGTTCCAATGCTCGCACCGGTTGTAGTAACTGCAGTTTCCGCATTTGTTGCAATCCGATAAACTTGACCACCACTGATGTAATTGATGGAGTAATCAATGGTTGGGTCTATTCCGATTTTATATCCAATAAAATCCTGATAATAACTAAAATAGGCACTTGCATCGATGTTTAACTTGTTGGCAAAAAGAAACGACTTATATCCCACCTCGATACTTTTTACTTTTTCTGGTCTTACAGGATCTACGTGGAACCATTGCAATTTCCCGAGCTGCGTAGTGAGTCCGCTAAGTGCATCATAAAGGGAAGGTATCGTGACCAAACTATCGTAACCTTTAATGTTTCCCAATAAGATAGCCCTACCTACGTTATAATATAGGTATTGATCGGCCAAAGTTGGATTTCTTACCCCGGCCGATAGACTGACACGGTAATATGTGATTTTGTCTGGGGTATAAACTAGGGATGCCGCGGGAGAGAAAATGAATGGGAAGTTTTGGTTTTTGTCGACCCTGGCCGTTGCATTGATCTTTAATTTGTTATTCGTTGATCGATGCTCGATTCCGGCATACACGCCAAATTCATGGTTTTTGATTTTTCTGTTGTTGGTATCGGAGAAGATTGTCCCCATTGAGTTAGGGCGATACAATCTACCTGATAATCCTGTTGTGAGCGACAAGCGATCTTTCAACTTAAAGCGATGTTCGCCTTGGATGTGGTACAAGGCACTTTTATCGTAGAATCCGCTACCACCTTGGCCAAAACTTCTTAGAGTAGTGATTGCATTCTTTAAGCTGTCAAATCTCTCCGTTCCTGGAGCAAATCGTTGGTAGGTATTGGGTTGTATGGAATGGGGTAATCCCTGCCAGTCATTTTTTCTGTCGGCTAGATTGGCACATTGCTCATGCCAAACATACAATGAATCTTGATTTTGGGCCATCAACGCATCCAATTCTTTGAACCAGTTCGGGTTTGTGAACCAGTCACCAGTTGGATAACCGCTCAAATTTTTCATTTTGGGTACATAGCGTTTTTTCCAAAGTGCATAGTAGTCGCCACCCCACAAATCGTCTTGTTTTGCGGCTTTTTGCATCAACAATGCAGTGAAAACGGCATCATAGGTTTTTCCGGCGTCTTCGTTGGTTGAATAAATGCGTACAAAGCCATTTTTGTCTTTGTATTCCAACCTGTTTTGTAAGAATTTAATGTCTCTGAGACTATAGCGATTATCGCCTTGATACACTGTAGTTCCCATTCCGTAGTTCATTTGGTACTCGAACTGACGTGCACCATCGGGTTTGGGTCGATAGGCGGTCATGAATGACGTTTTGAAATTATATGTATTGTAATCTACGATGTCTTTTTCTTGATATCCTTGTCGGTTGAAGCGCATCAATCCTGGGTAGTCGAATTTTTGGGATTTTGCGGTGGCGTCGTTTTCACCGGGGCGCAGGACCTCATCGCCGTAGCGGTTCACGGCATCGTAGCCACCGGGATTGAGTAAATTATTGACACTATCCATAGGTCCGCCTGATTTTACGGCATCCATGTTATCGGCTACCCAATCATAGGCTTTCATATAGAAAATATTGGCTTTCATGGCCCATTTCTCCTGTCCGGGCTTGCCACCAAAGGCTTTCGCATAGCGGATGGCGGTTTCTGTGAGTCCGCGCTCGGCCACTTTTTGCTTTACTTGTAGTCCTTGGTATTTGAAAGGGTCTTTGGTAGTCATTGAGATTACCCCGTTGAACGCACCAGGTCCATAATAAGCGCTGGAGGCACCTACCACAATTTCTTGGTTAATGACATCGAGTTCGCTGGCACCTAGAAAATTTCCGAGGGAGAAGTTCAGACCGGGAGATTGATTGTCGACCCCGTCAATCACTTGAAGGGTTCTCACAGGACTTGTACTATTAAATCCGCGGGTATTTACGATTCTGAAACCCAAGCTGGCGCTGGTTACATCCACTCCTTTGAGGTGACCGAGGGCTTCATAAAAATCTGAGGCGGGGGTTTCGCGTATACTTTGGGCTCCCATACTTTCTACGGTGAGGGGAGATTCTTTGAGTTTTTCCTTGAGTCGATTCTGTTTGATTACAACTTCTCCAATTCGATCTACCTTTTTGGGTGAAATGGAGTCTTGATTTGCTGTTTGTGCTTGAGCATTAATTATGGTAAATAAGCCAAAAATAATCAGCAGTATTGGTTGTTTCATGGGCAAATAATGGGTTTTAATCGTTGCAATATACTAAACAAACATAAATTCGATGGAACTTCTGGTTTCCAAATGAAAATCCTGCCGTGAATTTTCCGTAAACTTGCACCTATATTATGGTAGGTAAGGAAACATTGCTAAAGGCTTGGGATTTGATTTGTACTGCCCGTGCCATGGCAAGCATTTATGAGGAAAATCGACCGATCGCGAAGTATGTTCACAGTACTTCAAAAGGGCATGAGGCGATACAAATTGCGACAGCTTTTCACCTAAAAAATATCGATTATGCG
>Ga0209190_1003303_pt1 | contig 10716 bp, 16 predicted proteins | sample M_140205_XF_Meta_FD_187315 | JGI IMG/M metagenome (GOLD analysis project Ga0209190, IMG submission 187315) | Freshwater microbial communities from Lake Montjoie, Canada to study carbon cycling - M_140205_XF_MetaG (SPAdes) (version 2) | ecosystem: Environmental > Aquatic > Freshwater > Lake... | reverse complement strand
TCTTTCGAAAGGTCAGAAGGTAATCAGCACTCGCCACGTCGCAAAGCGTTGAGTCCTCCACAATCTGAGCGTGAGCCAATCCTTTCGCCATCGTCCGAAGCCTCACACCGAGCGGCTCTTTCCAAATTGCTCTACGTCCCATAAACTGGAATCCGTGGCGTTCATGTAGTCTAATAATGTCTCCAGGGAAGTCAATTAACCCAGTGCCAGCGTTCGCTCCGCAACCCATGCGAGCGGTTTCTCCGTTACCTTTGCCTGGCACGTCCATGCAATGGACTGCCGTAATTCGACCCGGCTTTGTGATCCGAGCAATCTCGGCAACCACGAATCCGTAATGGACAAAAAACTCGGGATAGCTTGCACAATTTGAAAGGTCGCGCTCACTGCTGGAGTAGTTGTAGAGACCACAGAAAGGCGGAGAATAAACGCTAAGATCTACTTTGCCCTCAGGCATAGATTGCATTACTTCGATGCAATCCCCGTTATAAAGGGCGTAGTTGTTCGTGATGATTTGGTCGATTATAGCCATGAGGGTAGTTCTTGTTGGTTGATGTGCTTGTTTGTTTTTTCAATGCGTAATTCGTTGTTAATTAGTTCAACGAGCTTCGCAAACATCTGCTCCGCTTGATGCGCCTTGCGGTTAAGGTTGGCGAGCACTCCGGCCTCGCCTTCGCTAGAGATTACGTCCACGTGTACCGGGTATTTTTGACCGAATCTCCAGCATCGGCGAATAGCCTGATACCACTGCTCGAACGAGTGGGATGGGAAAAAGGTTTGGTGGGCGCAATGTTGCCAGTTGAGACCGAAGCCAGCGATGACTGGTTTTGATACAATCACTCGAATTTGGCCCGCCGCGAACGCGTCAAATGTTTCCTCCTTGAACTCGTCAGAGTCGCTTCCCTCCACCTCTACCGCGCCAGGGATCATCTTCTCTAGCATATGTCCCTCTTCGTTTAGGTGGCACCATGCCACCGCAGGCTTTCCGGTATTCACAATAAGAGAGGCGGCCATCTCGCATCTCTCGTTGATCGTACGGCGGCGTTCGCTCCGTTGCTCCGCCAGACCAACCGCTGGCATATCAAAAAGAAAGTCTGGGTTTGCCGTTCTTGCGTGGATGATGTGTTCAACGCACTTAAGGTTTGGTAGTCGGTAGGATTCATCAGAGAACCCAATATCCGAGGGTTTTCTGACCGCCCTCGCCCATGAGCAAATCCACCTCCAGAAGTCTTTTTCCGAGTGGCCACGGAACCGATAGAGCCCAGATCTGAATTCTTCGCGCCTGCTCATTGTTTGCTCTGATTTTTTGAAGAATCGATTGAGCATATCCATAAAACCGAGGTCGCCGAGTGCCTCGCTAGACGTGCCTAGCTCGATGTAATCGTTTGGGGCGGCTGTCGCCGTGCAAAGTAGGCGATACGGGAGCTTACGCATAAACTCGGTCACCTGAGATTTAATCGCCCCATCAACGCTCTTAAGGATTGAGCTTTCATCGCAGACTACTCCACCGAACTTCTGCCAGTCGTATTTGTGGAGTTGCTGATAATTGGTAACGGTAATTTTTGCGGGAATGCTTCCGTCTCGCGATTGCTTTGCCTCAATGCCAAACTTTTCCGCCTCCCTAATTGTCTGCGCTCCTACGCTGAGAGGCGTCAGAATTAACACAGGCTTCCCAGTCTTCTCTACCACGTTCTGCGCCCATACTAACTGCATGGGTGTCTTACCCAACCCACAGTCGGCAAAGATCGCGCAACGCCCTTTTTCAATCGCCCACGCAGCTAGTGCCTTTTGGAAAGGGAAAAGGAAGTCAGGCATAAATAAGGGGGTAAAGCCAGACTGATTTTCTGAGTGAATTTTCCGATTAAGGAAAATTTGGTAGTGGTTCATTTTGTGAGCAAGTAAGTGATGACTGCTGAACAGACCGCCGAAGCGGTGCCAATGATGAGGATGAGCCGAACCGCCATCCGCCGGGATGCGCGGAGGCGGTTGCTTTCGGCGTTGTGAATGAGGCGCCGTTGGTCGGCGGTGTCGATCATGAAAGGGGCGCTCATACGGGCTGCCCTCCGCTGAGCTTGATAAGGGATCGAAGGCGGGCAGTTTCGAGCCGCTCGGATTTAAGCTCCGTGGTGAGGTCGGTAATCAGGGTAGTAAGGGTGCGCCGCTCGATAAGCGTTGCGCCAATTGCCACGGCCTTCGCCGCCTTGATTCGCTCGTTGCTGTCCTCTGATTTCGTGGAGATTTTCATGAGCGAGTCAATGTTGATCGACTCGGCGAGGGTTTGCGGGGTCGATTCGACCATGCCACCGAAGGCTAGGGTCAAATTGTCGTCGGTGAACAGGTTTACGATTGTTCCTGAGATGGTTAAGACTGCGGTTTTTTTTGTCATTATTAGGTGTGGTTAGGTGCCGAGGAATCCTCGGCACCTCAAAACCCGCCCCCTTGAGAGGAGCGGGTGAGGATGGAGAATGGTAGGGTTATTCTGTGAGTGACTTAGCTTCGGCTTCGTTGATGAACTCGAAGCTGATGCCAGCGCGTTGGAGCTTTGCGATGAGCTTAGGGGTTGGTGAATACATTGCTGGAACGCTTGGCCCTCCTGCGGCTAGGCTTTCTAGTCGCTTGCTTCGGTCATTCCATTTGCATGGGACAATCTCCGTTCCTTCGTGGCCACGTGTGAGAATCCGAAGCGTTTTGTTGTAGGCCAACCCAGTCGCTGACTTGATTGCGATGTAGCGGTCAGAGGTGAGGATTGATGAGGTGGTAGTTGGTAGGTTGTTTGTCATGGAGAAAACTAAAACACCTTCTCCACAACTTGTAAACAATTATTTTTAAAAAAGATTAAAAAAGATGAATTTACCTAGGGGAAAAAGTTTTTAAGCCTTCGCTTTTCGCCCCGTTTTCTTCGCCGAAAAGTCAGCGTTTGAGAGAATTAGCTGAGCAATTTGCCCGTGGTGCTTTTTGTTGCATTTGCTCCCCTTGCTAAACCACTGGCTCACAGTGCCATAGGTGACTCCGAGGTGCTCGGCAATGCGACTTTGCGCCCCGCGAATTAGATTGCCATCCGCTCCTCTAAAGCGTTGGAAGAGAAGGGATAATAGAGGCAAGGAAGCTTCGGGGAGTGGTGGCAATGGTTGGTTCATAATCTCCCCCAACCATCGCCGAGTTTATTATTTATTTCAATCTTCCCGCATAAAGATTAAAATAATCCACCCGAAGAGGAGGAGGCCGAGCGCCCAAATGAGGGCGAACGCGGTGGAGGTTTTTAGTTCGTTGTCGATCATACGGTGAAGCGGATCCGCGAGCGAATCTGCGAGATCTTGCGGAACTTGCGCCACACCCCGCCGCCTTCTCTGCTCCCGACGCCGTCGGTGTTGCCTTCGATTGTAGGCACCAAGCCTTTTGCGGGCGAATCAACTGCCAGCCCAACGTGCGAAAAAGTAAAAATCACGATGTCCCCAGGCGCGATGTCGGAAGCCTGCGGGTTAATCTTTGTCCACGTGCTCCCGTCCTGCTTCATTGACCAATTTTCCAAATCCCAAGCGCCGGCGGTGCGCGGTCGCTCAAATGTAAATTTTCGCCCGCTCTCCTCCTCCTCCTCCATTGCTCGCATAACGAGCCAGTCAACAAAGGCGGCACACCACGGCCAAGGTTGATCTGCAGGTAGCCACGTTGCGGATTTATACTCGTTCACCCGAGGCCCGCAATTCGTCCCACCAATCTCCTCCACCCCCACTTCCTTTTTCGCTAATTCGACGAGGCGTTGGGCGAGTCTCATTTCGCGTACTCCCCTGGCTCAACGAGTCGCTCCTGTCCGTTCGCCGCGCGGTAATAGTCAAGCAGGTTTCCGGTGAGCTCGAGCGTGAATTTGTTCCCGCTCTTTGTCTGGTAGCTAGTCGCACACGATGCCAGCATTTGCGCGAGGATGGCGAATACGATCAGTTTAATCATTTGGCGGGCGAAGCCCCCTGATGGTCGCGAATGAGCCGTAGAATCATAGTGGCGATTGCGCTGATCACGAACAGTTTCGCTTTCCACGCGGGCGGGATAATCGTTGCCACGTCGCCGAGGGCGTAGGGTGCGCCCGAAAGAGCGGTGAGGGCTGAGGTTGCGATTGAGCCGTAGCCCGCGAGGTTTTTCGTGTTCATAGGTCTTTGGTTTTTTGCTTTGGAAACTTGCTCTCCGCCTGCGCCACTCGGATCCACGACGCCGCCGCCTCTTCGTCCCTCATCCGTTTGCGTTTCAACTCTTTTTGCGCTCCCCAAAAATTCCAAACCAGCACGATTAACCCGCTCACATACATCGTGGTTTGAAGCCACATATTGAGTTCCGCGTGGACGAGCGGGGTTAGGATTCCGAGGGTTGTCACGCTCACATTCACGCCGACGCGCTGGTAAAATCCATCCCACTCGTTCGCTAAAAACCGCCCAATCGAACCGAGTAAATCGTTCATGGGAAACGATTAGACAGGAGTCACAATCGGAGGCGTTGGGAAGATCATAGCGAACTCGGCGGGGGTCGTCACAGTCACGCCGTCGAGCAGGTCAGCGACCGCCTGTGCCGCCGCAATTTGCGCGTCGTAGGCTGACTGCTCGCTCACCCGTTGGCGCAGGTAGGTAGCGATCATCGTCACCCCGTAATCCTCTGCGCTGACTGGGTTTGGCTCGCCGTCTATAGTCGCTTGCCAGCCTCCTGATCGAGCGAAGAGGAGCGTGGCGGCGTCTCGCTGATCCTCGGTCAGGAAGGCAATATTGATGGTGATAGTGGTGGTACTCATAAATTAGTTGATCCGCGCCCAACTGCTTCCGTTGCAAAAATTAATATGACCAGTTCCGTCATCGGACACATAGATAATTGCGCCTGCCATCGCGGCTGTTGCGACTGGGAGATTTGCCGTCAGCACAGATGGTAGCGAGACCATATCGCCCGGTACTGTGGATGTGTGGTCGCGTCCGAGTTTGATCGAGTTGTTAACATTGCATCGCGAGTCGCTCCCGATAGCAGTGCGATAAGTGCCTGTGGCTAATGTCGTTCCTGCCCCCGCGCCGATAATCGTGTTGTTGCCACCAGAGCTAATATCTTTGCCAGTCAACCCACCGACAACAACCCCGTCCACATCTCCTGCATCTGATCCAATAGCGACATTAAGCGTGCCGCTTGAAATGTTTTGCAAACTAGCCTGCCCAATCGCGACATTTGAACCACCGCTCCCGCCGTTTTGCAAAGATGCATAGCCCACGGCGACATTCCGCGCACCTCCGCCGATGCCGTATCCCGAAAATCCACCCATGCAGGTGTTATTGAATCCTGTCGTAACAAATTCACCCGACTGCGTACCGATGAACATATTGTTAGCCCCATTCGTTATCGATTTTCCAGCTTGCGTGCCGATGGCGATATTGTTCGCGCCAGTCAAAGTTCCTGCCGTGTTGCCTGTGGTCAGTCCTAGCCAAATATTCCCAGTGCCACCGAAGGTGTGGAACAGTCTCGCCCCCGCCTGCGTAATCTGCCCCGCCGTCGAGGTCGTTGCGACAAGGTCGAGAAGCGTGCCAACAAACAGCTTTTTGCTCACCGCCGCACCACCTGTCACAGTCAGCGTTCCGCCTGCGGTTGAGCTGGTTGCGTCAGTGTCGAGGGTCAGGCTGACAGTTGAGGAAAAGGTTTGCGCCGCGGTGAATGTCTGCGCCACCGAAAGTCCCGCAAGGGTGGTTGTAGTGATTGGGAGCGTAAGCGTCGGCGTGCCGAGTGCGCCCGTTGGCGGGGTGATGAGAATCGTTCCGCTCGTCGCATTGCCGAGCGTAATTGTGCCGAGCGTGCCACTCGCGCCGAGGGTGATTGTCGAGGAGTAAGCTGGAGTTGTCAGCGTGCCTGCGCTCGTCAGCACGCGCCCACTTGCCACCGCCGCCAGTGCAGTGGGTGAAAACCCTGCGCCACCGCCCACGACCAACGCGCCTGCTCCCATTACTGCGCTTGATGCCCATGCGGAAGTGCTGGAAAAATAAACAAGGCCGCCGCTCGTCCCCGCCACAGTCAACGCAAGCGTTCCGCTCGTCGTAATTGGCGAGCCACCCACCGAGACAATCCCGCCCGTAAATGACTGCGCCACACTCGTTACTCCTCCAGAAGGCTTAGCCACCCAGCTACCCACCCCGGCGCCGTCGGTTTGTAGGATATAGGTGTTCGTGCCATCGTCGGTGGGCATCGCGAAGGTTTTGTGAACGGTAAATGTCGCCCCACTATCGACCACCAGCGTTCCTGAACCCGCCGCCGGAGTCGCCCCCGTCAGCGTGTAGTCGGGGAGAATTGAGCAAGTGATTGCGGGGAGCGTGGCGATGTTGTTCACCGTGTCGCGCACCTCGAAAGCTGTCGAGTTTGTCGAAGGCGTAATGCCCACCAAATAAGCCTGCAATTCGACGCTGTCGATGAGCAGGGTGAACGTGTAGATCGTCGTCGCTCCCGTCCCTGTTTGCGTGCCGGTGGTGGTCAGTAAAAGGTAGTCGCCGAGCGGGTCGTCTGTGACTTTCAGTCCTGCGATAAAGCTCGGAGTTGTAAGCTCAATCGGAACCCCGCCTTGCACAAATCGCACCTTAAAATCTATGGTGTTACTTTGCCCGATAAACAGCGAAGGCTGAGTCGCCAGCCCGCCCGCCGAGGTCGTCCAGCGTCGGCGGTCAAGGTCGTAGTAAAGTTCGATGTCGAGGGTCGCCATAGGTAGGAGTTTGGTAGGTGGTCGCTAGTTTCGCAACCCCGCGAAGCCGTGGAAGGTTGCCGCGTATTCGCTTGGGAAGTCTTCCCTGACCATCTCTGAAGCGTGATGGAGCTTCGTGGGGTTGTCCTTGTTGCCCGCCAGATGCACGTAACCGCGATCGATGTAATCTTGGCGGTTTTGGTTGGCGTGAGGGAGGAGAATCTGAGCGTCGGGAAACTCGGCGGCGAAGGCGGCTTCGCCGATGAGCACGGAAGCTTGATAGCCGTTGGCAACGATCAACGCGGGGCGGTTTAGCGGATCCAAAGCAACCGCCAAGCTTCGATCAATCACCTTTTGGATGCGTTGCGTTGCTTGCCCGCCCATGATGCCACCCGCCAAGCATTGCACGGGGGGCGGTTGGTGGCGGGCGACCGCGAGCGAGTCGTTGACGTGGTGAAGAAACTGGCGCGTCGGGTAAAAAAATTCACCTGCAAAGTCGGCGCCAAGGATCTCGGGTGGAAGCGGTTTGCGAAGGAAAATGTCGAAGTCGATGTGGATGGCGTTTGCCCCTGCAATTCGCAACGCCTGGAGCTTCGCAATGTCGCGCACGTGGTCAAGCTCAACTGGGATAGGTGGTAATTGCTCCACGCGGTCAACGCTGAGCTTTAGCCTATCAATCAGGATAGACAACCCCGAAGCGTCGGCAACGAGCAGAGTCGCCATGCCAGCGCGCCGAGCGTAAGCCAGCGCCCCCGTCCAAAGCCACGCGTCGTGAAGGGTGAAGGGGAGCGAAGCCGGGCGGCGCCACGAAAAGACGGCGGTCAAGGAAGCCCCCCGCCCGCGGATCCACTTCCGCTTTCGGTGTCGAACTCCGCCAGCGTTTCCCCGCTCACGTAGTAGAGCCCGCCGCGGATGTCCCACTTTTTTTGCCGCGTGAAGATTTTCTGCGAGAAGGTGCCCGAGCCACTCCCGCTGATGTAGATTCGCGCCTCCTCGTTGACCGTCACGCCTGCGGTGGAGATTGCCATTGTGCCAACGCCGACCGAGTTGGCGGTGATCAGAACGGGGATGGTAAAGGTATCGGCGCTTACATACGTCGCATTATAAAGCCCGTCGATGTCTGGAGTTGTTCCGCTGTTTTCTATCCAAACAAAGTAAGGCCCGCCCGTTGCGGGGATTCCATGGCCTGCGGCAATGTAAACGGCCGTTGGAAAAACCTGAGGAGGTGTCCCCTCGCCAATCTCGTCAATCGCCACCGCATTTTTCCGCGGCGGATCACTCCGTTTCCACTCGTCAGGGTTGGCTTGGTCAAGGCTGAGCGGGGCGGTGTCGTCGCTCGGTGCGGTTGAGCCGTATTTTTTTGACCGCATCACGTAGGGGTCTGCTCCCTCGGGTTGGCGCGTGGTTGATCCCGCCGCCGTTGCCACGGGGTCAAGGTCAATGCTTCTCCCCCTGCCAGTCACAGAATTTGCCACGGTCGTTCCGCGCCCATCGACCAAATAAGCGCGCTCGAATTCGTCGGCGAGCTGATTGACCAACGCCTTGATTTCGAGGTAAGAATCCGCCCGCGGTAGGATGGGGATGAGGTTGGGCATTAGTTAGATGGGAGGAGCGAAACCACGTTGTCTTCGCACTCGAAGTAAGGGGTGCCGAACACCGGGGTTGCTGTCATGGTGGTTGTCAGCACAACGCCCACCGGCGTTAATGCGGTGACGAGCCCGGCGGGAGCGTTGCCAAGGTAAACCGTGCCGTCTTCGTTGCGGATCTCGCTCTTAAAAATCGTCGGCGTGTAGGCGATGTCAAGTGTCGTGTAGGTGGGCACCGTCGGGCGAGAGGCCTTGATATATTTGTAAGTAGATTGGCGGGTGTAGTAAGAGAAAGTCCTGCTCGCCTTGCTCGGTGTTGTGCATGAAATCGTGCCTGTTTGCACTACCGTCGTTCCGCTTGTGAACGGGTCGGGGATGCCGTCATTCAGCCCTAAATAGTTGAGCGTGATTGTCGGGAAAATTTGATCGTGGTCGCTGTCCCAGTTTTGAAGATACCAAGTTTGGCCGTTAAAAGTTGTGGTGTCGCCTTGGGCCAGCGCGTTGATATATGCGACCTCCTCGGGTTGAGCCCCTTGCACCTTGCGCGTGAGCGAATCCATTCCCCAGACGGCTTTGGTGGCAACGGGAGTGGTGATGTCGTTGAACACGTAGCCCGCCCCTGCCGATGGTTTGTAAGTGGTGGTTGTTGGCATTTATTTGGCTCCGTTGATTCCCTTGTTGATGAGGTCGAGGATCTCGTTTGTTTTTTGCAGATTTCCCTTGGCGGCTTCCTGTCGTTGCTTGGCAAGGTTGAATCGGGCGATGGCTTCGGCGGATCCTTTCGGCATATCTTTTCGCGCTCCCCCGCCGAGCCCGCCCGTTGATCCCAACCCATTGATCACCTTGCCGGTGGCGTCAAGCTGCTTCGTCCCCAACCCACCTTCCGCCTCAAATCTGTTTGCTCGCACGACATCTTCGCCCATCGCCGTGCTCATCTGAGCAGCTAGTTTCGTCTCGGCTTTTGTTGGCTTCTTCACCTTGCCTGTGAACACGTCTTCGAGTCCCTGCTTTGCCTTGGCCAGGTTGTCGTCGGCGAATTTCATCGCCTCCTCCGCACGGTCTTTCTGCACTTCCTGCAACGCTTTTTCCGCCTGCAACCCCTCCTTGTAAGCGGCGGCTTTCTCGGCGTTTTCCTTGTCCATCTGTTGTTGGAAAAAGTCTTGCTTTTTCTGCGCAGCGTCTGCCTCCGCCTTCGCAACTTTTTCGACCAAATCAAGCTTGGTTTGCTCTAGCTTAATCAGCTCGGTTTGCGCGTTGACTTGGTCGATGCCTTCGGAGCTAGCAATGTATTCTTGGAGGTCGAGACTCTTCGCCGTTGCCGCCTGTAGTTGCTCATTAATGGTCAGTTGCGAAGCCATCGAATCAGCTTCGGCTTTGTCTCGAGCCGCTATGGCTTTTTCCATCGCCGCCCCCTCCTTCTCAATCGCGGCAAGTTTTGCTTCCTGCTCCGCTTTTATGCGGGGATCGATGGGCCTTTTTACTGTTTTTGTTTCCGCCCCAATTGCCAGCGACTCCGCCTCAAATGCGGCGGCTCCGTCATTTACAGGCTGTCCAGTTTTTGAAAAATCGACGTTAGTAAGTGCTCCAAACCCGCCTCCAAACCCTCCACCAATAGACGCCATTGAAGCTGCTTCTCCTCCTTGAGTGTTAGCCGTTTCCGTTTTAATTTTGCTGAAATAGCTGAACGCATTTGCCGCCGCAACTTTTATGGAAGTGCCGAGCGCGTCCCAAGCGTCCCCCATGTCTGCAATTGCTTTGATGTCCTCGTCGCTAATTTTTGGGCTCGTGGCCGCAATCTCTCGCATCGCCGCCGCTCCGCCAAACAAAGCAGGCGCCATTTTCGACGCTGACTTGCCTAGCAAAGTCATCGCCGCATCCAACGCGACCCCCTTGTCTGTTGCTCCCTTCATTGCGTCGGCAATCACATACATTGCCTCATCTGCGGTCAGCCCTGCAATGTCAGCGAACGAGATCCCAAGCGCGTCCAGAGCCTTCCTTGCGGGCCCGTCAGCGGTCGTGGCAATGTCTTGGAGCGAGCGCGTGAGCGTGATCAACCCCTTTTTTGTCGTCTCTGCGTCGCTTCCACCCGCTAAAAAAACCGCGTTAAGCCCCTGAAGCGCATCGGTTGAAATGCCAATTGCGTCGCTGGTATCTTGCAGGTCGCCAGCGAAGTCCATGACTGATTTTCCGAAGGCAACAATCGCGCCAACACTGAAGGCGGCGGCGAGCGAAGCAACTCCGCCCTTTGCCATATTTTCGAAGGATGAAGCGATTTTGCTCCCTGCTTTATTCGCTCCTTCTTCCATCGATCGAAGCCCGCGAGTGAATGCGGATGAGTCGAGAGAGCTTTTAAATTCGAGTGATTCGGTGGACATATTATTTGTCTGAGTTTGCCTTTAGCACCTTCACAATCCCCCGCTTGCGGTCAAGGTAGGTTTGGCGGTCGTTGAT
>Ga0209190_1003302_pt1 | contig 10720 bp, 8 predicted proteins | sample M_140205_XF_Meta_FD_187315 | JGI IMG/M metagenome (GOLD analysis project Ga0209190, IMG submission 187315) | Freshwater microbial communities from Lake Montjoie, Canada to study carbon cycling - M_140205_XF_MetaG (SPAdes) (version 2) | ecosystem: Environmental > Aquatic > Freshwater > Lake... | reverse complement strand
GAAAGACAAAATTTGCGCTGATTTTGGCTGCAATATTGGCGGTTTCACGGATGTGCTTTTGCGCGCCGGCGCGCGTCAAGTGATCAGCATTGACACGGGCTACGGAACGTTGGCGTGGCGCCTGCGCAATGACGCGCGCGTTGTTGTGCGCGAGCGCACCAACGCATTGCATGCCGACGTGGTGCCAGGCGGAGTGGACATTGTGGTGATGGATTTAGCGTGGACGCAACAGAAACTTTCGGTTCCAGTGGCGCTGAAGTGGCTGCGCGGCGGCGGAAAAATTGTGTCGTTGGTGAAGCCCCACTACGAAGTGGATGGCGCGGAAAAAGCGTGGCTGAAAAATGGTTTTCTTGCGCACGAACATGTGCCTGTGGTTGTGGCGCGCGTGCGCCAGGCCATGCAAAACCTAGGCGCAAAAGTTCTTGCGGACACCGCTTCCCCCATCACTGGCGGCAAAAGTTCCCGCCGCGCCGGCTCGCCTGGCAACATGGAATGGCTCATGTTGCTTGAAGCCTTGTAAGCGCTGAGCGCGTTCACTTTTTGTTCAGGATCCGCCATCCAAGCGCCTTGTAAATGATGGCTCATTCACAAAATCAGGCGCTATATTTTTCAGCATGAATTCGCGGCAATTCAAGCCAAAATTTCCCTAAGAAATAAGGCGCCAACCTGCTCGTACATGGATAATTTCGACTAGAATAAATGCTTGAATTGCGTCCCTAAATTCGTGCCTGAATTTGTCCCTTTCTGTGCCCAAAAAGATGTCGTCAACGATGTCGTATTTGATATTGCAAAGATGCCACAACCATGAGTGAACCTGCTCCAACCACACCCGCGCCAATTGATCACGTTGTTGAAATGCCCATTGAGCAGGAGTTGCACACCAGCTATCTGACATACGCCATGAGCACCATCATGGACCGCGCGCTGCCCGATGTGCGCGATGGTTTGAAGCCAAGTCAGCGCCGTATTTTGGTGGCCATGCATGACTTAAATCTCACGCCAGGACGCAAGCACATCAAGTGCGCCAAGATTTGCGGCGACACCAGCGGCAACTATCACCCGCACGGCGAAAGCGTGATTTATCCAACGCTTGTGAATTTGGGGCAAGTGTGGAAGACGCGCTACCTATTGATTGACAAGCAAGGAAACTTTGGATCCATCGAGGGCGATCCGCCAGCCGCCATGCGTTACACCGAAGCGCGCATGACCGCGCCGGCAACCGCGATGCTGGAAGATTTGGACAAGGAAACAGTTGATTTCAAGGCGAATTACGACGAGCGCTTGCAAGAGCCAACAGTTCTTCCAGCGCGATTTCCAAACTTGCTTGTCAATGGAAGTTCGGGCATCGCCGTGGGCATGGCCAGCAGCATGCCGCCGCACAATCTCAGCGAAGCCTGCGACGCCATTGTGAAGATGATCGACAATCCAAACATTAGTTTGGAAGAACTCATGCGCGTTTTGCCTGGGCCAGATTTTCCCACCGGCGGAATTTTGATTGGTCGCCGTGGAATTGTGGAGGCCTACACCTCTGGCCGCGGCAAAGTCACTCTGCGTGGGCGCGTGCATGTTGCCAAGGAAGGCGGCCGCGACGCCATCATCATCGATGAGATTCCATATCAAGTTGTGCAATCCAATTTGATCGAGAAGATTGTCATTGCCAGCCGCGAGGGTCGTATTCCTGATATCGCCGATGTGCGCAATCACTCCGGCCGCGACGCGCAAACGCGCGTTGTGGTGGTGCTGAAAAAAGGCGCGGACCCCGCGATCGTCGAGAAGCAACTTTACGAATACACGCCACTGCAAAGCACCTTCTCCATTATCAACATTGCGCTGGTCAATCACCAACCGCGAACCCTTGGCGTGCGCCAAATTATTCAATGCCACATCGACCACCGAAAAGAGGTCATTCGCCGCAGAACTGGCTTCCTTTTGCGTCAAGCCAAGCAGCAGGCGCATCGCCTTGAGGGCTTGATATACGCGGTGTGCGATATCGACGAGGTCATCCGCATCATCCGCGAAAGCCGTGAACGCGAAGAGGCGATTCTGAGCCTGATGCAACACGCGTTCCGCATCACTCCGGACCATCGCTACGCCCCGCTTATTCCCAAGCGCGTCGCCGAGGCTTCGCGTGTTGGCGACGGCGCGCTGCTGACTCGCGTACAAGCCGAAGCCATTGGCGCCATGCGGCTCATTCAACTTGTTGGTCTTGAAGTTGAAAAACTTGCGGCGGAATTTAGCAAGGTGCTTGAGGACATTGACGGACTTGAATCTATTTTGGCGGACGAGAAGCGCGTGCTTGACATTGTGCGCGAGGACGTGCTTGAGCTGAAGGAAAAGTTTGGCGACGAGCGCCGTACCGCGATTGAACAGGGCGAGGCCGAGGACTTTGAAATGGCCGACCTGATTCCAGAGCACGAAGTGGTGGTCACCATTTCGCACGCGGGCTGGGTGAAGCGATTACCCGCCGACGCCTACAGAACACAAGGCCGCGGCGGTGTTGGCGTGCGCGGAAGCGACGCCAAAGATGGCGACTTCATTGAGCAAATTTTCACCGGCTCCAGCCACGACGATCTTTTATGTTTCACCACAACTGGCCGTGTTTTCCGCATGAAAACCTGGCAAATTCCAGAGATGTCGCGCACCTCCAAAGGCCGCGCCATTCAGAATTTGATCGAGTTGCGCGACGGCGAAACCGTGCAGACATTCTTGTCGGTTTCAAATTTTGAAACCCGCGAGGATTTTCTGTTCTTCGTCACGCGCGAGGGTCGCGTGAAGCGCACCGCGCTGCAAGAATTCCGCAACGTGAACAAAAGTGGAATCATCGCGCTGAAACTGAACGACAACGATCACTTGGTGAATGTGCTTTTAACCAGCGGCAAAAATGATGTGCTGCTGGCCACCGCGCAAGGACTCGCTATTCGCTTTGATGAGAACGACGCACGCGTGATGGGCCGCGCCACCGCGGGCGTGACCGGAATGAACTTGCGCGAGGACGACTACATCGTGGGCGCGGTCCGATGCGATCCCGACACTGATCTGTTAACCGCCACCGTGAACGGCTTCGGCAAGCGCACCGCGCTCACCGAATACATGGTGCAACAAGATGATGGCTCCATGCGTTGTCAAAATCGCGGTGGCAAGGGTCGCTACGACATCAAGACCGAGGGCCGCAACGGCCTTGTGGTTTCTGTTCGAGCAGTGACCGCAGCCGATCAACTGATGCTGCTTTCCAAAGAGGGCATGGTGGTGCGCATCCCAGCCACGGCCATCGGTCAAATTGGTCGCAACACCATGGGGGTGCGCATTATGCGCCTAGGCGAGGGCGATTCCCTTATGGGCGTTGCGTTGGTTGCCGAAGTGGACGAGACAACTCCACCAGGCGAACTGCCACCAAGCGAGGCGACTTTGGAAATCCTTCCAGAAACCCCGCCAAACGCCGCATAAACCTTCACGGAAACAAAACCGAACTTGGCTACTATTCACGCATGTCAATTACCGAATGGTCCGAAGAAGTGTTGTTGGTTGATCTCTTTCCCGAGCCATTGCTTTCGGAAGATTTGCAACAACTGTTGCTTGCCATCGATGGACCAGGCGCACCGGCGAAACATGTGATTTTGGATTTTCAACAAGTCTACAGCCTCACCTCCAGCAACATCGCGTCACTGTTGCGCGTGCGCAAACGAGTGCTGCAACAAAAGCGCAGGCTATTTGTGTGCGCCATCAACGACCGGGTGTGGAGCATTTTTATGACCGCGGGTTTGGATGATGTGTTTGAAACTTCCGCCGAAGTTTCGACCGCGTTGGCCAGCGTCCAATTGGGAATTGAATAAGCCATGCGCCGCATTCGCCGTGATCCACCGGAGGCCCGCATTGAGCTCAATCCACTGATTGATCTCATGACATTCTTGTTGACGTTCTTCATTTACGCCGTTGTGATGATGGTGCGCGTGGATTTGGTGCCGATGGATTTAAAGCAATTTGCCAGCGGAAAGCCTGCAAAACCAGCAACGGCCGCCACGATCAGCGTGTTGCGCACGGGCAAAATTTATTTCAACAAGGAAGAAGTTGAAATGAAAGATGTGGAAGTGAAGGTGCGCGAAGCCAAGGCCGCCGACCCAAAGACCGTTGTGTATTTGGCCATTGAAGATGGCCAAGGCGTGACCGACCGCGCGCCAATCTTGCAAGATTTGTGGGACCGACTGCAAGACGAGGGCGTGAATATTCAACTGGTTGGTGGCGCCAAAGCCAGCAAGCAGTAATGCCTCCCACCGCCGCGAGTCCAGTGTCTAGGGACACGATCTACGCCGAAGTTCGGCTGAATCAACAACTTCGTCGGCTCGAGCAAGAGAGCGTATTCAGTTGGCCGTTGGCGATTGGATTTTTCATCGGGATCTTTGTTGTGTTGGCGGGCGCTCCAACCATGCTGATCATGGGCAGCTATATGGATAAATATTCCAACGAAAAGAAAGCGCGCCAAGCGGCATTCAGCGTTGAAAAGGAAATGGAGAAGTCAAAGGAGCGGACGCCCGAGGAAGAAGAACAGCTGCTGAAACTTGGAATAGAAGATGGCACTGAAAAGTCCACAATGACTTGGATTGGATACAAGGATTATCAAGAGCAATTCGCGCGCAAAAGCGAAGTGGAGCAAGCCGCGTTTAAAGAAACTGATGCCGGAGGGCAGCCGGCGCAAGCGCAACCAAATCAACAAGCGTCCCCGCCGGCTCAGGCTCAGGCGCAAACTCCACCGCCAACTCCACAAACACCACCCGCTCAACAACCCGCGGCGCCAACCGTGCTTGCGCAAGCCGAGCCGCCCACAACTGAAACCGCGCCCGCGCCAACCGAACCCGCTCCGCCGGTGCAAGCCCCCGACACCACCAAAGCTGTCGCGCCGCCACCCATGCCGGTTTCATTGGCGCTGCCTGAAACACCTAAAGTCGCGAATCCATCCGCGGTTGTTCCACTTGCGGATGAACGCAAAATTGAAACACAAATATTGCCTATTGAAAAAGTGGGTGACTCCAAAGATGACAAAGTTCCGCCAGAGCCGCTGAAGATGCCGCCACCAGATTCCAAGCCAACGGATGAGAAACCCAATGAATTAAAGCCTAATGAGGCGAAACCAACGGATGCAAAACCGATTGATGAAAAGCAACCAGAGAAACCCGCGGATGTGAAACCCACCGATGAGAAGCCGCTTGAGGCGACCAAGCCAGAAGTGAAACCGCCTGACACAAAGCCGCCAGAAAAAACTGCTGAAGCAAAACCAGCGGAGGCAAAACCCGCGCAGCCAACAACTCCGCAGCAACCAACGGTTGCCACGCCACCGCCGTCGCCAGCCACTCCGCCACAACAACAATCACCCGCGAGTCCGCCCGCGAATCCAAGCCAGCAAACTCCCGCGACGCAACCTGGCTCCACGCCTGGTCCGCCAGCGGATGGACAGAAGTCTGATCGCGAGTCGGACGCCACAAGCATTGTTGATGTTCCTGAGGCCAAATGGCGCAACGGTCGCCCACTTGCGAGCAAGGGCTTGAACGTTCGCACGCAACGCCCCTACTTTGACGAGCTCACCAGCGTTACAACCGCGGGCGCAAATCCAATCATTGAAATTGATTTTGACAAAAATGGCGTGCCCACAAAAGACACTCGAATCTTGCAGAGTTCTGGCTCTCCATTGATCGATCAACCCATCCTTGATTGTCTGTTTCGTTGGCGCGCTTCTGGCAGTCAATTGACGAATTTGCCCGAAGGCAAGACCCTGAAGTATCGCATTCGCTTGATCTTAAAATAATTCCAAGCTGCGAAAATTAAATTGGCCGCAACATCACCGCGTAAAAATTTGCGTCAGCAAATGCGCTGGGCGCGGCTCACTCTTTTGCAACACCAAGATTGCGCAAACGCTCCAGCAACATGCGGTCGGTCAAATCGTAGAACAATGGCGTGATGGTGATGCAACGCGCGGCGAGCGCCTCCACATCGCTGCCTTCGGCGGTGTGATAAAATTCCATCCCATTTCCAGAGGACCAGTAGTACACCTGTCCATCTGGCGCGATACGTTTTTCATAGCCGTCAATTCCCGCGGAAGTGTTCATCGGCACAAGTTTGATTTGTGGCATTGGCGCGTCGGCTGATTCAGTGTGCGGAACATTGATGCTGATCACGCGGTGCGAGTGGGGCAAGCCAGGCTTGAGAACATGATCAATGGCGTAGCGCGCAATCGCGGCGGCGCGCGGCCAATTGGTTTTGCTGCGATCGCCAATATGCAGGCTGACGGCGATGGCGGGCACGCCCAAGAAAGCGGCCTCCACCGCGGCCGCGATGGTGCCAGAATAAATCACGTTTATGCCCACATTTGAGCCATTATTCATGCCGCTAATCACCACGTCGGGCTGAGAATTGGGGCCGTATTTTTCTTTCCACAATGCGCGCAAACCCAGCTTCACGCAATCCGCGGGCGTGCCCACCACCGCGGTTCCGTTGGCGCCGTTGAGCAATGCGCGGGGGCGCGTCATGAGTGGCGTGTGAAAAGTAATGCCGTGGCTTTCCGCGCTTTGGCCATTGGCTGGAGCAACCACCATGACTTCACCAAGCGATTGGATCGCCGTGTGCAATGCGGAAATTCCTGGCGCGTCCAAACCATCGTCATTTGTCAAAAGTATTTTCATTGTTTCACCAATTTCCTACTACGGGGTTCAAGAATATATTCACGACCACCCCAACGAACTGGAGTGCGATTGATCAAATCTTCCGCGGCGCCAAAGAAGCAGCGCGCGATTAAGAATCCGCCAAGCGGATGAAAGAACGCAGCCAACATTGGCGCGGCGCACAGTTTGTGAATCCATGCGGCGGAAACTAAGAATGAAAGTGTGCCTAGAAGTCCCGTCCACATCACGGCGGACGCCAGTGGTTCAAGCGAGCCCCCATTCCATTGACCACTCCAAGCTGCCCCCGCGATCAACGCCGCGAAACTACCCAGGGGCAAAAACGCGGCGCCCACGCCAACGATCAGTCCGCTGCGGCGCAAACGCGCCGGTTTTCGTTGCGAGCCTTCAATATAAATACGCTTCCAGCCTTGCAGAAATTCGCTTAATTTCTCGTACATTTCCACCATAAGCATGCCGTCTGCCACGGCCAAGCCTCCGCGACCACCGCTGTCTTTTACGCGTCGAGAAAACGCGATGTCCTCTAGCAAATCGTCTTTCACCGCGGCGTGGCCGCCTAACTTGTCATACGTCGCGCGCTCAAACAACATGAATTGTCCATTTGCGAAGTAGCGCGGATTCTGGGCGCGATTCACTTGCGCCACAGGAAACATGCGCATGAGTTCCATGACGGCCACGGGTTGAACCACGGCCTCAAACCAATGGCGAATGCGCGGCGTGCTCATCAGCGAAAGCAGCTGCAATCCACGCTCGTTCAACATTCCCATGGAAGCGCGAATCAGTTGCGGCGAAAATTCAACATCAGCATCGGTGAACAACACGTAGGTTCCCTTGGCCAACTCCGCGCCAACGCGGCCCGCGTTGCATTTGCCCGCCCAATCTGCGGGACAGAAATTATTGTCGATCAATTTCAGTCTTGCATCACGCGCGGCGATGGGCTGCAAGTTGGCGCGCGTGGCGTCGGTGCATCGATCCAACACCACAATCACTTCTATGTTTGTGTACGTGCTGCGCAAAATACTTTCAATGCAACCAGGCGCGTGTTTTTCCTCGTTGTGCGCTGGAATAACCACGCTCACCAACGGCTCGCCCGGCGGCAAAGCGAAAGCCAACCCCTGCCCAATTCGGGGAATTCGGGGCAAATCCCGCGCAACTCGAATAGCCACGGTGATCCACCAGAAGGCGCAACCACCCGCCAACACAAGCAACACCCAAAGAATCACAACGCGAAAATCCATTTGGCAAGAGTAGTCGAAGTTGTCGCGCTTGCTCCGCCACAATTTCAGCCAAATCACAATCCAAATGAACACCCGCATGCGCCTTCAACACTCTACTATCTCCCGCGTGTATCCAGTCCAACTCGCCAATCGATATCTCACCAGCCGCATCATTCCGCTGATCGCTGTTGCGGCGGTTGCTTTGTGCGTGGCGTTGGTGGTGATTGTTGTAAGTGTGATGAGCGGATTTCTTGACATGCTGCGTGCCAGTGGCAGAACGCTCATGGGCGATGTTGTGATCAGCTGTCCCATTCGCGGAATTCCTTGGTACGAGCAACTCATTGACACCATTGAAAAACTTCCCGAAGCCCAGGCCGCCACGCCGCTGATTGACACCTACGGACTTGTGCGCATGCCGTATCCAGAGGGAAGCGAAAAAGAAGTTGTGACCGCGAATGTGTGGGGAATTGAGCCGCAAGGCTTCAACCGCGTCACCGACTTTTCCAAGGCGCTCTATTGGAAACCACCCACGTCTCCAGAAGCTGCCGCGCTCATGCTGCCCGATGATCCGCGCTTGAAACTGAACCAAAATATACTGAATGACGGCCTGGATTTAATGAAGAGCGCCACGGGAGAGCCCGGACTTGTGCTGGGCATGCACGTCTCCATTGCCAATGAGCGCATGCGTGATGGCAGCTATCGCCCGCGCTATCAATGGTTCATGCCGCGCCAATCCGTCACGCTGACTTTAGTTCCAATCAGCGCCAAAGGAACAATTGCGGAACCGCGCGAGCGCGTCTTTCCAGTGGTGAATGAATTTAAAAGTGGCGTGTATCAAATCGACAAGAACCGCGTGATGATTTCACTTTCCGAGGCGCAGAAATTATTGCGCATGGACGCGGGCACTTTGTACGACATGCAAGCGCCGCCGAACGCTGACGGAAGTTTGCCAGTGCTGGGAACAAGCCCCGCGAAAGTGCACAAGGTTTTGGTGCGCGCCAAGCCCGGCGTGACTCCAGATCAACTTCGAGCCGCGGTGTCCAGCGCCTATGAAAAATTCGCGTTCGATATTTCCCAAGATCCATCCAAAGCGGTGAAGGCGCCTCGCGTTGAATCCATAACCATTCTGACTTGGGAGCAACACCTGCGCGACCTGATCGCCCCCGTTGAAAAAGAGCGGGAAATGATGCGGATTTTGTTCTCCATTGTGTATCTGGTGTGCGCCGGATTGGTGTTGAGCATCTTCTGGGCCATCGTGCAGGAGAAGACCCGCGATGTTGGAATTTTGCGCTCCGTGGGCGCAAGTCGGCTGGGCATTTTGTGGATCTTCTTGCAATATGGATTGGTGATCGGCGCCATTGGCGGACTCTTTGGTGTTGGACTTGGTTGGCTGGTGATTCACAACATTAATTTTATTCACGAGACCATTGGTCAAGACGCGCCCGCGTGGAGTTACATCACGAGTTTCTTAATTGCACTGGTGAGTTTGGCCATGTGCGTGCGCGGCGCGATGACCGGGGTTTTGTTAAGCACACTTTTGTGGTTGGTGCTTGGCATCACGCTTGCAATCGTTGGCGCGGGTTTGATGCTGCACCATGGCACATTGATTTGGGATCCAAGCGTCTACTACTTTGCAACAATTCCAGACCAAGTGGATTGGTTCACCGCCATCAGTACTTGGTTTGGCGCGGTCATTTTCAGCGTGCTTGGCGCCAGCATTCCCGCCGCCAAAGCCGCGGACATTCATCCAGTCAGGGCGTTGCGCTATGAGTAAGTTTCTGCTTGAAGCCAAAAATTTACGCAAGACCTACACGCTTGGACGCGTGAAAGTGCCCGTGCTTCGCGGCGCCAGTTTCACGCTGGCCCAAGGCGAGTGGGTTGCCATACTTGGCTCATCTGGCAGCGGAAAAAGCACGCTTTTGCACTTGCTTGGCTTGCTTGACGAATGCGACGCGGATTCCGGCGGCGTGTGGTTTGATGGCAATCCAGTGGCCGACTTGAAGTTTTCCGCGCGCAACTCCTATCGAAATCAAAGCGTGGGATTTGTGTTCCAGTTTTATCACTTGCTTCCTGAACTTTCTGTTTTGGAGAACGCGCTTTTGCCCAACATGGTCAACGCCGGCATGAGTTGGTGGAGCAAGCGGGCGCAAGCGCAAAAGCACGCCACCGAATTGCTCGACGCGTTTGGCTTGTCGCATCGGCTCACGCATCGACCCGCTGAACTTTCTGGTGGCGAGCGCCAACGCGTGGCCATCGCGCGCGCGCTGGCCAATCAACCGCGCGTGCTTCTGGCGGATGAACCAACTGGAAATCTTGACACAAAAACTGGCGGCGAAATTCTGGACTTGATCGCCGCCAAGCACCGCAAAGGTTTATCCATTGCAATGGTCACGCATGATCCCGCCGTCGCCGCGCGCGCCGACCGCGTTGTGAAATTGGTCGATGGCTGCGTCGCGGGCTAGCGTGCATTCACTTTGTGCCACGTTTTATTTTTACGCTCCGGCAGAAATGAAAGGGGCTGCGCGCCTGCGCAGTTCAAATTTAATCACGCGCCCGGTAGCGCACCTTTACTGCCTGCGCCAACTGCGCCGCGCTCCAGCCAAAACGTTTTTGCAGGGCTTCTTCCCAAGAAAGACCCGCTTTCACATCCTTCACCCACTCTCCAAACCCTTGGCGATTTGTCTGCACCAAATAATCCACGGTGAGATAGCCAATCGCATATCCAATGGCGTCGGGACCGGGCCATGAACCATCCTCGTAATTCATTCGAAGCACATTCAGAACATTGTTGGTTCCACTTCGAATCCATTGCAACCCTTGTGGTTTGCGATCGCCCTT
>Ga0209190_1003298_pt1 | contig 10734 bp, 16 predicted proteins | sample M_140205_XF_Meta_FD_187315 | JGI IMG/M metagenome (GOLD analysis project Ga0209190, IMG submission 187315) | Freshwater microbial communities from Lake Montjoie, Canada to study carbon cycling - M_140205_XF_MetaG (SPAdes) (version 2) | ecosystem: Environmental > Aquatic > Freshwater > Lake... | reverse complement strand
CCGGTTGACGTTGCGGTCCCTTCAGACCCATTTCCAGCCCCTAACTTCGCAGGCGTTCACGCGACAGTTGCGCTGGGGTTCCGACCCACCTGCGCAGCTATCGACCCTGCCCCTACCCTTTGCCGGTATTGCATAGTCGGCTGATGCCATATCGCAATAGCGATCTTGCACATATGTCACCTGTCGCCCTGACTGGCAGCGGTGCGTCGTCCATGACAGGACCGGCACAGGGTCCGCAGGTTCCCGCGCTCGTGGGTTCCGCCCCGTGACAACGGAATGATGTGGTCGACGGTCAGATCCTCAACGGACAGGCACTCATCGCACCACGGTTGATCACGCCTGACCGCAATGGACGTCCTCGCCCATTTGCTGCCGTAGCCACGTTGCGTAGCGGTCGGACGGAAGTCCCGCACGGGTTCGCGATGCACGACGCACTTGCGCGATCCAAGGGTTGCGCGGTTGCGACACGAGGACACCAGGCACAACGGACGCGGCATGGTCGGCATCAGCGTGCCTCACCCAGTGCAGGTCCACGACGGATGGTGGACGTTCTGGGTTGCGATGGCGTCGTCACCGTGCCACACCGCTCGCACCGGATGCGGACGATCTGCCGGAACGTGACTTCACGCCCGCGGTGGATCGTGGAGATATCACCATCATCGCGCGCATTCGCGACGATGTGGTTGCATCCGGTGCACCTGATGACCGTCATCATCCGTCCATGGCTGGCGCGCTACGTGCGACCCACCTGCCTGTCACGTCAACGGTACCACGCTGACCTCGACGCGTGGTGCGCGCTTATCCTCGTACCGTTGCGCGTGGATCTCCGTCACCTGCTGGTCATCATGGTAGGCGGCCCCCTGGAGCGCGTCGATGGTCGCCTTCAGGATATTGTCCAGATCTCCCCGTCGGCGTGGCCGGTACACATCGAGGAACACCGCCACCGGCCCGGTGACCGGCGTGACGCCTTGCACCATCGCGATCATCCGCACCGCATGCCGGAATGCAAGCGCCTCCGGCGTCAGTGCCAGATGCCCCCGCGCCCTTCTATACATGTGATTCACCGTCGGTGGGTACGGGAGGATCAGTGTTGTCACAGCGCCACCTCCCACGTGGACCGCGGGCACACGAACCGGATTGTCCGCGGTACGCCGCCTGTGACGCTGTCGCCATGCTCGAACGCCCACGCGACAAGCACGAATGATCGCCAGTGGTTGGCGTTGCCGAGTTCCTCGTCCTCCGCGTCGGCCTGGCGGATGGCGTCCCACAACTCCACGGGCGACCCGAGGTCGGGGCGTGGCGGGTAGATAGTCCGCAGTTCTTCCAGCACGTCTTCCGTATTCACCTGCATCGTGACACCGCACGGTTGCGCCCTGATCCACACGACCAATCGTGCAGGCAATCCGAACCCGTCAATCAATGGCATACATCAACTCCCCGTCGCGCTGCGACCGCCTCGAACGTGCGCCTCGCACGCAACAGCGCGTGGCGCACGCCACGCCCGGACCGGTCCAGTTGTGCAGCGGCTTCCTCGCCGTTCAGGCCACTCAGCGATGCGCAGAGGCATCGCGCCTGATGCGCCGTCATGATGTCGAGCGCCTCACGCAGTGCGCCCGCGACCTCGTTGCCGACCGCGCGTGCATGCGGGTCGGTGGCCGGTGACGCCTCGAAGTGCGGTTCGGACCGGACCGCTTCGCCACGACCGTTCATGCGTCCGTCGTCAAGGTGCCCGTCCGGCGCAAGGCTGACGTGACGCCGGTACGATGCACGGTTCGCAAGGTCGAGCACCGTATTGCGCGTGATCGTGTGGACCCACGCGCGCAGCCCGTCATGGCGTCCCCGTCCGGGTCGGCGCTCGGCGTCCGGCAGGTTCGCCCACACCTTCGTCCAGACCGTCTGGATCACATCCTCCGCGGACAGCGCGTCCAGCGTCCGCCTGCCCATCAGGCGGTGCACGTGTCCCGTGACCTCGCCACCGAGATCGCTGTACAGCGCGTCGAACGTCGCCCGTACATCGTCGATCAGCACCGGCGGTACGCCCCGCAGGTGCACTCGCGTGATCCCGTCACCCGTCGCTCCCGTTCCGTGATCCACAGTCCGCGCAGGCGATCCGCATCAAACAGCGCCCACAGTGCGATAGCCAGGAGCATCCCGAGCATCGCCATTTCCAACCCGACCGCCAGCCAGTATCCCGCCATGGTACATCCCCTGTATTCGGTTCCCACCCTCTTAAACGGACGTATTGTCAAGTGGTTGCGGTTGGTTGGTCCCCAAAAAGTACGGCGGGTACGGCGGGTTTAGGGGTGTTTTGACGTAAAGTCCCTACGTGAAATAAAAAACCTAGCACTTTATGGCAAAAAGGGTCTAAACCCGCCGTACCTGCCGTAACCCGCCGTACCTTCATCACCTCAATAATCCGATCCCGCGCCATGCACGCGCCCCATGTCCGGTCTTGTACGACGTCATGCCACGCTCCCGTAGCGCGTTGCCGAGCGCCGTCGGCGTCATCGGCTTTTCATTCGCCTCGGCAGCCCACGCGTTGTACGCCTTGTGCAATTCGCCTGCGAGCGCGGTCGCATCCTCATCCACGGTGCACCGGCTTTCCATGAACCCACCAAACCAGTCCGAGTCCTCGCGGTACGTCGCGCCAGCCAGATCGACCGCACGCGGAACGATCAGACCGCCTTCGCGCTGATACCCATTCGTGCCACCCACGATCCATGCCATGACCGATGGCAGTTCGTCGCGCAGGCGTTTCTTCAGATCGCCCTGGACCTCGTTGTCGCGGATGCGTTCGGTGAACGGTATGGAGCGCATGCGGTCCCACAATGCGTGACCGCCACCGCGCACGACGGGCCGGTGATTGGTTGACAGCCACACCGTGTGGCTTGGTTTGAACGTGAACGGCGACTCGTACAATCTTCGCGCCGAGATCGTGTCATCGCCCGTGATCCACTTGACGCGTGCCTCGTCGAACCGCCCGCCCTCGGGTGTTTCCTGCGACGTCACCAGCCGCGCCCGGTACAGCGACGCGACGTCCGGCGTCGCGGACCCGCCACCGCGCGAATCCTTGCTGGCGAGGAACAATGACGACGGCACCGTGAGGCTGTATTCCCCGAACGCTGCCTGGCACGTCTCGATGAACGTCGATTTCCCGTTGCGTCCGGTGCCATAGAGGATCATCATGATCCGCTCGCTCGTGATCCCGATCAGCGAATACCCCATCGCCGTCTGCGCGAACCGGCGCACCTCGGGGTCCGGCAGCACGCGTGCCACGAACCGCTCCCACGTGCTGTTCGGTTTCGATTCAAGATCCGGATCGTAGCGCGACGGCTCGCCATTCCACCGGATCATCCGCGTGATCCGGTCATCACGGCGCTGCGTGCGGAACTCGCCGTTCTTGAGATTCAGCGTGCCATTGCCAAAGTTCACGAGGTAAGGTTCATCGTCCAGGCGCTCCGGACTGACGATGACGTTGGGTCGTGACCGCGCCATGTCGACCATTGCGGCAACGCGGTTGACGGACTGCGACCGTTCCGAGTGCTTGACGAGCGCGGTGCGTTGCGCGGGTTGCAGGTCCGGCGAGAATTCCACGGCTGCGACGTTGGTCAGGTCGAGGATGGTTTCCACGGCACGCCGGCGGACCTCATGGTCACCCGCATCGCGTTCCCAGTGCGTCCCCGTCCACACCAGCCACGACTTCCACGCCACGCAATACCGCAGGTCCGTCCCATGCGCCCGTAGCAACCGCTCGGCGTTGCCGAGGTCTGTCAACGGCATCCCGTCGCCGGTTGATGCCATCGGTTTCGGTTCGTCCGGCACCGCCTCGATTGCCTCAATCGCCGACGCATCCGCCACGAGCGCTTCGATGTCCGCCAGGGTCGCACCGCCCGCAAGGTAGTCGCTGACATCGGCGCCCTTTCCCGTGACCGGCAAGGTCACCACGACGACGGACGACGCGATCCCCGCGAGCGCGTTTGCAATCGTGCGCGCACCGGCCCGTCCAGCATCGTCGTTGTCCGGCACGATGCGGACCTCGCGACCCCGCAACCAGTCCCCGTAATGCGTTTTCCACTTCCCGGCACCCATCGGCACCGTCGTCACGGTTGCGCCAGTGGCTGCGAGCGTGTCCGCGTCCTTCTCGCCCTCGACGATCCACACCGGACCGTCCGACGCCAGGAGTTCCGGCAGGCGGTAGAGGACCGTCCACACCTTCGCGAGCGACCATTCGTGCGACCCGTCAGGCAACACCGCCCGTTGCCGGAAATCCTTCGGGTCGTACCGCAGGGTTTCATGCACCACGGTCCCGTCAGCGTCGCGGTACTGGTAGGTCGCCACCGCCTTTCGGTTCGGCACCGCCTTGACCGCCGGTCGGGTTGGTTGGACCAGTTCCATCGTCGCCATGTCCTCCCGCCACAGGCCACGCGCGATCAGCGCGCGCTTGACATCATCCTGCGGGCATTTGGCATGGCACTTCCACAGCACCCGCGTCCCATCGCTGCTCTCGGCAATCGACAGCGACGCGTGACGATCCTCATGCGCCGGACACTTCGCCATCCAACCCTTCGCATTCCGTCGCCCGCCGAGGCTGCGCGCCAGTTCATCAGCGGTTGGATACCGCGTCATCGTCGTCATGCCTCACCATCCACGGCGTTCTCCATTGCCTCGATCTCCGCCCAGGCATCCCATGCGATGGTCGCTGCGACGATGAACGCCGATGCGTCCAAGTCACGCTTGGGCTTCCATGAGCACTCACGGCAAAACCACGCGCCCGCATGTTCATCCTCAGCAAACGGGATGAACCGGGCATCAGGGCACCATTTAGTGCCGTTGCGCGCGCACTTCGGCCATGCGCACGGCACATTCTCAACCAATCTCACGCTTGGCATGTTGTCCCGTCCCTTCCAGTCGCAGCCACGATGCATGATACCCCGCCATAGACAATACGGCGGGTTGGCATGCATTGACCCGCCGTACCGCGTTGATCTCGCGCCGCGAATCAGAACGGACTATCCTCCACTTCCATGTCCTATCCTGTCCCATCCAACCTTGGGTACGCGTCTGTCCATTCGATCACTTCCGATCCCCACTGAATGCGCTTGTAGCCGCTATAGCATCGGGCGTTCAATATCTTGGACACCCTTCCGTTGTCCCAATTCGCACGAATATATGGCCCGGCGCGACTTCGGATCGGCGGTCCGGCGTTGATCGTGTTGGCGATGGCTCTCATGCTCTGGCCTTGTGCTGCCAGGCGAAAGATCAGGCGCACTATCGCGCCTTGGCTTGGGCACTCAACGTATTTACGACGACCATCAACAGCCGCAACTAAGTAGCCGAATGGCGGACTACCCGCCGTTATTGATTTCAACACCTTCTTAGTTGACGCGCCCCGTATTTCACCCGCGCGCCAGGAGCGTATATGCGTGTCAGAAACTCCAATGTCTCGCAAGAATGAATCAGCGCGCTTTGGTGTGACTACCCTGCATTCGATGCGCTGTAGCACCAGCCAGTCCATTGCGACTTTCTGGTCAGGTCGCAAATACCCATCGTCGAGTTTGAACTCCACAAAAAGCGTGCGGCCATGGTTAACAATCACGATGTCAGGAATGCCACCACTCTCAAACGGCGTGACCCTGCCAACCTTCCATCCAGCATCCACAGCCAACCGCATCATGACCGTCTGAAAGGCTCGCTCGTCGCCCGCATATACTTGGTCAAATTCAGCAACCTCGAACGTCAATTGCATGCCAAAACACCCATCCCATAGATAGAACGGCGGGTTGGCTTGCACCAACCCGCCGTACCGCGCCCATCTTTCGCCCCGATCAGAACGGACTATCGTCCAGATCCAGTTCCGCGACCTCGCGTTCCCTCTGTCCAGCCGCCGGACCGGCGACGACCTTGACTGGCAGGCGACCCTTGCCACGCGCATGCGGATTGAACGGTTCCGGTGCGGTGCCAGGCAACGGCGTTGCGGTCCGTTGCACGGGTTCCGGTTCGACTTCAACCGGCAACAGCGTCGCATCATCAACCGCAGGCGTCCATCCATCATCGGACAGCCGCGTGAACACGCCGGTCCCGAGGATGTCGCGGTCAGGCAACAGCCGCGCGATGATGCCGTCGAGCGGGTCTTTCCGCGAGTCGATCCACCACTTGGCATAGCCGGAATGATCATAGTCCTCGTCCGAGAACTCGCACCCCATCATCAGGTCGCTGAACGCAGACCGCACATCCTGGATGCCTGCCTCAAACTCGGCCTGCGTCAACCGACCCGCCTTGACGGCACCGGCACCGACTGCCGTGACGCTCTCCAGCCACGTCCGCATCTCGGATGCGCGGGACTGCCGGACCGACTGCGCCCACGGCACCTGCTTGGGTCCGCCATCGAGCGCGACGCGCTTCCCGGCATCGACCGACGCCTGATCGCTCTCAGCCATCTTTTCGCGAAAGCACGTCCAGCAATCCGTGAGTTTCTGTTCCTGCACCCACCGGCTGTTGTCAGGGTTGGAACCGGCGTACACCTGAATGACGGCGGTGTGCCCGCACAGATGCGTGATCTCGTGGTCGATTTTCTCACCGCCACCAGCCACGCGCTGGAACGCGGGCAGGCTTGTCCGTTGTGGTCGCTGAAGTGCCATCATGATCCCCTTAGAACTCGTCTACATTCGCAACCGTCGTCGCGCCATTCATGCCGGATGTCACCGCCCGTGGTTGCGCCGGACGCACCGTCGTGCGTGCCTCGCCGTATGACACCTCCTCGTATCCCGCCAGCCCGTCACCGGACCCGTAATACCCCGCCATGGCAAGCGCCCGACCGTACGCCGAGGTCTCCGCGGTCTCGACCGGCGACGACGCCTGCGCACCACCGCCGGACCCACGGGTCACCTCGGACGATCCCTCGAACACGCGCCCGTCCGTGAATTGCACCGTCACAACGACGACGTGGAACTCACCGATCGTCACGAACCGCGTCACCGTCGACGCGATCCCCATCGGCCTGATCCACTCCCCGTGCGCCTGCTGCGCCCGGTGCGCCACCGTCGCGTAGGGTTTGCCCCGTATCTGCATTATTCCGCCCATTTCCCTTTGCCTTCCGTTGCGTCCGCCGTATCAATAGCCCCGGTTCGACCCCGAGCGCCTGCGCAATCCGTTCGACCGACTCCTTCCGCATCCGTGCCTCACGCTTGCCGTCAGCGACGTCACGACCACGCTCGGCGCGGATGATCGTGGCATACGCCAACCCCGTAGCGCGTGCTAGCGACTCCATCGACATCCCTGCGAGCAGGCGGACCTGTCGCATCGTCTCGCCGGAGATCCGGACATCGTCGCCGTACCCGCGCCACACCACCGTGACGCTGGCGCGCTCGAAGTCCGGCATCACCCGTCACCCCGTGCGATCAGCGCAAGGAACTCGTGCCACGCGCGGTCGAGGAACTCGACCTGTCGCTTGTCGTCCAGCCCGTACACCGCCCATGTCAGGTAGTACCCGTCCGACATGCGCCCGAGCATCGTGCGCCGGACTGCGCCCGGTATCAACCGGATTGCGCGTTCAAGCGCCTGATCCGTTTCGCGAGGCACACCGTTGTCGCGCCCGTCCATCAGGTATTCCCACGCCAAACGAGCAAGCAGGTGATCGTGCGCCCACGCCTCGACATCGAGCGGACTGCGGAACCGCAACCGCCCATCCGTCGTCACCGCGCCGGTGACCGATACCTCGGTGACCACATCGTCCATCAGGTCTCCGTTCATGCCATCACCCCGAACCCGGAGCGCATGACGGCGCGTGCCTCATCCTCGTCGCATTCGATCACGCTGTTGCCGGAGGCATCATCCACAATCATCGTGAACACGTCCGGCCTGCGCTCGGGTCGCACCACAACCACCGGCACCGATGCCTGGAGGATGCCACCGCGGACCGGACGGCGATACCGCCCGTACGGCGAGATCATGTCCCACACGTCCGACCACACCGCCTGCCTCGTCGTGAGCACGCCGCGCTGGTCAACAAACCCGTGCGTGACCACAGACAGGTCCGCCAAGTGCCCGTGATCCCGCGTCACCGTGATGTCCGCATCGGGATACGACGTGGACAACTCCATGTGCACCTGCACCTCGAACGCGTCGCACGATGCGTTGACATCATCGCCGACCTCGGGACCGACGCCGATCAGCGCCGGTGTGTACGTAACCTCGATCTCCACCTGTTCCCCTTTCGTGGTCTGTCCTACATGGTGCCACGTGGCTATAGCCATGTCAAGCGTTGATGGGACCAATTTGGAAACTCGCCTACCACTTCCGGCCGCTGGCAATTTGGCGCCCCATCGCGTCAATGATCGGCCTCGCAACCACCTCGGACGCGGGTTGCGCGTCGTTGTCGTACCACGCCTCACCGCGTCCCAGGACGATGACTTTGACGCGATCCGCACCGACGCGCCTGGCAATCGCGACCGCGTCGTACGAGCGGTCCCGCAGTGGGCACCAGCCGGCGTTGACGTGACTATCGGGCGTCTGGCACACCATGACCGGCTTGACGCCATTGCGGTACGGACCACACAACCACCGTGCAAAGTCGTGACCATCGCCCGTCACCGTGCGCCACACGCCGGTACCGACCACGTAAATCAGTCGGCCAGTGTCGCGCTGGCGCAACATCCACGCCGTTTCCTGATGCAACCACCGGGCATTGTTAGCGGCTTGGATGTTGGCCGCCTCGAACGCTGTTTCGCGCCGGTGCGCGCCGGTGCGTTGATACGCATGCAGCACGTAAAAGCGGACCCGACCCTGCGATATCACCCACGCGTCGTACCCGTCGACCAAGCGCTCGCGCATCATGTTGGCGTTTAGTGCGCGTCCAACCCGCCTCGGGTCCGGGCGATCAGGACGCACCAATGACACTTTCAGTTGTTGCCCGTCGTACAACGTCACCCCTGGAGCGTCCAGCACCGCGCGTTTCGCCGTCTCCCAATCCGGCGCCTCGACCAACGCCAGCATGTGCTCGTTGGCGATCTGGTTCCGCGGATGCGCGCCGTAGCGACGCACCGTCCATTTGTATGTCGTCACAATCCCAACTCCATCTGTGCCGCGAGGCACGCTGGTGATAGCCACAGGCGCTCGCGCTTGTGCGCCTTGACATCAGTGCTAAATCCCGATCCGCTACCCGCCTTGCCTTGGACCTTGCGCCAGCCGTGCGTCAAGAGCGCGTCGTGATCATCCTCAAAGCCGCACAGGACGATCCGCAGGGTCGCATCCGCCGTCAGGCACCATTCCCGCACCGCATGCGACACGTCCGCATCGACGTGCGCGTACAGGTCGCCCGACGTTGCGTATGGCGGATCGAGCAGGATCGCGATTGATCCGTCACCGCCACGCGTGGCACGCACCGCGCTCGGTGTCACGACGCGCTTCCAATCCCCGCACGTGATGCGGACTGATGCCAACCTCGCCGAGAGCGCCTGCATGTACGCCTCCAGTGGCGTCCCGCCATTCGCGCGCAGCGTGCCTTGTGGCGGACCGAGGTGTGGCAGTCCACGTATGACGCCTCGCCCCGCGTTGCCGAGATGTGGCAGTTCACGGTTGACGCCTCGCCCCGCGTCGCCGAGATGTGGCAGTTCACGGTTGACGCCTCGCCCCGCGTCGCCAACCTTACGGAGGTGCCCGTCAACGACGCGCCACGGTCCTGATCCCCACGGGTCGCCGATGCCGCAGGCGCACACATACAGCCACCACCCGGCCGCCTTCGCGTCGTGATGCTCCGGGTCGCCCTCAAGCCACGCGACGAGGTCCGCGTCGCGACGCGCTTGAAGCCACGCCAGGCGTGCGTGATAGTCGATCTCGGTCACCGGCCCGGATGCGGCATCCGCAACCGCGTCCGGCGACAACTGGATGGACCGCCACGTGTTGACCAGCCACCCATCCGCATCGTTGAGCGTCTCCACGCGACCGCCGGTGACGGACGGACGCGCCAGCAGCACCGCGGCTGATCCGGCGAACGGTTCCACGTACCCGCCCGGATCACCGAGTGCCTGCCAGATGATCGGCGCAGCGCGGTGCTTGCCGCCGAAATAGGGAAACGGCGCCTTGAGCGTCACAGTCCCAACTCCAACTGTCCCCGTGATTCGCTAACCGTCAACGTCGCCAGGCGCTGCTCGAGGTGCGCCAGCGCCACTGCGCGATCCGTCCCGAGATCGGTTTCCTCGTCACGGCCACCGCCCCACGGCACGACGGCATACCGTCCGTCGCGCAGGATGATTTCCCACACACCGCGCGTCGACCCACGGGTCACGCTCGTCGGCCTGAAGTGGTTGGCACCGTGACGGTACAGCGATGCGACGCAATGCGCCGTCTCGCCTGCGATCCACGGTTGCCAGCGTGGCAGATCGTCCGCCACGCCTTCGAAGATGCGGATGCCCAGCGTCACGATCTCCCCGTCGTATTCCGGGTCGGTGACGTTCACAGTCCACGCCGGTACGCGTCGGCGTCCTCTTGCATCGCGTCACGCAGCGCCCGCAACCGCGCCACCGCCTCCATCAACGTGACACCGTCAGACGCAGCCCCCGTCCACACGTCGCGCCATTCGCCGTTGTGCGCGCGCGCCTTGGAGAGTTTGCCGGCTGACCAATCACGCACCGTGAGCGGACCCACAACGCTGATCGTGTACACACCGTCGCGCTCGGTGAGGTACGCGATCTGTCCGCCTGCCTCGTTGCGACGCTCGCGGTCCTGCTGATCCCACGA
>Ga0209190_1003295_pt1 | contig 10740 bp, 8 predicted proteins | sample M_140205_XF_Meta_FD_187315 | JGI IMG/M metagenome (GOLD analysis project Ga0209190, IMG submission 187315) | Freshwater microbial communities from Lake Montjoie, Canada to study carbon cycling - M_140205_XF_MetaG (SPAdes) (version 2) | ecosystem: Environmental > Aquatic > Freshwater > Lake... | reverse complement strand
GAGTGGAATGATGCAGAGATCGATTCCAACCGGGGCCTCCGCGGGGGCTCTTGGGGCAACACCGACCCCTTCCTGCAGTCTTCCTTCCGCTACAGCAGCCTCCCCATTCTCGAGAGCGACCGCGTGGGGTTTCGCGTTGCCAGTGTCCCCGAGCCGTCGGCCTATGCGTTGGTTCTGATGGCCGGAGCGGGATGGCTGCTCTGGAGGCGCCGGAAGGTTAGCCTTTGATCTTTGGCTCTTTGCCTTTCATCAAAACCATCTACACGTTGCCCAGCGGTTCAAGCCGCATTGCTTTTCGGAACGATTCGGTGAGGTGTTGTTGGATGTCGACGAGTTTTTGATCCCCTCCGGTCCTGCGTGTTGGTTTCTCCCGTCGTTCATGGCGGGCAAGTATTCAGCGTTGGGTGACACGTCCGTCGGCCTTGACCATGTTGATCCCGAAATTACCGCCTGTGGCGTGGAAAGGTTCGAGGTCGGAGGCGATGGTGAGACGTCCGATATTGGAAATCTGGAACACGCCGCTTCGGCCGTAGATTTTCACGCTGGCTGGCGTCTCGTCTTGTGGCTGGCGTCTCGTCTTGCAGAACGGGGGAAAAATAGTAGCTGGTGCCGTGCTTTTCGAAATCTTTTTTGGTGGCGGCATCGCTCGGGCAGATCAGGATTTCCTGCGTGATGCCGTAAGGACCCAACTTCTCGAGCGCCGTGCCGGGATTCTCCGCTTCGGGTGGCAGCGATGGCGGCACTGTCTCGATGGCCGGGTACCGGTAGTCGTTGTCCGCTGCATACTGCTGCACCGCCACGCCGATCTGTCGCAGGTTGCTCAAGCACTTGGTCGATCTACCGCGTTCGATGGCGCCTCCCACCACGGGGGTGCTTAAGCTAGCCAAGATGGCAATGATGGCCATCACCACCAGAAGTTCCACCAGGGTGAATCCATATTTCATCACTGGGTTGCACCGCTCTTTTTTGCTTCGACCTTGCGCTCCCAGTAACGCCGCGAGCGATCGATGCGCTGGGTCGGCGTCATCTTGGCGTCACGCGCCAAGCGGCGGTCCTCCATCCGCTCTTGGACATCCGGACGGTTGAAAAACTCCTGCGCTTTGGCGCGGCGCTCTTGCTCGGGCAGGTCGCGGACCGACTGCCAGAAATTGCGCATCTCCGTCGCCTCCGCTCGGGCTTTTTCCTGCTCGGCGGCCGGCAGCAGCTTGATCTGGGCTTCGACGCGTTCGGCGATCCGCTGGGGATCACGCGGTGGCCCCCCGGACCTGTCGCCCCGTGCTGCGGATCCGATCCACGAACCGCCACGCCCCCGACCCTCCGGGGCATCGGTATTGTTGCGGCTTTCGCCGCGCAGGACAAACACCTCGCGGGACACGCCACCGGCGTTGCGGAAAAGTGTCGGCGCCGCCTGGGCCATGGGACCTGCCTTGGGTGCTTTTGCGACCGGCTTCCAATCGGAGGGCGCCGCCAAAAGGACTCCGGTTTTGTCCGAGGCCTCGGCCAGCAGATCGTGCAGAGCGCCGCCGCCCGAGGGCGTCCACTCGACGCGGCGGAGATCCAGCGCCTGTCCCGATTGTGCCTGGATCGATCCATAGCCGCCGGCCCCGTAGATGGACCAGTCTTCGGCCGTTTGACCCGAGCGGAACGAAGCCAAGGCTGCATCGATCGCTGCCTTTGCCGGCGCCCCAATGTAACCCACGCGCCAAGTCGAGTCGGTGCGCACGCTCACGATATCGAGGGCTTCGGTTGGCGTTACGCGGTAGACATCGAGGGAGACCTTGTTGGCCGGGTCAAGGTTGGTCACGATTTCGATACTCCCCTGCTTGCCGATCGACTCGAGAACCTTGTTCAGCGGGGCCTCGTTGACACGGATCGTCACCAGTCCCCAGCCGCTGTAAATATGCCATGCCAGCCCGCCGAAAAGGACGGCGAAGAGGGCTACGAAGGATCGTTTTTTCATAGTCTTAAACATTCCAACCCCGCAACCGGCCGCAAGTTGCATCCAATCTATGTTCCCACTTTGCCTTGCGGATACTCTCCGGGATGCTAGTTTGGATAGTTCGTTCCAATGACTGACCGAGAGTCCAACCCCGTGCAGGAGGCTAAGCTGCACTTCCTTGATTACTGGCGGGTTATTCGTCTCCGCTTGCCGATCATTGTGCTCACCTTCCTTCTGGTGGTCATCACCGCGGGCGTCACCACGTATTTCCTGCCCCGCCAATACGAGTCGAATGTCATCATCGAGGTCGAACAAAACGACCAGAAAATACGCATTTTTCGCGATGGTTATGACGGAGGAATGGGCCTAGACCCGAGGTTTGCCACGACCCAATTCCAGATTATCCAGCGCAAGGAGATGCTTTACCCGGTCATCGACTCGCTAAGATTGGTCGAAAAATGGGCGGAGGCTTACGGGATCCGCACGCGCGAGGAGGCCTACTTCAAGCTGCGCGGCATGATTGATGTGCGCGAGGTTCGCAACACCAACCTGCTCCAGATCAGCGTCGAGAGCACAGACCCGGCCGAGGCCTCGGAACTGGCGAACTCCATCGCCACGGAATACCAGCGCAAGCGGATCGACGACCAGCAGAAGCTTCTCAGCCGCTCCCTCGCCACCCTCGAAGACGAGGTGGCCAAGCAGCGCAAGAAAGTGGCGGAGACCAATGAGGAAATGGGGCGCATCCGCACCGAGACGGGCATCACCGATCTCAACCCGGACAGCATGGAAGACCCGATGCAAGCCAAGGAAAAAGTCCTGGTAGACCAAGAGCAGTTGGTCAACGAGGCCCGAATCAAGGCCTCGACCTTGCGGGCGAAATACAGCGAGATCGAAAAATTGTCCGGAGACGACCTCATGCGGGCTTTGCCCACGTTGGAGATCCAGGACGAGACCGTCTCAAAGATTCTCCCGCAGTATCAGGAGACCGACTCCGAGTTGGCCCGATCGATGCAGTCGGGCCTCGGGCGGCGCCATCCGACCATCCAGGCTCTGGCGGCGAAGAAGGCCACCTACGAACGCCAACTTTCCGACCAAGTCCTCAGCATCCGGCGCACCCTCGCCGCCAATCTCGAGATCACCGAGCGATCCTTGGCCGCCATGGAGGGTGGCCTCGAAAAAACGCGCGGCGAACAGCGCGACTCAAAAACCCGCAGCTCCGAATACGCCCGCGCCAAGAACGCCTACATTCAGGCCAAAAAAGTCCTCGAGTCCGCCGAACTTCGTCTCTCCACCGAGACCATGCAGCGCAGCATGCCCTTGAGCCCTGCCAGAATTTGGGAACGGGCGGAACCATCTTCGTTCCCCTCCAAGCCGAAGGTCTGGCTCAACATGGCTCTCGCGGTGGTGGTAGGCATGATCCTCGGCATCGGCTTGGCCTTCTTCCTCGAGTACCTCGACACCAGCGTCAAGACGATGGAGGACGTGGAGAATTTCCTCCAGGTGCCGGTGCTTGCCGTGATACCGCAGGACATCAGTGTGCTGATCGACCATCCCGAGGTGACGGCTGATGCGGAGGCGTACCGCATCCTGCGCACCAACGTGGAGTTCAACCGCAAGTCGGCCGATGCCAACACCTTCACCTTTGTCAGCGGCGGGGCGGGCGAGGGCAAATCCACCACGCTAGCCAACCTCGCCTTCACCTTCGCCGAGGGTGGCTACAATACTTTGATCGTCGATGCGGACCTTCGCCGCCCCTCGCAGCAGCGCGTCTTCGGTATCGACGGCGGGCGAGGACTCACCGATTTCCTCACCTCTGACCTCGATCTCGAAGACCTGATCCAGACCACGCCCCAGCCCAATTTGTTCATCCTGCCGAGCGGCAACCTGCCTTCCGATGCGGTTGGAATTCTCAACTCGCAGCGCATGCTTGACCTCGTCGCCCAAGTCAAAAGCCGCTTCGACATCGTCTTCTTCGACTCGCCGCCCATCCTCGGGGTAAGTGATGCCTCGGTTCTCGTGCGTGCGGTCGATCTGACCATCATCGTGGTTCAGCACCGTCGCTTCCCGCGCGCCATGCTCCAGAGGGTGAAGCAGGCCATCGTCAGCGTCGGCGGGAACATCCTCGGCGTTGTGCTCAATAACGTGGATGTTCGCCATGACCAGTATTACGAGTATTACACGAACTACTACAGCTACTACAACCGCACCCCAGCTGAGGGAGGCTTGGCCGTCGATGGCAGGCCCGTGGCCAAAGCCAGCACGAAAACCCGCGGTACACGCACGGATGGCGATGAATATTAAATCCTTCCGAATCATCCTCGCGGTTTGCGCAACCTTTTTGCTGGGCCTGCTTGCTCCGGTCTCGGCTTACGATGCGGTCTTCCGCGTCGGCGACACCATCGAGATGCGGATTGGCGGCGTGCCCAACGAGGAGACCCAACTTGTCACCGGGCCTTACACGGTGGACGGCGAGGGCTTCATCAATGTCCCTCATGTCGGCAAGGTCCGTGCCGCGGGCCTCAATCAGGCGGAATTGCAGCGCAATGTCGAAACCGCCTACCGCACCGGTGAAATCTACACCAACCCCACAATCACCATAGCTGTTCCCACCGTGGCCCGCTTCGTCAACGTGAGCGGCGACGTGCGCACGCCCCGCCGCGTCGAATACACCACCGACCTTACCGTCCTCGGAGCGATTAGCGCAGCCGGCGGCTTCACCGATTATGCCGATCAACGCAAGGTGCGCCTCATCCGAGGCAAGGAAGCGCAGATGATTGATGTCAAAGCCGTGCGGGCCAATCCCTCGCTCGACATCGTGCTTTTACCCGGCGACCAGATCGAGGTGCCGCAGAGTTTTTGGTGAGTCTGCCTAGCCGGAGCCCTCTGATTGCTCGCGCCTTTGGTTGCGGTGACCGCTAAAAGAAGAGATAGAACGGCTTCATGGCCGCGTCTTTTTTCTCCCCGCCGCCGCGCTCCGTTGCCCGCCGTGCTTCCGGATCCGGGGAGGAGGCCGGCCGGCGCGAAAGTCGACTGGTCCGGCGTGGTGGTCGAGCGGGACAACCCGTCCGACCGTCGGTCGCGCGGCACGATGTATCTCTACGGAAAGCAGGGTTTTCTCGGTGCCTTTCGCGCCAATGAGAACGGGTTCATCGGGAACTCGCGCGGCATTCCCCCCGGCCGCTACACACTGCAACCCAAACGCCAGAGCGGCACGAACTGGCCTGCGCAGACCCCCGCCATCACCGGCCCCGGCATGCCGGTCGGCAAACCGGGACCGGGCTACAAAGCTGATGCCGTTCTCCTCCATCCGGCAGGCCGGCCTGGGCAACCGGATTCGCTCTCCTGCATCACCGTGAATGCCGAGGGATTCCGCCGCGTCATGCACCTGATGCACCGGGCGCCCGACTCGATTTTGCCTCTGATCGTGCGCTGATTGGTCCGCGGCGGTTGACACGACCGCTCTCTGCCACCATAGTCCGCCCTCCTTTTCAGTATCGTATGGAAAATATTCGCAACGTCGCCATCATCGCCCACGTCGATCATGGCAAGACCACTTTGGTGGACCAACTCCTGCGTCAAGCGGGCACCTTCCGCTCCAATCAGAAAGTCGAGGAGCGTGTGATGGACTCCATGGATCTGGAAAAGGAAAAGGGGATCACCATCCGCGCCAAGAACGCCTCGCTGCATTGGGACAAGTACAAGATCAATATCGTGGACACGCCGGGCCACGCGGATTTCGGCGGGGAGGTCGAACGCATCATGAGGATGGTCGACGGCGTGCTCCTGGTCGTCGATGCGCATGACGGCCCGCAGGCCCAGACCAAGTTCGTGTTGCGCAAGGCGATGGAGAACGGCCTCAAGCCGATTGTGGTGATCAACAAGATCGACCGCGATAACGCGCGGCCGCATAAGGTTCTGGACATGGTTTTCGAGCTGTTCCTCGAGCTCAACGCGACCGATGAGCAACTTGACTTCCCGCATATCTACGCCAGCGCCAAAGAGGGCTACGCCAAGCGCGAGCTGGTGGATCCCAGCGACACGATGGTGCCACTTTACGAGGCCATCGCCTGGCATATCCCGGCCCCGAAGAAAGCCGATGCCGACTACTTCCAGATGCTCGTGTCGAACCTCGACTACAGCGACTACCTCGGACGTATCGCCTACGGCCGCGTGATCAGCGGTTCCGTCAAGGTCGGCCAGAGCATTGTCTGCATCCATGCGGAGGGCCGCAAGGAGCGGGCCAATGTGACGGCCATCTTTGGTCATGAGGGTCTGGACAAAGTCCAGATCGATACGGCGTCCGATGGCGACATCATTGGCTTGGCTGGATTCGAGGATGTCTTCATCGGTGAAACCCTGGTCGACAGCGAGGAGCGCCCCGCCCTTCCGTTCATCCACATCGATCCGCCGACCATCAGCATGCGCATCTGCGTCAACGACTCGCCCCTCGCCGGCCGCGAGGGCAAGCTGCTGACCGCGCGCCAGATCAAGGATCGTCTCGTGCGTGAAACGCGCACCAATGTCTCGATCCAGGTCAATGAGACCGAGGCCGCCGGGCAGTTCGAGGTCAAGGCCCGCGGCGAAATGCAGATCGCCATTCTTGTCGAGCAGATGCGCCGCGAAGGTTTCGAGCTTCTCGTCTCCCGCCCGGAGGTCATTTTCCAGCGCGCGGACGACGGTTCGTTGCTCGAGCCGATGGAGACACTCTACGTCGATATCCCGCCGGAAAATCTCGGCGACATCCTCCAGTCGCTTGCCACGCGCAAAGCCGAGGTGACCAACATGGAGCACCATCCGCATAGCGTGTTGGTCGAAGCGGTGATCCCCACGCGCGGGCTCATCGGCTTCGAGACCGACCTGGTCAACGTGACCAAGGGACTCGGCATCGCCAGCCACCTTTTCAAGGAATACGGCCCGCACAAGGGTGACATCCCCAGCCGCGGCAAAGGCGTGCTTGTTTCCATGGAGGGCGGTACAAGCATGGCCTACGCCCTCGACACGATCCAGGAGCGCGGCCGCCTCTTCATCGGGCCGCAGGAGGAAATTTACGAGGGCATGATCATTGGCGAGAACGCCCGCCCCGACGACCTGCCGGTCAATCCCTGCAAGGCGAAAAAGCTGACCAACATGCGCTCGCAGGGCGACGGCAAGGGCATCTCGCTCCAACCGCCGCAGATCATGACGCTGGAACGTTCGCTCGAATACATCGCGCCCGACGAATATGTCGAGGTGACGCCCAAGACCCTGCGCCTCCGGAAAAAAATCCTCGATGCGAACATGCGCAAGCGGGCTTCGGCCAAGACGGTAGCCTGAGGACCCGGCATGTCGCCGCGGCGGACCGCGATGCCCGTACTGGAGCAAAAGCTGAAGGAGGTCTTCGGCTATGATACGTTCCGTCCGCACCAGAGGGAAATCGCGGACGCCTTCCTCGCCGGACGCGACGCCTTAGCCATTCTTCCGACCGGGGCAGGAAAAAGCCTTTGCTACCAGCTGCCCGCCTTGGTTCGTGATGGGCTGACTGTGGTCGTCTCGCCGCTCATCGCCCTGATGAAAGATCAGGTCGACCAGCTCACGGCCAGTGGTGTGGCGGCGACATTCCTGAACTCTTCGCTCGATTCGCCTGAGGCGCGCAAGCGTTTTGCCAAGCTGCACAACGGCGAATACAAGCTACTCTACCTCGCACCCGAGCGGCTGATGCTCCCCGAATTCCTGCCCAAGCTCAGCGCGTGGGGCATGACCGCGCTGGCCGTCGACGAAGCGCATTGCATCAGCGAGTGGGGTCACGATTTCCGCCCCGAATACCGCCGCCTGCGCGAGGTGCGGGAGGCGTTCCCCGGGCTGCCGCTGCTCGCCCTGACCGCCACGGCCACGCCGCGCGTGCGCGAGGACATCCGCACGCAGCTGGAACTGCGCGACCCCGAAATTTTCATCGCGAGCTTCAACCGTCCCAACCTCACTTACCGCGTGTTGCCCAAGGCGAAGGCAGCGGAACAAGTGGTGAAATTTGTGCGGGAACGAGCGGATGAAGCTGGCATCGTCTACTGCCAGTCGCGCCGCGCGGCTGAGGCGGTCGCCGCTGCCCTGCGCAAAGCAGGAGTGGCTGCCGCCCCCTACCATGCCGGTCTGGAGGGGGATGAGCGGGCTCGCAACCAGGAGGCGTTTTTGCGCGACGAGGTGCGTGTGATCTGTGCGACCATCGCCTTCGGCATGGGGATCAACAAACCCGACGTGCGCTTTGTCATCCATGCCGACCTGCCGAAAAACGTCGAGAGTTACTATCAGGAGACCGGCCGCGCCGGGCGTGACGGGCTGCCGTCCGACTGCCTGCTCTTCTATTCGCGCGGCGATGTGGTGAAATACCTGCGGTTTTTCGAGGAGATCACAGATCCCGATGCACGCCGCGAGGCGCGGGCACAGTTGGAAAAAATGACGCACTTCGCGGAGGACGAGCGCTGCCGGCGGGTCGCGCTGCTCGGATATTTCGGCGAGCAATGGACCGAGGAAAACTGTGGCGCTTGCGATCAATGCCTCGCGCCACGCGAAAAATGGGATGCCACGACCGACGTGCAAAAACTGCTCAGCTGCGTGCTGCGCATGCAACAGAAGAGCGGTTTCAGCACCGGCTTGCAGCATGCAGTCGAGGTGCTGGCCGGCGGCAAGTCGGAAAAAGTCCTCCGCTGGGGCCACGACACGCTGAGCACCTACGGCCTCGGCCGCAATGAGCCGCGCGCCTATTGGGTGGATCTCGGACGCCAGTTGCTGCGTCTGGGCCTGCTCGAGGCAACGGAGGACAAGTTCGCCACGGTTAGCGTCAGCGAACGCGGTCGCGAGGTCCTGCGGGATCGGACGGCGGTGCGTCTCACGCGTCCGATGATCGCGCCGGCCAAGGATGCGCTGGCTGCAGGTGGGAAAAAGCGCCGGGCCCGCGCAGGCGAGATCGAGTGCGACGAGGGGCTTTTTGGCGTGCTCCGCCGGTTGCGGGCCGAGTTGGCGCGGGGCCGCAACGTGCCGCCTTATGTCGTTTTCTCCGACACGACCCTGCGCCACATGGCGCGGGACTATCCGCGCGACGAGGTTTCCTTGCTGCAGGTGCCCGGCATCGGCGAGAGAAAGCTGTCCGACTACGGTGCGGTCTTCCTCGCCGCGATCGGCGGATGGCTGGCGACAAACCCACGTCGGCAGTTCGGCCAGCTGTAGCGCCCGACCGCGGCATTTTTGTCGACTCGACTCGGTTCGGCTGTTGTGGTTTCTCAACCGCGCATGACAAACGATGTAGGACAACTTCTCTTGGTCGGGGTGCCGGGCAAGGCGCTTGATTCCGAGACCGCCGCAATGCTGCGCCGCGTACAACCCGGCGGATTCATCCTCTTCGGGCGTAACATCGAATCCCCGGAGCAACTGCGCAAGCTGATCGATGATCTGCGAGGGCTCTCGAAAGTCGAGCCGATCATCACCATCGACCAGGAAGGCGGACGCGTTTCGCGCCTCCGGTTGATCGGCGAGGAGCCGCCGAACGCGCAGCAGCTGCGCGACAAGGATGATCCCGCCCTCGTGCGCCGACACGGCGAACTGACCGCCAAGCTGCTGCGCCTTTTCGGATTCAATCTCGATCTCTGCCCGGTGTTGGATATTTCTTTCGACGACGAGGCGGACAACTCCCTGCGCGGCCGCTGCTACGGGAAAACTGCCGATCAGGTCATCGCGCTGGCCGGCGCCTTCAACGACGCATTGCGCGCCGGCGGCATCCTCAGCTGCGGCAAACATTTTCCCGGTTACTCGATGGCGGGGGAGGATCCGCACTACGGGTTTCCGGTCATCGACCGCGCGCGTGACGTGATGGAGGCCAACGAGCTCGCCGTGTTCCGCCATTTTGCCCCGCTGGTCGACAGCATGATGATCGGCCACATCAACTATCGCGCGCTCGATGAGCCAACGCGCCCGGCCTCGCTCTCGCCTGCTGTTATCGGCGGACTATTGCGCGGTGACATGGGTTTCGAGGGATTGGTCATGACTGACGATCTCGATATGGGCGCTATCCTCAACACAGCCAGCTTCGAGGATATGCTGGCGTTGGGCCTCGCGGCGGGCAATGACCTGCTGATGATTTGCCACCGCGTCCATTTGCTCGATCAAGCGCACCTTGTTTTGGAGGGGCAACCTCCGGCACTATTGGACTCGGCTCTCGCGCGGGTCGCCAAGTTCAAGACCAGGATGTCTCCGCCGACGAGTTTCTCGCGCGCGGATTTTGACTTCATCAACCGCGAGATTTGGGATTTGCGCGTAGCTGTGCTCGGTGAGGAGAGGGCTCTCCAGAGGAGCACTGAAGATGGAAGCCGTTCGCCCGTAGAGCTTTACTGAAGGTTTTCGGATCAAAATGGCCCACTGCCCCCACGGCACAAAATTATTTCAGGCTTGAGTCCTTTTATTAGCACGGCTTATAAGAAGCGTTCTGCCGCGAGTTCGCGCTTTCGGTTTTTTCACCCATGAGCTTTCTTTTACCCATCGCTTCGAGTTCGCACCTCGCGGCGGAGGCTTTGCCGCTGAAGCTGCTTGGCGAGGTCGACTGGTTCACGAACTCCGTTCTCGTGGCCCTCATCGTGGTCGCGGTGGTTTTATGGTTCGCCCGCCGGGCGACCAAGGATATCAAACTTGTCCCCGACGGCCCGCAGAATGCCTTCGAGGCGGTGGTGGAAATGCTCTACGACACGCTCGAGGAAATCGTCGGCCCGAAGATGGTCTCGAAGATTTTTTCACTCCTCGCCACGCTGTTTATTTTCATACTCACGGCCAACTGGTTCGGT
>Ga0209190_1003293_pt1 | contig 10748 bp, 14 predicted proteins | sample M_140205_XF_Meta_FD_187315 | JGI IMG/M metagenome (GOLD analysis project Ga0209190, IMG submission 187315) | Freshwater microbial communities from Lake Montjoie, Canada to study carbon cycling - M_140205_XF_MetaG (SPAdes) (version 2) | ecosystem: Environmental > Aquatic > Freshwater > Lake... | reverse complement strand
CTTGCTTTTTTATTTTTATGCCCCCGGGGAGTATATATTTTTAAAAAATGTGTTATAGTGCGTCAACTGGAGTGCGCCTTTCCTTCCATATATGACGACTGTTAATATAGAACCATCTAGAGAACACCCCATACCGTATGTCCCTGAGGACATGCACACATCTTCTTTTGCCGAAGAGCTTGCGGTAGTTGCTAATACTTCAGAACTACTAGAACAATTAGGCCCGCCACCGGAAATGAGTGTGGAGGACGCTACAAAAGTAGCAAACCTAGTAGAGCAAGCGGTAAAGACTCAGGATAAAAAAGCACTAACCGCACCCAACGCAGCCTTTGCTGCTAGAGAATTCCTACGTATATATAGTGCACGGTTGGCAGTTGAGATGAACGATGTGCGTTCAGCGTTAACAAATAAGTTAATGGAAATAGCCAACTGCGGCGATGCTAGACTAGAACTTAAAGCCATAGAACTGCTGGGAAAACACTCAGACATTGCACTATTTACTGAACGCTCCGAAGTTACGGTTAACTACAAAACATCTGGTGACCTTGAGTTTGCCATTAAAGAACGAGTCAAACGCTTACTAAACGCCGACATAATAGATGTACCGTCAGTCTCTGATATGGATCTGGATAGCACACTAGGTGTTGTCGATATGGGCACTCCGGTAGAACAGAATGTAACAACGTATCACGAAGTAGTTGAAGATACTGATGCTAGCTAGAGAAATTTTAAATTCGGTATCTCTTAAGGACATACCCAAAGTATTACACCTCCTGCCTGAAGCGGAGCAGACAAAGCTATTAGAAGACCTAGAGTTACTAGAAAACTTAAAGAACAAGGAAGCGGCACAAAATAAGTTTATGCCGTTTGTTAGGAAGGTTTGGCCTAGTTTTATTAGCGGGAGACATCATGAAAGAATGGCTGCAGCATTTGAACAGGTTGCCAATGGTACTTGTAAACGACTTATTATCAATATGCCTCCACGGCATACTAAAAGTGAATTTGCTAGTTACTTACTACCTGCTTGGTTTTTGGGTAAATTTCCTCAGAAAAAAGTCATTCAAACCTCGCATACCGCTGAGCTTGCCGTGGGATTTGGTCGGAAAGTCAGGAACTTGGTGGACTCAGAAGTATATAAGTCAATTTTCCCGGGAGTGGGACTACAATCTGATTCCAAGGCTGCTGGCAGATGGGCGACTAACCAAGGTGGAGACTACTTTGCGATCGGTGTTGGTGGTGCTGTTACGGGTAAGGGTGCCGATATCCTCATTATTGACGACCCTCACTCAGAACAAGAAGCAACATTAGCGGAAACTGACCCATTTATCTACGATAAGACGTACGAATGGTACACATCAGGGCCTCGGCAGCGTCTACAGCCGGGTGGAAGCATCATAATGGTGATGACTCGATGGTCTAAAAAGGACTTAACGGGTCAAGTTATCAAAGCAGATGCTCAAAGGAACGGTGATGGGTGGAAAGTTATTGAATTTCCTGCACTTTTTGATGAAGATCGCCCACTTTGGCCTGAATTTTGGAGTAAAGAGGAGCTTTTAGCCCTAAAAAACGAACTTCCTAGCGGAAAATGGATGGCGCAGTACATGCAAAATCCAACTTCTGAGGTATCTGCCATTATAAAGCGTGAATGGTGGAGGATTTGGGAAGAAACTGAGCCTCCTGCTTGTGATTTTATTATTCAGTCATGGGATACGGCGTTTTTAAAGTCTGAACGTGCTGACTATTCGGCGTGTACTACGTGGGGCGTGTTCTACCATCCTAATGATGTTGGAGTGCAACAGGCAAATATCATACTGCTGAACTCATTTAAAAAACGGATGGAGTTTCCGGAGCTTAAACAACGGGCGTACGAAGAGTGGAAAGAATGGAAACCAGAAGGGCTAATAGTAGAAGCTAAAGCCGCAGGTAGTCCTCTCATATTTGAGTTGCGGGCGATGGGTATACCAGTACAGGAATATACTCCGTCTAAGGGTAATGATAAAATTGCACGATTAAACGCCGTTGCTGATATATTTGCATCTGGTAGAGTATGGGTACCTAACACCCATTGGGCAGAAGAACTAGTTGAAGAAGTAGCAAGTTTCCCTTCCGGCGAACATGATGACTTAGTGGATTCAACCTCACAGGCTATTATGCGGTTTAGGCGTGGTGGGTTCCTGAGGCTAGATTCCGACGAGCCAGAAGAAGTTAGATACTTTAAGCGCCAACAACCGTACTACTAAGGATTAATTATGGCTACTAATATGTTTCCCTCGTTGTCCCAAGCCCCATTAGGGTTAGATTCATTGTCCCCAGAGCCAGAAGATATTGAAGAAGGCCCGGGTGTTGAGATTATGATTGAAAACCCTGAAGGGTTACAGATTGGTATAGATGGTATGACTATTGACCTGATGCCTGAAGATGAAGAATCAGAAGGTGATTTTGACGGTAATCTAGCTGAAGAGATAAATGAGGGTGACTTGCAGAAGATTGCAAGCGATCTGTTGGAGATGGTTGACTCAGATATTAATAGCCGTAAAGACTGGACTGAGATGTACGTCAAGGGGCTAGATGTACTGGGTATGAAGTATGAAGAACGAACTGAGCCTTGGAATGGTGCATGTGGTGTGTTCTCTACAATACTTACGGAAGCTGCTATTAAGTTCCAGAGTGAAACAATAATTGAGACATTTCCCGCCCAAGGGCCAGTTAAGACTGAGATTATTGGGTTACTAGATAAGACTAAAGAAGAAGCCGCTGAACGTGTCAGAGATGACATGAACTTCCAGTTAACCGAAGTGATGCAAGAGTACCGGCCTGAGCATGAGCGCCTGTTATATAACTTAGGATTAGCCGGTGCTGCATTTAAGAAAGTCTATTTTGACCCAAGTTTGAATCGTCAGGTTGCGATGTTTATACCGGCTGAGGATGTAATTATTCCTTATGGTGCATCAAGTGCACAGACTGCCGAGCGGTTAACGCATGTAATGCGTAAGACTAAAAATGAGGTTAAGAAGCTACAAGTAGCTGGGTTCTATATAGATGCTGATTTGGGTGAACCAGTTGCTATCCATACGGATGTTGAAAAGAAGAAGGCTGAAGATCAGGGTTACAGCCTAACGGATGACGATCGCTTCCAGATATTAGAAATCCATGTTGACTATGACTTGCCGGGTTATGAGGATGAAGATGGTATAGCACGGCCCTACATCATAACTATTGAGCGTGGTACATCTACTATTTTAGGTATCCGTAGGAACTGGGAAGAAGATGACGAGCGTAAGTTAAAGCGCCAGCACTTTGTGCAGTATACATACGTACCGGGATTTGGTGCATACGGTCTTGGTTTGATACATATCATCGGCGGATATGCTCGTGCGGGTACGTCGTTAATTCGGCAGTTAATTGATGCAGGTACGTTAAGTAATTTGCCGGGCGGGTTAAAAGCTCGTGGGCTACGTATCAAAGGGGACGACACTCCTATAACTCCGGGTGAATTCCGTGATGTGGACATACCTAGTGGGTCAGTACGCGACAATATTATGCCCCTGCCGTACAAAGAACCAAGTCAGGTATTGGCTGGGTTACTAGATAAAATTACGGATGAAGGTCGTCGCCTAGGTTCTATAGCAGATATGAACGTGTCTGATATGGGCGCTAATGCTCCTGTTGGGACAACACTTGCCCTGTTAGAACGTCAGCTAAAGACTATGAGTGCGGTGCAAGCGCGGGTTCACTTCTCAATGAAGCAGGAGTTTAAATTACTTCGCGACATTATCCGTGACCATACACCCGATGAGTATTCGTATGACCCAGCAGAAGGTGACCGTAAAGCCAAGCGCGATGACTACGATATGGTTACTGTTATACCCGTATCTGATCCAAACAGTGCGACTATGGCGCAGCGCATCATGCAGTACCAAGCGGTTATTCAATTAGCTGCTGGCGCTCCTCAGATATATAACTTACCCCAGTTGCATAGGCAGATGATCGAAGTATTAGGTATTAAGAATGGGGATAAGTTAGTACCGGTTGAGGATGACCAGACTCCACGTGATCCAGTTAGTGAGAACATGTCGTTCCTCGTTGGTAAACCGACAAAAGCTTTTATCTACCAAGATCATGATGCACACATTGCTGTTCATATGTCGATGAGCCAAGACCCAGTGATTATGAGTCAAATAGGCCAGAACCCAATGGCGCAACAGATGCAAGCGGCAATAATGGCACACGTAGCTGAACACGTAGCGTTTCAATACCGTCAGAAATTGCAAGAACAGTTGGGTGCGACATTACCTGCACCTGATACTAAGATGGATGAAGAAACGGAAGTACAGTTGTCTAAACTTGTGGCCCAAGCCGCTACGCAGTTGCTACAAATGGATAAAGCCAAAGCTGCACAAGCACAGGCTCAACAGCAGCAACAAGATCCAATTATCCAAATGCAGCAGCAAGAGTTGCAGATTAAACAGCAGGAAGCTCAGACTAAAGCCCAGAAAGTACAGGGTGAGTTGCAGCTAAAAGCTCAAGAACTACAGCTCAAAGCACAAGAGATGGCAAGTAAAAATCAACCAGCTGAGTCACCCGAAGTAACGGCTATGAGGCACCAGCAAGAGTTGGCGCAGCAGAATCAAAGGCATCAGATGGAGCTTGCACAAGCTCAACAAACACACCAGCAGCAGTTAAGTCACGGTGGGCAAGTATCAGAATTAAAAGCACGACAGTTAGCACAACAGTTGCACCATAAAGATCAGGCGCATCATCAGAAATTAACCCACGCTGAAATAGCTGCTAGGTTAAAGGCTCAACAGATGCAGAATCAAAACGAACCTAAAGGCAAGTAATGGACGACAAAATCCTTAATGTATTAAACACCAAGCTCGAAGAACAACGTCGCGAGTTGGTAAATGTTGTAAGTGATGGTAGCGCTATATCCTACGATCACTACAAAGAGCTGTGCGGGACTATCCGAGGTCTCCAGATCGCACAGTTAGAACTTGGGGATCTCGTGCGCAAGATTAAGGATAATGACGATGACTGATATATTAGTAAGCCAAGACGGACACACTGCTACCGTGTTGCCGGAATCGGCTAGTGACAAAGCAAAACAGGTTCCAGACCCAGCGACATTTCATCTCCTATGTATGTTACCTAAAGCAGAGGAAGAACTAAGCGAAGCGGGTATTGTTAAAACTTCAACCATGATGCACCACGAAGAGTTACTGTCTCCCGTGTTGTTTGTGGCGAAGATGGGGCCTGATGCTTACAAGGATGAAAAGCGGTTTCCTAATGGGCCAAGCTGTAAGGTGGGCGACTTTGTTATAGTTCGACCCAATTCTGGTACACGCATGTTAATTCACGGAACTGAGTGGCGGCTGATTAACGACGATTCTGTCGAAGCTGTTGTGCAAGATCCCCGTGGCATACAACGCCCATAAGGAGACATCATGGCTGAAATTGAAAAGACGGAATTTGAGTTTCCGGATGAAAAGGAAGTAGACCTTAAAAAAGGCGGCGAAGTTGAAGAACAAGCTGATACTGAAATTGAGGTTGTTGATGATACTCCTGAAGCAGATCGTGGGCGCAAACCCATGGTTGAACCTCCTAAAGAATTTGCTGAAGACGAACTGACTAAGTACGACGAGAGCGTACAGAAGCGGATTAAGCATTTTACCAAGGGATACCACGAAGAACGGCGGGCTAAAGAAGCTGCTCAACGTGAACGGGAAGAGGCTCTGCGCTTTGCGGAGTCCATGGCAAATGAGAATAAACGCTTAAAAGGATCTGTAAACCAGAACCAAACGGCTTTATTAGAACAGGCCAAAAAAGTAGTCAACAACGAGATTGAAGATGCCAAACGTAAATATAAGGAAGCCTACGATTCTGGTGATTCAGACAGGTTAGTTGAGGCTCAGGAAGCGTTAACCACCGCTAAAATACGGGCGGATAAGGTTAATAATTTTAAGCCCGCCCCTTTACAAGTTGATCAAACTCCTGTACAAGTCTCTAGAGAAAGTCAGCAACCCCCTCAGCACGACGAGAAACTAACTGCTTGGTTGGATAAAAACCGTTGGTATGGGTCAAATAAACGTGTTACATCGTTTGCCCTAGGCGTTCATGAAGAGCTTGTTGACGAAGGAATTAGAGTTGGAAGTGACGAATATTATCGTCGTATAGATGATACGCTTCGTGAAACATTCCCTAGTGTAGTTGGTGAATCCGCTGATGCGAAACCTCAACGGACTAAATCCAACAACGTAGCACCCGCAACGCGGAGTACAGCGCCTAGAAAAATCGTACTTACGCAAACGCAAGTAAATCTCGCCAAGCGACTTGGGGTTCCTTTGGAACTTTATGCTCGTAAGGTTGCTGAAGAACAAATGAGGAAATAATCATGGAAAAATCAAGTCGTTTAGCACGTGAATTAGAAACCCGCGAACAGAGTGTACGTCCGAAACGCTGGATGCCCGCTCAACTCTTGCCTGATCCAAATCCGGAACCGGGCTTTGCTTTTCGTTGGATTCGATTAAGCACCCTAAATAAAGATGATCCTACCAATATATCCTCGAAGTTTCGCGAAGGTTGGGAACCTGTTAAAGCATCTGATCACCCTGAAATACAACTATTTGGAACAGCTGGAAACACTATTCCTGACAGTATACAGATCGGTGGCCTTTTACTTTGCAAAACCCCTGTAGAGTTTACTGAACAGCGAGATGAGCATTTTAGAAAGATAGCTAACTTGCAGATGGACTCAGTAGATAATACATATATGCGGGAAAGTGATCCTCGGATGCCTTTGTTTAAAGAACGAAGCACTAAGGTAACTTTCGGTAAAGGTACTTAACTTAGGAGTTTATTATGGCTTATCCTGTTGTCGATGCCCCTTACGGGCTAAAGCCGATCAACCTGATCGGTGGTCAGGTATTTGCGGGTTCTACTCGTGAATTACCTATTACCTACGCCTACGCTACAAACATCTTTTACGGTGACTTTGTAACGCTAGTCCGTGGTGATTTGCAACGTATCTCTGTTACAACCGGTGTTGTTGGTACGCTTATGGGTGTATTCTTAGGCTGCCGTTACACCAACCCTATTACTAAACAATTGACTTTCTCGCAATATTGGCCCGCTTCAACGCTGGCTGGTGATGCAGTAGCTATTGTTTGTGATGATCCTGATACGGTCTTCAAAGCTGCGATGGTGTCTGGTACTACAGTAATAGCTTCGGCTGCTCGCTGTATGATTGGTCAAAACTTAGCAGCAGTTAATAACACAGGTAGCGTTAACACTGGTAACTCAGCAAATGCTGTTTTAGCAGATACTTCCTTAGCACTGACTGCGGCTCTGCCAATTCGTGTAATGGGATTAGTTCCTGATACCGCTGTTGCATTAGGTACGGGTACTTATTCAAGTATCAGCACTGCTACCGTTACGCTTGCTTCCGCACTTAGCTTCACACCGATGGTTGGCTGTGATGTTGGTTCGTTGGCTGCAAACGGTCAGTACATTCCCAGTGGTTCGTATGTTTCGTCTGTAACAAACTCTACAACAATTGTGCTTAATGCAGCGCCATTAGTAGCTTTTGCTTCAGCCGCAACAATTGTGTTTACCCAGTATCCAGAAGTACTTGTAAAAATCAATTTTGGTTTGCACAAATACTATGCTGGCACTGCTGTTGCTTAAGGAGATTAGATAATGGCTATTTCACGCGCACAACTGCTAAAAGAACTTCTCCCCGGGCTTAACGCATTGTTTGGTTTAGAGTATGCCAAATACGGCGAAGAGCACAAAGAGATCTACGAAACTGAAACCTCTGAGCGTTCATTTGAGGAAGAAACGAAACTTTCGGGTTTCTCTGCTGCACCTGTTAAAAACGAGGGTTCTGCCATCGCTTACGACAATGCACAAGAAGCTTGGACTGCTCGTTACAACCACGAAACGATCGCAATGGGTTTTGCTATCACTGAAGAAGCTGTAGAAGATAACTTGTATGACTCTTTGTCGTCTCGTTATACCAAAGCTTTGGCACGTGGTATGGCTTACACCAAACAAGTTAAAGGCGCTTTTGTGTTGAATAACGCATTTAGCAGCACTGTAACTTACGGTGACGGCGTATCATTGTGTTCAACTGCTCATCCGTTGGTTTCTGGTGGTACTAACAGCAACCGTCCTTCAACCGCTGCAGACTTGAATGAAACTTCGTTGGAAAACGCTGTGATTCAAATCGCTGCATGGACTGACGAACGTGGTCTGTTGATCGCTGCTAAACCTAAGAAGCTTGTTGTTCCTCCTTCTTTGATGTTCGTAGCTACCCGTTTATTGGAAACCGAACTCCGCGTCGGCACCACTGACAACGACATCAATGCACTGAAGAACAACGGTTCCATTCCTGAAGGCTACACTGTTAACCACTTCTTGACCGATACAAACGGTTGGTTCTTGTTAACAGACGTACCTAATGGTTTGAAGCACTTTGTTCGCACTCCATTACAAAACTCAATGGATGGGGACTTCGACACTGGCAATGTACGTTACAAAGCCCGTGAGCGTTATAGTTTTGGTGTATCAGATCCACTAGGCATCTTCGGAAGCCCCGGTTCTAGCTGATAAATCAAGTACTTAGCGTTACTAAACCCCACTGGTCACGAGCTGGTGGGGTTTTTTTATTGTGGGGGTGGCATTACCTGTAATTAAACGACTAAGTATTATCTATTTATATCAACCACTTATAAACCTGTAATAAACCCTACCCAGTTTTAGGCTAACATAGCTACGCAGCAAATACTGCTGTAGCCCAATACACTTAGGAGACCACCATGATTGTGTTTACAAAGTTTGTTATTGCCTATAACTCCCCAGAGATAGAAGAGATAGAAGAGATAGAAGAGTTTGATATTGATGATTATGAAGTTGAAGAAGATGAGAACGGTACTCAGTGGATTTACGATGATGAAGAAGATGCTTGGTACTACTACGACGAAGAAGATGATTCTTGGGTTTTCTACGACAGTGAATTAGATGAGGAAGATGAAGAGGAAGACGAAGAAGAATAAGTTTTAACTAGGGAGGCTTCGGCCTCCTTTTTATTTTTATGCTCCTCATAGTGTACTTTTCTATGGCAATTTGCACATAATACGATACATTTTTTTATTTCCTTAGCGGCTTTGTTATAGGCTCCATTTTTAGTAAGATCATAAATATGTCTATTATCAGGATGCTTTTCTACATGGTGAAAGTCTAGAGTTGCCGGATGGTTCTCGCCACAATTTGTGCATTTTAGGGTAGATTTGAACAGCACCCATTTTTCTTTTGTAACCCGCTTTCTATCTATATTTGCTTTTTTAAGCCTTGTTGCATTGGCTTGGTAGTACGCAGTCTGGTACGTTTTCTCGTACGCTTTTCTAGCTTTAGGGTTTTTGATTGGCATATTAAAATTATACTCTTTTTTGTTGCATAAACCCAAATATGTAGTATGATGTTAATAACTGGGTTAAACCACTTATACCAACTGCCCCAGCAGACGATGCAAACGATGGTATAAGGACTTTTGCATAAGGAGTTATATTATGGGTTTCGCTACTCACCTTGGCCCTTGGTTGTTAGGCACTGTTAAGAACACCACCGGAACAACCGCTGGTTCAATCCGCAATATGGGCGCTACAATTGTAGCTCAAACCTATACTGCCGCTACCGCAACTATTTTGGCAAGCCCAACCGCAGTTCAGATGTTTGTTTTACCTGCTGGCGCAAAGATCGTTCGTTTTGGTATTGAAGTGGCTGTTGCCTTAACTGGCGCATCTAACTGCGGCGTAACCATTGGTAGCTCTGGAACAAGTAACCTATACTTGACTTCCGTAAATAGCGGAACAAGTGCGGTTCAAACTTCACCTGCTACGATTGCTGCTGCTACTCAAGCTGCTTACACTGCCATCGGCACAACTGATGCAATCATCTACGGCACATTTACAGCTGCCACTGCGGATGCCACTGCCGGTTCTATTGTAGTTACTGTTGAGTACATTGTACGTAACTCTGATGGTTCAGCTAATCCAAGTCAGGTCTAATTAATCTAGGGGGCTTAGGCCCCCGTTAACAATTTTGGAGATTAATTATGGGTATGCAAACCGATGTTAAATCAGCACATCTTAGTGCCGCCGGTACTTTTTATGCGGGTAGAACAAGGCTTAAAGGAATAATTGTTGCTCCTAAAGCCAGCACAGCCGCCACGTTTGAAATACGCACTACAAGCGCTACAGGCGATATTCTTTACACAATGGATATAGCGAGTCTTGGCACACCAAACACAACTTGTATACTGATCCCGGATCAAGGTATTTTAGCAACTGCCGGACTATATTTAACCTTAAGCGTTGGTTCCGTTACCGGTATAACGGTGTTCTATGGCTAAGTCTCCTGCATGGACTCGCAAAGAAGGCAAGAACCCCAAAGGCGGTTTAAACGCCAAAGGACGCGCTTCCTACAATGCAGCCAATCCGGGGAAGCCGGGATTAAAAGCTCCACAACCCGAAGGTGGCAGCCGCAAAACATCATTCTGTGCAAGGATGACCGGTATGAAGAAGAAGCTGACGAGTGCGAAGACGGCAAATGATCCGGATTCACGCATTAATAAATCTTTGCGTAAATGGAAGTGCTGACATGGATGACAAGAAACTAATTGATGACATTGGTACATACCTCAAAGATAAAGGAGAAGGGTTAGCCACTCCTGAGCAAATGACCAAACCTCC
>Ga0209190_1003292_pt1 | contig 10749 bp, 6 predicted proteins | sample M_140205_XF_Meta_FD_187315 | JGI IMG/M metagenome (GOLD analysis project Ga0209190, IMG submission 187315) | Freshwater microbial communities from Lake Montjoie, Canada to study carbon cycling - M_140205_XF_MetaG (SPAdes) (version 2) | ecosystem: Environmental > Aquatic > Freshwater > Lake... | reverse complement strand
ATTTGGATTGATCGCGAACACGATCTTGTTGTGGTTTGGCGGTGGCACAAGGGCGCGGAAGTTCCGGCCGAGTTCTACAAGCGAATCTTGCAGTCACTTACGGATGCGTGAAGTGCACGCTTTGATTGAATAGGTAAGAACTAGGTGGGTTCTGTCATGCGCGTCCACCCGCACCACTTGACATTCGTGCGGCAACTTCTTGCGCCAAATTCGCCTCGCTCCAATTTGGATGCTGGGCACGAACGCCGGCTGCAACAAGTGTTCGTGCGGAGCGCCACATGGCGTCAAGCACCGCAAGTTTCTGGGCAGGTGTTTGAAGACGCAAAATTGAAATGAGCGCGGGATCACAACGATCAGAAAGTTCGTGTTGAAATCCGGAGTGTTGCATGCGCTTATGGTAGTCGCTGAGTCGGGAAATTAATTCTGTCCACGCCTGAAGTGTTTTGCCGCGCACAAAAAACCGCACGGCTTTTTGGGGCCGTGCGGTGGTGTGTATTTACTTTCAATCACCGCTTATCACGCGTCACTCATGGCGCTTGCCCACGACAGGTACGTGCGAATTCCTACCATTCAGGTACAGGAATTACGTCAATGATCACCTTTTGCTTCACACAAGTATAATTCATTCCAGCCGTTTGGTCGTGGCATAGCACTCCAGTCTTGTCCTTGCAATCCTCCGGTTTACAATCGCCTTGAACCGAACCAGTGCAAACACACTTCTCCTCCAACACAAGGATCACCGGAGTTTCAGAGATGTAATCATCGACGTACACATACTCGATTGCGGGGATCTCGTCATACAAGGCCAGTGCTGTTCTTACACAAAGCATCATTGCGCTGATTACAAGCACTCGTATCATTTCTAGTTCTCCTTTGGATAAGAGTAGATCGCTTCGTCAAACCAATACCATGCCTTTAACTTTTGTGGATGTGCATCCACGCGTGATGTTTGCTGCCCCACTAGGCGGAATGTGCTGGCATCGACAAAAAATACATCGGACCGACGATTTCGATGCACTTCTCCCTCGCGATCCGTACTAGTGGTGTCATACGATGTTGATCGTAAGATATAACAAGTTTGACCCCGATACTGTTGTGTGCCAGCATACTGCGATGTTCGTAGCCATTTGGGAAATCGTGTCGTGTCCTGAATCCATGTACGCAAAAATTCAGCACCCGAGCAACTACCAATCGGGTCAAACAGGTCCCATCCCAGCAGGTTGTCTCCAACGCCTGTTTTGTTAAGGCGCATTAGTTCAATCTTGGCTGGTGAAGCGTCCATGGTGCTGGCGATCGTAACCTTCCCGGTTTTTTTCTCGCGGCGGCTCTCAATGAACACTGGATTGTCAGTGCTTCCTTGGAATGACCATGTCATGTCAGCCGGGTCAGTTGCTGAGGTTCCATCACGCCGAATTTCGACCTCGTAAGCATCAGGCGTCATAACAGCAAAAATTACTATAGTTACCTTAGTTGCACTAGGGCTTTGGCAAGCGGCTTCGTCATCTAGCAAGGCGTCTTCCGCTGACATGTTCATCAGCGCCTCGCAGGCAATTTCCGTGGCGTGCACCCGCAGTGTGCTCAAGCCCGAGTGGGTCTCAACCCATTTATCGGCAATGAATTCAGGAGTGGGAGCACACCCATTTAATAAACCGACAACAATTTGTACTAGAACGCCCAACAAACCCATCATTGGGTGGGAATAGCGAGTCGCACAAGGCATCAACATGGCAACAGTGTACTCACACGTATTTACGAAAAAGTGCGGTTGTCTGAGCAACTAGCGCGCGCTCTTTGTAGCGGTCACATCAATCATTCACGCGCTCGGCGGGGCAGCCGGCGTATGTGGCGTTGGCGTTAAGCCGCTCGTTTTTCATAATCACACTGTGTGGCGTCACCAGCGCGCCATCGCCAATGTTGGCGCCGTAAAACAGAACGGCGTGATGACCCAGCGACGCGCCGCTGCCAATGTGCACGTGGTCAATTTTCAGAATGCGGTCCTCGAAACTGTGCGCTTGAAAGTTGCAGTCCACCGTGGCGTTGTCGCCAATGGAAAGCATGTCGGGATCAACCACCTGCGTGAATCCGCTGCCAAGCACCACGCGCTTGCCAATGCGCACGCCAATTATGCGCAGGAACACGGTAAGGAAAACTGTTCCTTCAAGGCGCGCCAAGAAACCGCGCGCGTAAAAACTCCAGGCCACAAACAGAAAATCCCAGCGGCTGCACCAGCAACTCCACAGCACGTGTTGGCCCGGTTTCACGCGGCCAATGAGCGTCCACTTTAGAAAAATAATGCAGCCGATCATGGCGATTGCGGCCGCAAGTGTGGCCAGCGGCGCAATCACAAATGCAATCGTTGGTGTGTTGAAGTTGGTATTGGATCTTGCGGCGGCCAGCGTAATAATCCACGCCGCCGCGACCGCGATGGGATATACCGGCAACAGAAATCGCAACGCTTCCCACAAGAGGCGATTGATATATCGAATGGCGCTTGGATTATGCGTAAGGCTGCGATCCACCTCCACAACTTCGCGCCGCGGAAGTTGCATGGGTGGATGACCAAACCACGCGGAGTCCGCGCTTGCAATGGATGCGTTGGCCACGGTGCTTACGCCAACAAAGAAATCGTGTGGATACACATGGCCCGCGGGAATGACGGCGTGATTTCCAATGAAGGTGTTATTGCCCAGCGTTGTCGCGCCAATGGTGACCACGTTGCGATGCACGCGCGGCGCGGCAAAATAAATTCCGTCGGCAAAGAAACATGTGTCGCCAATGGTGACGGTGTCGGGCACCACATCAATAATGGTGGAGATTTCACAACCGCGACCAATGCGCATGCCGGCAAGACGCAACCATGTTGGCCAGAACAAAGTTCCGCTTAGCCACAGACACGCGCGCTCTAGCGCATGCGACTTGGCCCAAATGCAAACATATTCAGCGCTCCAACGATTCACGGCGCCGGGACGAGTCCGCGCTAGCAAGCGCAGGGAAAGTGCTTGCGCAAGAAGGCCGGTGATTACGCATGCGGGCGCGCCAACAAGCACAAACAACACAAACATAAACGGGTTGGTCCGCGGGTTCACGGGCGCATCTATATATAGATACGTCAGCGCCATCCAAGGCAGGGCGGAAATGGTTGTTTGCACCCACAGTGAAAGCAGTGTGAGCAGCGCGTGCTTCACTGGATCAATTGATTGACCGCGCGCATTGGCGGTGGCGGGTTCCGTCATGCCAACTTTTTGCGCGGGCACGCCGTCCCATCGTTCACCTGTTGGAATATATTCACCCTCATGCAACCACGAGAGCGCGCCAAGTGAGGAACCTGGTTCCATATTGGTGTTGTGCGAAACGCCGGCGCGCACATCAATGGTGCAACCGTTGCCAATGGTCACGGGCGCAAGCACAAGTTGTCCATCGCACAGTTCAACCATGCCAACGGAAGATTCTTGCGCAAGCGTGACGTTGTTGCCGATGGTCAACAAGTCCCACGCGCCGCCTCGAATGTCAACACTGCGGTGAATGTGAACGTTCTTTCCAATGCGCGCGCCAAGCAAACGCAGAATTGCGTTGAAGAAAATAGTTCCTTCAAGCATGCCCCACGGAATTGTGCGCGCGATTTGTTGCACGCTCCAGAAGCGCAAGTAGCGCGCGCTGAACACCGGCATGGTTGTTGCGCGCACGCGGCCAAGCAACACACGCTTGGCAAGCACGGCAAGTGCAATGGTGAACACGCTGTAGATGGCCAGCGCGATGGCAATGAGCACAGGCGAAAGTGCGATGAGGATTTTTATGCCCAGTGTGTTGGCTAGGGCGGGCAGCGCCATGAATACCAGCGCGTATGCGGCGGCGCCGGTGGTGATAAGACTTGCGATGAGTCCAAGTGATTGAGCCAGCGCGGCAAGCAGTGGGTTTGCTGCGCGTTCGCCAATGCGTTCGCGCGGAGCGGGGAAGTGTTCGGCGGCGGTGGAGTTTGTTGCGTGGGCGTGTGTGTTTGCGTTGGTGCTTTCAGTTGCACCGTTAAAGTTTGCCGCAAATTTCAATTGCAATTCTTGCGCGCGCTGCGCAAGCCGCTGCGTTGTGCGAAACATATACAGGTCGCGCACGGTCAGTCGCGCGGTGGGTGGGTGCGTGCGCAAAGTGCACAACGCGCCAACCGCGCTCAGCGAATCGCCGCCGAGCGTGATAAAGAAATCATCGTCAATAGAAAGTTCATCCGTGCGTTTGAGCGCGCGCGCGAAGGCGTTCAGAATAATCCGCTCATGCTCGTTGCTTGGCGCAATCGCAGGAGTGTCGCGCGCTTGAAGCGCAACCCCGGCGTCCACCTCTGGAAGTTTTGCGCGCGCAATCTTTCCGCCAATAGTGCGCGGCACGCGGTCGATCAACACAAACTTGCTGGGCACCATGTACAAAGGAAGCGCCTTGGTGAGCGCGTCGCGCAACGCGTCAAAGTGCGGCGGCGCATTTGTGTCGCTGGCGACAATGTGCGCAACAATAATGTGCGCGCCTTCATTTCCCTGCACGCGGCACGCAGCCTCAAGCACGCCGTTGCATTGACCAAGCAGTGAATCAATGGCCGCAAGTTCCACGCGGTAGCCGCGCAATTTCACTTGGCCATCAATGCGACCAAGAAATTCAAAGTTGCCGCACGCGGCAAGGCGCGCCAAATCACCCGTGCGATAAATGCGGCCAAGCTCTGGATGATCGACAAATTTTTCCGCCGTCACCTCTGGACGATTGCGATAGCCACGCGCCACACCAACGCCACTGATGCAGAGTTCGCCCTCCACGCCAACTGGAACTTGTTGCAGTGACTCGTCCAAAATGTGCGCGGTATGTCCAATGATGGGCTGGCCAATTGTGACCGCAACACCGCTGTACATGCGCGTTCGCACCACGGTCACGGTGCATTCCGTGGGGCCGTAACCATTTTCCAACCAGCGACCGTCGCTCCACAAATCAGCCAAATCCTGCGGCAAAGCTTCGCCGCCCACATAGACCAACTTCACATTGGGCAAAGCTTGGCGCGGATTTTCACAACCGGTTGTGCGCAACAATGTTGGCGGCGGACAGAACACGCTAATGCGTTCGTTGTTCAGCCACGGAATTAAATCGGGGCCAAGTCGAACGGTTTCATCATCAAGCAACACAAGTGTGGCGCCCACTGCGAAGGCAAGCCACGTTTCTTCAATGGACGAGTCGTAGGCAGGCGAAGAAAATTGCGCCACGCGATCGGTGTGGTCAAGTCCGTAGCGCGCCTTGTCGGCGTTAACCAAGTTGGCAACGCTGTGATGTTCAATCATCACGCCCTTGGGCTTACCAGTTGTTCCAGATGTGTAAATGACATACGCCAATGAGCGCGGATGAATTGTTGGCGGCGTGAATGTTGAAGTTGGCGGGGAAGTAATTGCGGAAGATGTTTGCGGAGTTGATGCGGAAGTTGTTGGCTGTGCAATTTCGGAAACTGGTAGCGACATAAACGCAAACGTTGTTTGCAAAGGAGATGCGGACTTTGGTTGCGTGGTGGTTGTGAATTCTTTGAGCGGCGTAATTGTGGAAGTTGTTTGCTGTGTTGTGGAAGATGAAGACGTGTTGGCGTGCGAATGCACCGATGCAGAATGCGCCGCATGCGTAATCGCATCAACATCAATCACAAGTCGATCAACCGCAAGATCCGCCGCGGCAAGTCGCGCCACGCCCGCGGCGTCGGTCAAGATCACGCGCGCGTCCGCGTCCACAAGCACCGCTCGAATGTGGTCATTTGGAAAGAGCGGGTCCAAGCATGTGAACGCAGCGCCCGCGCGCAACACGCCAAGTTGCGACGCATACAAACTTGCGGTCTCGCGCGGAAGCAGCACGGCGACAATAGATTCATTTTCTTGCGCGTGCTGTTGCGCAGCGGTGTTGTTTGGTTGTGCGTGAAGGTGCGCAGCAGCGCTGTCTTGCTGCACGTGAAGTTGGTCGCCGCTATTTATTTGGTGCGCGTGATTTGCATGCGCATAATTTGCACCCGCATGCCCAGAATATTTGGCAACACCCTGACCAACCGCGCGCGCAACGTCGCTGGCGGCGCGATCAAGTTGCGCATACGTGGTGAGTTGCCTGCGCGCGCGCTCCCGGCCAGGTGGAACATCAATCGCAACCACGTCTGGATGAAGCGCAACATTGTGCGCAAAAAGATCAGTCAGCAATTGCATCAAATGTATCTTATGAATTATTACGCAAAGTAAATACAACCCCCAAAAAAAGACGTAAGCCAAGCAACACGCCCACAACAACTCCCGCGTCGCAGAAAGGGTGGCACCACAAGCGAGTTTAGCACCAGCGCAAGCCCCGCTTGCGATGGGTGCGTTGTCTGAGCGACTGGTGCCACCCTTTCTGCAAAGCGTTCACTTGCTCGCATCAGGTGCGTTGTCTGAGCGACTGGTCCCACCCTTTCTGCAAAGCGCTCACTAGCTCGCATGAGGTGCGTTGTCTGAGCCCCCGTGCCAACCTCTTGTATGCCACGCGGTCGATTTGGCTCCCCGTGGCGAACCATCAAATACCCCTTCATCCCGCCCATTTCACAATATAAATCACGCTTGCAACCACAAATAAATCATGTAGTTTATTCCTTCTAGTTTGTTCGTTCATCCATCAACACAATTCATTCAAGGGTGCATTCATGAAAAATATCCACAAGAGTCAAATTGCTTTCGTCATCGCAGGCTTGCTTGGTTTAAACGTCGCAGTTGGAATTGCCGCGCAGAAATCTGATCAAGCACAACCCACTCGCGCCAGCGCCAACACTTCGCCAGCCGCCGCGATCGCATATTTCAATCAAAAAAATAGTGACGGAGTGGCCACCAAAGAGGCGTACTTTGCAAAAAATCCAGCGGCGCGTGACACCAAACTCGCTGGTCAAGCTCCATACGTTGCCATTCTGAGTTGCGCGGACTCGCGCGTTCCAATGGATACGGTGGTTGAATCTGACTCTGCCTCGATGGCCAGCGACATTTTCTCGGTGCGCGTGGCGGGCAATGTGGTTGGCGATGACGCCATCGCATCGCTTGAGTACGCGGTGAAATATCTCAACACACCGTTGCTGCTTGTGCTTGGACATGAACAATGCGGCGCCGTAAGCGCGACCATGGGCGACTATGGAGTTGGCGGTGCGCTGCCGCAGTTGCTTGGAAAGATTCGACCAGCCGTTCAAATGGGCACAAAAAATTGCGCTGGCTGCACACCGGATCAGTTGTTGGAAAAGTGCATTGAAGAAAACGTGCGTCTTGGCATGAATGAACTCATGAGCCGCAGCGAGAAAATTCGCACGCTTGTGGGCGAAGGCAAAGTTGCGATTGGATGCGGCGTGATCAATCTTGCGAACAATAAGATCAAATGGGTCGTTGCTCCAGCCGTTAAATAAGTCAGTTACGATGACATCATGGCACTGGCGCAATTAGCATCTTTGTTGATGGCTGGCTTGCTGTCACAGGTAACGGGGGGAACCAGTACAACCGCCGCGCCCACCAACGCGCAGAGCAGTGGTGGCGTGACCACCAGCACAACGTCTGCGCAATCAACAAGCGGGACTGATGTAAACGCGGCAGGAAGCAGCCAGATTCTGCGCGAGATGGAGGCGTTGCGACAGCAGAACGCCGCCCTTGCGCAAGACATGGAAGCCATGCGCAAGCAGAACAAGTCGCTTGAAGGCAGCGTTGCGAATTTGCAAGTGCAACAAAATGGAAAATGGCTTTCTGAAGAACGCGCCAAAGAGGTTCGCAATGTTGTGGAGGATGTTCTCAAGGACGCCGACTCGCGCGCCTCTTTAACACACGCGGTTCCAACGGCCGGCTTTGGTGATCGCGGATTTTTTATCGCCAGCCCCGACGGCAACTTTAGATTGAATCTAAGCGGGCAATTACAAATTCGATACGCCGCAAATTTTCTAAGTAGTCGTGACTACAGCATTCTGAATGCAAATCCGGGCGCGGGTGTGAATCGTAATACCACCGGCAAACCACCGCCTAACAGTTACAACAAGAACACATATGGATTTGAAATTCGCCGAATGAAGTTGGATTTCTTTGGCCATGTCATTGATCCATCTTGGCAGTACCGGTTGATTCTGATTTACAACCAAAATCAAAATGCCGCGGCGGTTCCAGGCGGCAATAACGCGGCTGGCAACGGTGGAAGCAGTAACGCTGGCATGGAAGAGGCCATGGTTATTAAAGACATGGGTGACGGATTTAAAATAAGTGTCGGCCAATTTAAAAGTCCGTTTCTGCGCGAGGAAATTGTGAGCAGTCGCAGGCAACTTGCTGTTGAGCGATCGCTTGTGGACCAAATGTTTTCCACCAAGTTCACGCAGGGCGTCATGGGAACTTGGACGGGCGATCACCTGATGTTTGAAGCCATGTACAACGATGGCGGAAGCAACGCCAATACTGGCGCAACCGCCGCGTTTAACAGTGAGTCTGTAGGCAGTCCACAAACTTTAAATAACGGCGCCGGATTTACCGAGTGGGCCATTACCGCGCATGCGGGTTGGTTGGCGTACGGTCACTGGAATGACTTCAACGACTTAAGCAGTTATCCGGGCGAGGGCGAGGGCTTGATGTTTAACGCATGGCTGAATATGCAGCGCGGCGGCGAGGGCGATACTTCCGCAATTCAAGGCACCAACAATATTCCATTAAACGGAAATTCCGACGCGCACTTTCTTACATGGAGCGTGGACGCATCGTGGCACTTTGGCGGCGCGAATTTGTTCAGCTACTTTGTTATGAACACCGCGTATGACATTCCGGCAACCACCACCAACAATATTGGAAGCATTAACAGTTACGGCGCGGTGGTGCAGGGCGGCTACTTCATCACCAACACCGTTGAATTGTTTGGCAGGTGGGAATGGCTGAGCACGCAAAACAAGGGTGTGAATGACATTGGCAATGTTGGTAATGCAACAACGCCAACCGTGGCCAATGTATTTAACGCCGGCAGAACCAGCGCATATACCGCCGGCTTGAATTGGTTTATTGCTGGCCGCCAAATCAAGCTCACCACCGATATTGGATTCACCACGGCGCCACTGTGGTTTAACAACGGCATTTACGGCGCGGGTGTTGCTGGAACCAATTACCGCATTGAGCCAGATGGTGGCGGCGGCCAAATTGTTGTGCGTTCGCAGTTGCAGTTGCTGTTCTAAATCATCGCCCACATGTGGAATTGACTAGTTCAACTGGCTTTGCATCGTCTATAAACACAATACTTCGGCAAGCGATTCGAATTAAACCCAATTGTTGAAAATAAACAGCGAATGTGATGCAGTTATGCGATGAATCGCATGCGCATTGTGATACGATTTTGTCTTGATCAAATTCTAGATATTTAATCTAGATTTTTAAGAGGTCATTTCGTTATTTCAAAATTGCTTACGAGAAAGACCGCAATGACTTCTAGATTTACATTGGGTATATCCGCAGCTTTATTCATGTTGTCGGGCGTTCTTTCATTTACCGCCGCCGCTAACGCAGGCGGCGTTGACGTGTCCAAGATCACACGCGGCAACGTGTCCTTCTCGCAGGACGGCAACCGCCTAGTTGTGCGCGCCAGCAATGGATCAATCATTGAATACAACCGCTTCTCCGTTGAAGCCGGCCAAATCATGCAGTTCATTCAGCCTGGCTCGACATCGCGCGTGCTCAATCGCGTCACTGGCGCCGAACTCAGCCGCATCGATGGAAGCTTGCTCAGCAACGGCATCGTGTACTTGGTGAACCCGCAAGGCATTCGCATTGGCAACGGCGCGCTGATTAACGTGGGTGGTTTCTACGCCGCCGCCGGCGCCATGAGCGACAACGATTTTATTCGCGGCCAAAACAATTTCACAAACTTGTCCGGCAAGGTCACCAACGACGGCATCATCCAAGCGCAAGCCGTTGCGCTTGTTGGTCAATACGTTGTCAATCGCGGCACCATTAATGTTGACGACGGCATGGTTGCCATGGCCGCTGGCGACACGGTGTATCTGCAAAATGGCAGCGCGCCGATCATGGTTACGGTCAGTCGTTCGCAACTTGGCGCTGATGGTTCAGGTGCGGGTACGCAAGCCGCGGTCACCAACACTGGAACAATCAACGCGGGCAAAGGCAAAGTTGCAATGGCAAGCGGCGACTTCTACGCGCTGGCCATGGATCTTTCGGGAACAATCATTGGCAAGAGCATTGAAGCCCGTGGCGGCGCGGGCAATGCGCCCGGCAACGGCGGCGTTGTTGCAGTAAATGGAACACTTGATGCTTCTAGCAGCACGGACAGGGGCGGAACCATTGATCTGTTCGGCGACCGCGTGGGCTTGTTTGGCAACGCGCTTGTAAACGCAAATGGCGCAACCGGCGGCGGCAACGTTCGCATTGGTGGCGACTATCTAGGAAGCAACGCCGCAAATGCGCCGCAGGCAACGGCTACGTATATAGATAGCAACGCGCGCGTTACTGCTAGCGCAACGCAAAGTGGCGACGGCGGCCGCGTCATCGTGTGGAGCAATGAATACACCGGCTTCTTTGGAAGTATTGAAGCCAACGGCGCGGGCATTGGCAACGGCGGATTTGTTGAAACCAGTTCACACGACAACCTGCAAGCGTTTGGAAGCGTTGATGCGTCGTCCGCGCTTGGTCAAGCAGGTACGTGGTTGTTGGATCCGTCGGATGTCACGATTACTAATTCCACTGATGCGGGCGGTTCATTTAATAGCGCATCCCCAAATGT
>Ga0209190_1003289_pt1 | contig 10753 bp, 5 predicted proteins | sample M_140205_XF_Meta_FD_187315 | JGI IMG/M metagenome (GOLD analysis project Ga0209190, IMG submission 187315) | Freshwater microbial communities from Lake Montjoie, Canada to study carbon cycling - M_140205_XF_MetaG (SPAdes) (version 2) | ecosystem: Environmental > Aquatic > Freshwater > Lake... | reverse complement strand
AAGACCGCGTACCAAGACTCCCATGCAGAAGTACCGTCGATGATCGCGCAACCACCTGGATTACCACCAGTTGTTGGGTAGGTGAAAATGTGGCCATTGGCTTGTGAGGACCCCCACTGTGCGCCGTCCGGAGTCTCGAACCCAGGATTAGGAATTCCGTAGACGATCACAGGCACCACGTTGGCGATCGCAGTGGCCGACCCTGGGGAAGCAGCAGGATTCGCGTTGACTCCCTGGACTTCAAATCCGTATTGCACATTCGCCCATCCCGTGGTGCTTAGAGTTAGATCCACCACAGAGCTGGCGGTGAGCGGATCCGAGAACACTATATCGTTGCTAGAGTAGTCACTCGCAAAGCATTTGATGAATGCCCTCACAGTGTAGCCCGACGTAAACGTATAATTGGAGATCGCTGTTTTAAAGTTACAAACATTATCTGTGAAAAACGTCGCTGACGATGCCGCAAAGGTGGATGCGATCATCCACTTATTCCCGCCGGGTCCCGCACCGCCGTTGTTGCGCCAGTAGTCACTCCCTGCGTTATCGGCATAGCAGTTGTAATTCGCTTCCAGAACGATGCTGGATGCTCCCACTGTTGATTTGATGTCGGACACAGCCCATCCACTTCCAAATTGGTAGGCGCCGTAGTCCGGTCCACCGGCGCCATCGAGTGCGAAGACTTGCATAAATCCGTTAGTAAAGTTTGGGCTGACGGTGACGATGGTCGCGTTTGACGCGGTGGACAATCCGATCAGTGCCGCGGCGACACTGGGAGTGATAGCTAGTTTTTTAAGAATCGAGTTCATGGTTTTTTTGAGTCTGGTTATTTAAAATGCCCACTTAGAATAATGAGCTTTGTTTCTGGGGCTTCGGGGTTTGCGTAGAGGGTTACACACACTTGCAAGACAAGTTACGCAGCAACCGTCCCGAGTCAAGAAATTAGATGCAATTAAGAAATTTTATACAACTTTTTAGCCTCATGTCAATAAAATGACTGGTAATAAGCTAGTTACGGATCTTGTTTGGTAGGCCTCGCCGGCATTGAGCGGCGGTCTTCTGGGATAATTTTAAGGTCGACGATGCCGCTTTGGGTATCGGTGCCTGGTACGACGATGATCAGTTTGCGGACATTCGCGTCATGCTCCCACACCGCAGAATACAAAATGGCCGTGAGGTTATCCTTCGCCGCCAATTGGATGCCGACGTTACGGGAAACCCCGCCCGGATCGATGTCGATCGCTTTCCAAGTGCCTGGGAGGGTTTTCGTGATTTTATCACTGCGAACCAAGAGCTCTTTTCCCGTGGCATTGATGAAGCGCTGAGTGCCCCAACCAAAGCTGCTAGTACTATCCTCGATCACGAAGCAACGCAAGCCGCTGGGGTGCTTGGCGTCTGGCAGGATCAACACGAGCGGCGAATTCATCTCGGCTGAAAGTTTGAGCGAGACGGTGACAGGTTTTCCATCGGCAGTGGTGCGGTCGAGCGCGACGAGCACGGGCGGGACCTCGCTGGGGGTCCAGTTAGCGGGCTCTGATCGTTTGTGAGGATGAAGATCCCGCAACTCGACCGAGTCCGTCCCGTTACTGAAACTGATTTTACGTGCGGCGATGGATTCATCCCATGGCAAGAACCTGATAGGGGTGGCGTGCAGGGTAGCAATCAATGCGAGAAAACAAAAAATGATCTTAGAAAATAAGTTAGGGCGTTGAGCTTTCATGAGCTTGATGGGTTTTTATACAATTTAGATCTCAGCGCTTGGGATTCGGCGGAATGAGAGAATTAGAAAGCGTCGACCGAAGGTTTGATTCACGAGCGAGAGCGAAGCCATCGCCGTATCCGCTGCGTTGGACGGGTCGACAAAATCAGGCATGCGCTGGACGACGGCCTCGCACCAAGCGCGTGCAATGACTTTTCCAGTGGCGTCCTTGGTCTCGCCGTAGCCACGAATGGTGAACGTGTCAGAGCGGCAGGTGATAACTGGGGCGAGGGGTTGAAGAACATCCGCTTGGGTCAAGTACCCTGGAATCCCGACGCCCGTGTCCTTGATGATGTTGCTTTGGCTGTCGGTGGGATATCTGTCCGTGGTAAAGGGCGACTGCTTTGCTTGATCATTAAACTTTGCGGAATCGATGGCGGCTTGAATGGCACCGGTCTTACCGAGATCGCTATTTTCTAGTCGGCGGTTAATAAATTCTGCCAGTGAGAGGAATGGGCCCCTCAAGCGGACTTCTTTGACTATATTTTCTGCGAAAACTCGGACTTGAGGGTCGCTGAAGGCGCGGAATCCGTTCCAATTATCGTCCGTCACTCCGACCGGATTGCGGAAGCGAGGATAAGCGGTTAGAGAAGAGCCTGGGGGTGTACCGCTCTCGACTTGGAATGATTCGCCGCGTAGCGCAGACAGCTCGGAAGTCCAAGCTTCCACATTGGTGGAATTGATATTGAAAGCACCATCTACGGTTAGATTTGCGGCGATGCGTATGCAGCCAGCGGGGTCGAGCAGTTTTTCTATCAATTTTTCATTGGTCAAACCGTTTTTTGTTAGCATCATCCGGCTATTGCCAAGAGGATTCACCAAAGGAGAGGTGACGTAGTCGGTGACGACGTCTTTGAGAGACTTTTGCACGCTTGCGATTGGACTATCCCATGCGGTTGATGTTTTACCACTGCTTGCGGGCTGCAGGAGAGGCGCGGCGCCGCTGAAAAAGCAGCTATCCCACAGCGCCTCGTTGGTTAGATAACAAACATCGTAGATCGGGACTTCTGGTAATTGCGAGGCACCAGGCTTGAGGTAGCCAGTTTTATCACGGCTGAGATAGGCCGATGCCCAGCTGTTGCCAAACTGATTTGCCGGGGCAAACGTGGAGGCGGATAAGTCAGCGTGCTGAAAAGCTGCTAGAGAAAGCGGTTGTTGGCGTGGAATTTCGAAAAACGGTAACTGAGACTTTCCCGAGGAGCTGTGGGATGGACCCCAAAAAGATTTCCTGCCATCAAAGCTGGTCTGGATGGCGTCATCGAAAGACGGCGTCGTGCGGAGAGTCGATTGAAAATGGGGAGCCACCGTGAAGCTGCCGTTGGCGAGTTGGTGGTTGATGGATGGGTTGCGAGGATTGGTGGTATAAATGAGGTCCGCGACCGCTTGGCCACCGACGCTGGTGTTGGCGGTGCGGTGGAAAGTTTCGATCACTCCGAAAGGAACCGGTGCGCCCGTCTTGAGCTCGTCGTAGGTACGCCAGGGGGAAGCGACGGTTTTCTCAGCGGAGACTAGGTTTAACACTTGGACATCCGTGATGGACTGCCCTCGGGTGGAGTCGGCAGGATTTTTAATACGCGCAGCATCCTCTAGGGAGACAAAGTAGTGGTACTGCCCCGCCCCAGAACTTGTTGCGGAAATATCTTTGAGCGCGATGCGAATGGTATCGGTTTTTTTCACCGCGTATTTCGCCAGCCCGTGTCCCGCCAGACCATCCGCTTGCTGCATGGAAACTTGGAAGCCGCCGCGCTTATTCACTCCGGAGATATCGTTGGCGGGTCGCAAGCGGATGGTTCGCTCGGCGTTGGAGCCCAAACGTTTGAAATCGATAGGGGTCGAGGAGGCAGGGTAGAACACGCGGACTTCGCCAGGCTCGAAGCGGATCGGCTGGCTGAGGTTACCATCGCCATTCGCGGTCATTTCACAGAAAAAATAGGGATTCACCTGCCGGCTTTGACCCTTGCTCTCGAACTGTTTTCCCATCGAATCCGCCATCCCGATCGGCTCGGTGACCACTTGCCCCGTCTCCGTCTTGCGCTCCCAAATGAGTTGGAATGGTAAATCCATCCATGGATAGGCGACGGCCCCTTCGATTTCGAGGCGAGTATTATAAGGGTTCCAGAGCGAGATCACCGGGGTGACGACGAGTTGAACTTGGTCGAGAGCATCGAGCTTAGAACTGAGCAGATAGATCACACGATTGAGCACTGGGCGGATCGAGAGTACGGATTTCTTCCCAGGTGGTGGATCATCGGGTGCGAAGTAGGTCGTGTTAGAGGCGGGGGGGATTACCGCTGCCACGTGATCGGCCCCGCGCTCCGCCACCACGAAGTTGGCACCGTAGAGATGATGCGGGATACGATAAAACGAGCGCAAGTGGTCGAAGGTAGGGACGGCGCCTGCATAAAAGCGGAAGGAAAGCGAGGCGACGCTGTAGTTGATCTTGGAGGAAACGATTGGATTATCCGCAAGTGGCAAAAACAGGGCTTGCTGGCCTTTATATGATGCCGGGGAGGTGAATCCGGCGTCCGCCTTAGGCGAGCGGAATGGGTTCGGTGTGCTGTCCCACGAAGATTTCGCGAAATCTGCATCGCTCATTTCAAAGCCGAGGCTGAGATCCGTCTTGAGCCCGCCTTTCACGGCGTTGGTCAGCAAGCCCTGAGCATGCGTGGTGTAGGCGGCACCGGACCGCAAGGTCACCGCGCGATCTGGGTTTGCGAGGGCGCTGTCTAGCGAGGCCTGGTTGAGGGAAAGCACACGGTTCGCCCGCTGATTCCAGCCATTGGTGGGTTGTTTGAGCGTGGTGGATAGCGCCAGCGATGGGCGGCGTTGGACTTGCAGCGCCGCATTTGCAGAATCGGTCTCAGGTCCAGCGACATTGATTTTCGCCTTGGTGTTTTCCTGCGAGACCGCCCACGCCATTCCTCCCAGAGGCAGAGGGACGGACTGCGCTACCACGTCGAAGCCATTGCGCTTGAGCGAAAAAAGTGAAATCCATTTGGGGTCGTTGGCGGGGGGCTTGGTCTCTGCCGCCCACTCCCGCTTGCGAAGGGCTTCCGGCAGCGGCGAGGAAACCAGCCACGAACGAAAAAGCTGGGTCTTTTGTGCGACATAATCCGGTGCCGCTTGGTCTGTCTTGGCGGCGGAATTGGTCGACCAAGACGCCCACACACCCGTTAGGTTTGGTTGTGGACTTGACTCGGATAAAATTGAGGCATCCGCCGTGATGCGCCGGTCGTCCCCGGCCTCCTTCTGCAGCTCTCCCACCGCCATCATCACCGCCAACCGAGCATTCGCGTAGGCACGGGCACTCGCTTCTCCACTGGCGGATGAGCGCAGGGAAATAGAGCTCAAGGTGAGCAAACCCACGGCGATGACCGTCAACAATATCATCAAGCTAAGCGTGACGATGAGGGCAAATCCTCTCTGCTTGAATCGAGTTTGAGTGTTTAGGGTCACGACAATCGGGTTTGTAAAATTCATTCTAAATCCATCCAACCGAAGCAGTCCCACCCCGTTTGAAGGTCTCCGAATGGGAATTTTACTTTTCGCAAACCAAGACTCCTTGAGCAGGGCCGCGTTGGATTTCAGAAATATGCTTCGACTTCTTTTTAAGTCCAGTCTTTTATTGCAATTTAATGCATTAGTGATGTTTTTTGTAGATACATCTTTGACCCCGTGGCGAGGGCCAAAAGCTCGGTAGATTCTAAAATTGCATTATTTTGAATTACTTAACCGCTAGGTTTTTTAAGCTTTTAAGACGGAAGAATAAAATAAAAACCATGCCCGAAAGGTGAGTATTTTAAACCTCTTTCGGCCCCCCTGATTATATTTTGCAATTAAATGCAAAATTATCTTGTTACTTGGAGGGGATGGATTACTTGTTATGCAAGTTTGTGCAACTCATTCTGAGCTGTACTTAACAAACCCGAAAAAACCCCACGATTTTGGCATTCTCCGCGTCGCGAACCGACTACGATAAAACGCCAAAATTCAAAGCTACCAAAAAACTAATACCAAATAAAACCATGAACTCGATGATCAAAAAAATAGCTTTCTGTGCCCTCTTGGGTGCCTCAGGAAGCGCGATGGCATCTGAAGTGCTGATGCCTAACGGCGATTTCAGCGCGGGAAGCGCAAGCTGGCATCAAGTCGGTCCAATCACCTCTTTTTCCTACCCGACAACGGGCGGCAACCCCGGCGGCTACGGGGTCATGAATGCGACCAACGGCGAATGGGGTATCTGGGTAGGTAACGGCGATGCCGCGATCTCGCTCTCCTCCTTGGGCCTGACTGCGGGTAACACCTACACGTTCTCCCAAGACATGAAGATCGTAGGCGCGGCTGGCACCAACATCGGCGGATTTAAGGTCGATTTTGTGCCATCGGGATCCTCCGGTGACCTAAGGATCGCCAAAATCGGCGATGGGAGCACGTGGGAAACCTATAATTATTCGATCTCAATTCCAGCGGGGACCACGGGCATCAAGATTGTCCCGCTCTGGGGTCCGAACTCGGTTGTGGGCTTTGACAATTTCCGAGTCGAAAACGGCGCTGTCCCACCACCACCCGTTATTCCCGGAATTCCTAATCCAGGGTTCGAGATCCCGGGTGGATCCGGTTGGGCTTCGGTCGGCCCGATCACCTCGTTTGGCTATCCATCATCTGGAGGCAATCCCGGGGGATACGGTCTGATGAATGCGACGAACGGCCAGTGGGGCATCTGGGTTTCTAACTCGGACGCGGTGCTCACTTTGGCGCAATTGTCGCTCACCGCCGGGCAGACCTATAATTTCACTCAGGACATGAGAATCGAAGCCGGCACAGATGTTGGCGGATTGAAGGTCGACTTTTCTCCCTCTGGTACTACCGGGGACATGCGAATCGCTAAAATTGGCGATGGCAGCACATGGGCCACCTACACCTACTCCGTGACGATCCCAGTCGGCACCACAGGTCTCAAACTCGTCCCGCTCTGGGGTCCAAACTCTACGGTCGGCTTTGATAACTTTGCCGTCTCTTCCCCGCCACCACCTTTACCGCCGCAAGCCACCATCGCTGCCGCGACCCAAGTGATCTGGACACCCACGAGCGGTGTGAATAGCTACCAGCCACAGAAATCAGCCGATAATGTCGTATTCACCAACATCGGCAGCGCCGTCATTGGCAGTGGCTCATCTAGCGCATTCTCTGCTGGCAGTTCCGCTTACTACCGCGTCCTCGAGAGTACCCCGGGTACACAAGAAGCCGTGATCAATGGCGGATTCGAAACCGAAGGATTCGATGTCACCGACGCCGAGGGGTGGGAGTCTCCCGCGGGGCAATTATCTCAGCGCATCACCACCGCTGGAGCCGCTCGTACAGGCACAGCCTGCATGAAACTCGCGGTCAACAATGGTTTAAGTGCCGCGCCGCTCGAATCCCAAACTAATCAAAACGTTTTCAACGCAGGCGGTTCAATCACCACGGGAAGTACCTACACCCTCACCTTCTGGGCCAAGCAAATCAGCACGTCTGATGGCTATGTGCAGGAATATCGTATTTCATGGCTTGCTGCGAATGGCGCTGAAGTGGTCGCTGGTGCTTGGAATAACCTGCCATCCAACGTCACTGGCGCTTATGCGCAAAGGACGATTACTGGCTTGGTCGCTCCTGCTGGTGCCACCACAGCGTTTATTCAAATAACCGCGAAAACCGGAGCCGTGATCAACCAGTCCGGCGAGGTTTACATCGACGATGTCTCGTTGTCCGCTGCGGGCTTCAGCGCCCCCACGACAATCGCTTCGTCAACGGCACCTGCGTCGGCGATCAGCTGGCCGTCAACCACCGGCAAGAGCTGCCAAGTGCAATCGTCCCAAACTCTAGCCACTTGGGCAAACTTCGGCGCAGTCGTTCCGGGTGATAACACCACCAAAACAGTGTTTGATACCAGAGTGGTTTCCAAGAAGTTCTACCGCGTCGGCGAGCTTCCATAAGCATGATGGTCGGAAAACTGCTGCATGGATTACCCCAGCAGAAGCCACTTCCGGACGTTGAAATTACAAGGCCATTCGATCTCCGGATCGGGTGGCCTTTTTTGATAGAGGTAGCAGGGCTTGCCGCACTCCGGCCGACCTTAAAATGGTAGGGCTGACCCGCCGCTGTCCGCCCACTTATCGCCAGCGGCGTGAATTGTTAAGTGGAGCGAAAGAAAATACCCAGAAAAAATCGCATTCCATCACACCTCACCCTCAGGGCCAAAGTCGGCCGACCACGGCGGGTCAGCCCTACCGGATGTGGAGCAGAGCTCCATCCCCCGCTGGCGGCTGCGGTGCGTGCCGCACTCCGGTCAATCTTTCACACGGCGATCCTGTGGGATAATTCCAAGCTTGAGCTCTTTCCGAGAAGGATCAGCCTGCCCCGTAATCAAGACCAATTTCCGTAAGTTCGGGTCGTGCTCCCAAACGGCGGAATAAAGAATCGTATTTGGATCCGCCTCCGAAAAAAACTGTATCCCAATATTACGAGCCTCACCCGCGAGAACAACGTCGATCGGCTTGAGTTGTGCCGGAATCGCCTTGGTCGAATTTTCATAGCGAATCACTAACGGCTTTTCGGTCGTGTTAATGAACCGCAGAGAGCCCCACAGAAAATCACCGCTGTCGTCTTCAATGACAATCGTCCGCATACCCGACGGATGATCCGGACTCTCAAGGATCAATACCAACGGCGATTTCATCGCCGGCGGCACTACGATTTCCACCGCGGAGGGCTTCCCATTTGGCCTCTCGCGATCTAACGCTACCAAGGCTAGCGGTTTTGCACCAAATTTGCAGGCGTATGCTTTCGTGCGCTTCCTTACGTTGATATCGACCAACGATGTGAGCCTGCTGCCATCCTGTAGGCCGATTTTTCGCTCTGCGATTTCCTCACTCAAAGGCAGGAACCGAATCGACGCGGCATGAGCGACAGCGCCAAGTGAAAAAGCTGTTAACAAAAAAGTGACAAATACCGAAGAGAACCAACGGATTCTGAATTTAATTTGTGGAATGGTGATCATCATTTGAGGAAATACCTAGTGGGTTGGCTTGAACTTTAGTTTGAGCAGACACCAGCGAGCGCTGCTAAGTTAGACATGATCACATCGTGAGCTTTCACATCACATCTTGAATCAAAAACGCTACCTATTTGATAAATGCAAGATTATGCAAAATCTGATTGCCTTGCGAGGGCTATTTCGAAATTCTTTAAGCGTATACGTTTGTAGTAACTAAAATCCAATCTCAACGAATACATCGTGACTGGGCCGACTCATTGTCTGAACTCAACCACCCAAACCGATCACCCACTCACCACCATGTGGCAGCTTTTAAAGGAATTCCTCATGTTTCTACGCCAAGAAAAAAAGTGGTGGTTGGTTCCACTGGTTATCATCCTCCTACTGTTGGCGGCATTGATTGTTTTCACGGGGGGCTCGGTGCTCGCGCCGCTGATGTATCCGTTTTTATAGCTCTGATCACGTGCGGCACATTCTCGGCATCTCCGCGTATTATCACGACTCCGCAGCGGCGCTGCTAAGCGACGGTAAAATCATCGCTGCGGCTCAGGAAGAACGCTTCAGCCGTAAAAAAAATGATGAGCGTTTTCCTCACCACGCCGTTGCTTTTTGTCTCAAGCAATCATTTCTAACTGAATCAGATCTGGACGCAGTGGTGTTTTATGACAAGCCCATCATCAAGTTCACTCGTCTGCTAGAGTCTTACTTGGCAGTCGCTCCGAGCGGATGGTCAACTTTTCCTCGGACACTTCCATCTTGGTTGGGAGAGAAACTCAATTTACCTAACACTCTCCGCTACGAGATGCCTAGGCTGCCGGATCGTTGTCCAATTCTTTTCACAGAACATCATCAAGCCCACGCGGCGAGCGCATTTTTCCCATCCCCCTTTGACGAGGCCGCTGTATTAACCGTGGACGGAGTCGGGGAATGGGCCACCACCACGATCGGCGTGGGTCGTGGCAACGAATTGGATATTCTTGCAGAACTAAAATTCCCCCATTCACTCGGCCTGCTCTACTCGGCATTTACCGCCTACTGCGGCTTTCGAATCAATTCCGGCGAGTACAAAATGATGGGCTTGGCGCCCTACGGCGAACCTAGATTTGTTAAAGCCATTTACGATCACCTCGTCGACGTCAAGGACGACGGCTCTCTGCATTTAAATCTCGAATACTTCGATTTTCTCCGTGGCTTGCGGATGACCAACTCGAGATTTAACACCCTCTTCGGTGGTCCGCCTCGCCAGCCAGAAACTCCCGTTGAACAACGGCACATGGACGTCGCCCGCTCGATTCAAACGGTGACCGAGGAAATCATGTTACGACTCGCCCGCCACGCACGCGAAGTGACTGGCAAAAAAAACTTATGCATGGCGGGTGGCGTGGCGCTCAACTGTGTGGCCAACGGAAGAATCCTAAGCGAAAAAATCTTCGAACACATCTGGATTCAGCCCGCTGCTGGAGATGCCGGAGGAGCACTTGGTGCTGCTCTAGCAGTCTGGCACATGCACAAGAATCATCCTCAGCCTCGCACCACCATGCAACCAGATGCGATGCAGGGGGGATTTCTCGGACCAGAGTTCTCGGACGACGAAATTGAAACCGTGCTAAAAAGTCATCAGGCGGTTTATCGCAAGTTAGATAGAGAATCATTCTTCGACGAAGTGGCGACATTGCTAGCCAACGAACGGATCGTGGGTTGGGTACAAGGTCGCATGGAGTTCGGCCCTCGGGCCCTCGGACATCGGTCAATTTTGGGAGACCCACGCTCACCGCACATGCAGTCAGCGATTAATTTAAAGGTAAAGTTCCGCGAATCCTTCCGGCCTTTTGCTCCGGCAGTCCTGCGGGAACGCGCTGCAGAGTTCTTCGAACTAGATGAAGAATCTCCTTATATGTTGCTCGTCGCGCCCATCCATCCTTCTCAACGGTTAGAAACGTCATCCACAGCCACTGGACTCGAAC
>Ga0209190_1003287_pt1 | contig 10754 bp, 5 predicted proteins | sample M_140205_XF_Meta_FD_187315 | JGI IMG/M metagenome (GOLD analysis project Ga0209190, IMG submission 187315) | Freshwater microbial communities from Lake Montjoie, Canada to study carbon cycling - M_140205_XF_MetaG (SPAdes) (version 2) | ecosystem: Environmental > Aquatic > Freshwater > Lake... | reverse complement strand
CGAACAGGCGTCGCTTAAACGCGGCGGCAAAAAAACCCCAGGACGCCAAAGAGCCCGGCGACGACCTATCTTGCCGAGGAGCTGCCCCCTCAGTATTTTCGGCGCTGGAGAGCTTGACTTCCGTGTTCGAGATGGGAACGGGTATGGCCTCTCCGCTACAGTCACCGGGCTCCGCTTGGCGAAGTCCGAATTCATGGCTGAACATCAAATGTGGTTAGTTTCATCGGGGTGTATCTCGAGACCGCCCACAGGCGCCGATGAGGCGTCGTGGAGGTCAAGCCCTCGACCATTAGTAGCGCTTTGCTGCAGCCATCACTGGCCTTCCACATGCGCCCTATCAAGCAGGTAGTCTCCCTGCGGTCTTACCCGGTTAACCCGGTGGGGAACCTCATCTTAAGGCGAGCTTCGCGCTTATATGCTTTCAGCGCTTATCCCTGCCGAGCTTAGCTACCCTGCAATGCCCTTGGAAGGACAACAGGCACACCATAGGCTCGTCCACTCCGGTCCTCTCGTACTAGGAGCAGCTCCTTTCAAGTTCCCTTCGCCCACGCTGGATAGAGACCGAACTGTCTCACGACGTTCTGAACCCAGCTCACGTACCGCTTTAATTGGCGAACAGCCAAACCCTTGGGACGTACTTCCGCCCCAGGATGCGACGAGCCGACATCGAGGTGCCAAACGGTGCCGTCGATATGAACTCTTGGGCACCATCAGCCTGTTATCCCCGGGGTAGCTTTTATCCGTTGAGTGATAACCCTTCCACTCGGTGTTATCAGATCACTAAGCCCTGCTTTCGCACCTGCTCGACTTGTAAGTCTCGCAGTCAAGCCCTCTTATGCCTTTGCACTCTATGGCTGATTTCCATCCAGCCTGAGAGGACCTTTGGGCGCCTCCGTTACTCTTTAGGAGGCGACCGCCCCAGTCAAACTACCCGCCTGACACTGTTCCCCGGCCGGATAACGGCACGGGGTTAGAAACGAAACACAACAAGGGTGGTATTTCAACGACGGCTCCACCGAGGCTAACGCCCCAGCTTCAAAGCCTCCCACCTATCCTACACAGGTCGAGCCTCAATCCAATATCAGGGTGTAGTAAAGCTCCACGGGGTCTTTTTGCCCCAGCGCGGGTAACCAGCATCTTCACTGGTATTTCAATTTCGCCGGATCCCTCGTTGAGACAGTGCCCAGATCGTTACGCCATTCGTGCGGGTCGGAACTTACCCGACAAGGAATTTCGCTACCTTAGGACTGTTATAGTTACAGCCGCCGTTCACTGGGGCTTCGATTCAGAGCTTGCACCCCTCCTCTTAACCTTCCAGCACTGGGCAGGCGTCAGCCCCCATACATCAGCTTGCGCTTTAGCGGAGACCTGTGTTTTTGTTAAACAGTCGCCTGGGCCATTTCACTGCGGCTCACAAGCACAGCAAGCTGCACCTGTGAGCACCCCTTCTCCCGAAGTTACGGGGTTATTTTGCCGAGTTCCTTAACGAGGGTTCTCCCGATCACCTTGGTATTCTCTACCCGGCCACCTGTGTCGGTTTGCGGTACGGTCACCTAGGACCTCGCTAGACACTTTTCTTGGAGGCTTGGCTTGCTCGAGTCAGGGCATACACCCCTTCCCATCGCTTTTCAGAGTTGAATGCGGGACCGGATTTACCTAGTCCCACCCCCTACGAGCTTGGACGTGCATTCCATAGCACGCTCGAACTACCAGACCCCGTCATGCCCTTGCTCCCACCTGACGTCAACTCGGAGTACCCCCTGACTTGCGTCAGAGAGCCACCCTCCGCCTTCGCCCGGCGACACCTTGCGGTGCAAACGGTCTTTGGTGGTTCTGGAATATCAACCAGATGTCCATCGCCTACGGCGTTCGCCCTCGGCTTAGGACCGACTAACCCTGAGAGGACGAGCCTTGCTCAGGAAACCTTGGCCATACGGTGTGTGAGATTCCCACTCACATTTCGCTACTCATGCCGACATTCGCACTTCCGCTCGCTCCAGCAGTCCTTCCGGTCTGCCTTCACTGCAAGCGGAACGCTCCCCTACCAATCGTCGGCCAGCAAGCTGGGCGACGATTTCGCAACTTCGGTACAACGCTTGAGCCCCGTTAAATTTTCCGCGCGGGATCACTTGACCAGTGAGCTGTTACGCACTCTTTCAATGATGGCTGCTTCTGAGCCAACATCCTGGTTGTTTATGCAATCCCACATCGTTCACCACTTAGCGTTGATTTAGGGACCTTAGTTGGCGATCTGGACTGTTTTCCTTGGGACCACGAAGCTTAGCCCTCGTAGTCTGACTCCCGGGCTCTTGAATCATGGGATTCGAAGTTTGGTTGGATTTGGTAAGCGGGAAGCCCCCTAGTCCATCCAGTGCTCTACCCCCATGATTGAACGCCCGAGGCTAGCCCTAAAGCTATTTCGGGGAGAACCAGCTATCTCCGGGTTCGATTGGAATTTCTCCGCTATCCACAGCTCATCCGAGAATTTTTCAACATTCACCAGTTCGGTCCTCCACGGGGTATTACCCCCGCTTCAACCTGGCCATGGATAGGTCACCCGGTTTCGGGTCTACGCCATGCGACTCAACGCCCTATTGAGACTCGCTTTCGCTACGGCTCCGTCCTTCTCGGACTTAACCTTGCCACACAGCAGTAACTCGTCGGCTCATTCTTCAAAAGGCACGCCATCACACTGTTGTTTCCAACATAGTGCTCTGACTGTTTGTAAGCACTCGGTTTCAGGTTCTATTTCACTCCCCTTACGGGGTTCTTTTCGCCTTTCCCTCACGGTACTTGTTCACTATCGGTCGCCAAGAGTATTTAGTCTTAGAGGGTGGTCCCCCTAGGTTCACGCATGAGAGACCTTCCACGCGTTACTCAGGTGATCAACCACGAAGTCTGATCGCTTTCGGTTACGGGGCTCTCACCCTCTATGGCCTGCCTTTCCAAGCAGGTTCACCTAACGATCAGATTTGTGACTTCGCTCGAATCCGGGAGGATTCGAAAGTTGACTCCTACAACCCCGAGACAGCAACGGCTCCCGCCTATCACGCTGTCGCGGTTTGGACTGTTCCCTTTTCGCTCGCCACTACTCAGGGAATTGATATCTTCTCTTCCAGCTACTTAGATGTTTCAGTTCGCTGGCTTACCTTCCGGTGGCCTATGTATTCAGCCACCGATGACTGGGCATTACCCCAGCCGGGTTTCCCCATTCGGACATCTTCGGATCACTGTCTGCTCGCGACTCCCCGAAGCTTTTCGCAGCCTGCCACGTCCTTCATCGGCTCTTGGCGCCAAGGCATCCACCTAGTGCTCTTAGTAGCTTGACCCACCAGCGACGACTCATCGCCGCCCGTGGACCGTCTCGGGATACACCTTGACAATTTCACTTGTTTCATCCGACGAAACTATTACATTCGATGTTCAGTCATGTATTCGGCTGTTAAGGGTGTGCCTTGCGGCACTGCGACCGGAGTCGCCCAGCTGATCGCTGGTCGCTGACCTTTTGGAAGGCCAGTGATCAGTGATGTGCTGTTGCGGCGGGGACTGGTGGAGACGAGGAGACTCGAACTCCTGACCCCCTCCTTGCAAAGGAGGTGCTCTACCAACTGAGCTACGTCCCCCAGTGATGGTGGTGGGCGTTTCTGGACTCGAACCAGAGACCTCTGCCTTATCAGGGCAGTGCTCTAACCAACTGAGCTAAACGCCCCCGTGGAACCGCGACCCGCACGAGCGGGTATCGGCACCGGACAGCTAAAGAGTGGCAGGAACACGAACAACCGTAAACCACTGCGGGTTCGGTTTGCTTGCCGAGTCACGTTCGCCTCAGCCTCTTGCGAGACTGCCCGCTCCACTCGGTAGGGAGCGAGAACAACGACGTGTTTAACCTGGGATTCCTTTTATGTCCGAACCACCGCTGGTTCAGACAGAAACTCCCTAGAAAGGAGGTGATCCAGCCCCACCTTCCGGTAGGGCTACCTTGTTACGACTTAGTCCCAATCACCGACCCTACCTTCGACAGCTGCCCCCTTACGGTTGGCGCACTGGCTTCGGGTATTGCCGACTTTCGTGACTTGACGGGCGGTGTGTACAAGCCCCGGGAACATATTCACCGCTGTGTGCTGACCAGCGGTTACTAGCAACTCCGGCTTCATGCAGGCGAGTTGCAGCCTGCAATTCGAACTGAGACCGGCTTTAAGGGATTCGCTCCGCCTCGCGGCTTCGCAAGCCCGTTGTACCGGCCATTGTAGCGTGGGTGTAGCCCAAGACATAAGGGCCATGCTGACTTGACGTCATCCCCGCCTTCCTCCGAGTTTCTCTCGGCAGTATCGTGTGAGTGATACAACACACGACGGGGGTTGCGCTCGTTGCGGGACTTAACCCAACATCTCACGACACGAGCTGACGACAGCCATGCAACACCTGTGCACGCGTCCCTTTCGGGAAAGCGACGTTTCCGCCGCGGTCATGTGCATGTCAAGCCTTGGTAAGGTTCTTCGCGTATCATCGAATTAAACCCCACGCTCCGCTGCTTGTGCGGGGCCCCGTCAATTCCTTTGAGTTTTAGCCTTGCGGCCGTACTCCCCAGGCGGGATACTTAATGCGTTAGCTGCGGCACCGGAGGGGTTAAAACCTCCAACACCTAGTATCCATCGTTTACAGCTAGGACTACCGGGGTATCTAATCCCGTTTGCTCCCCTAGCTTTCGCGCCTCAGCGTCAAGATCGGACCAGGAAGTCGCCTTCGCCTCTGGTGTTCTTCCGAATATCTACGCATTCCACCACTACACTCGGAATTCCACTTCCCTCTTCCGCCTTCAAGTGAACTGGTTTCGAAAGCAGTTCCCGAGTTGAGCCCGGGGCTTTCACTTTCGACTTCATTCACCGCCTGCGCGCGCTTTACGCCCAGTAAATCCGGACAACGCTTGCCACCTACGTATTACCGCGGCTGCTGGCACGTAGTTAGCCGTGGCTTATTCTTCGGGTACCGTCATTATCGTCCCCGAAAAAAGTGGTTTACGACCCGAAGGCCTTCATCCCACACGCGGTATTGCTGCGTCAGGGTTTCCCCCATTGCGCAAAATTCCCGACTGCTGCCTCCCGTAGGAGTCTGGGCCGTGTCTCAGTCCCAGTCTGGGTGATCGTCCTCTCAGACCACCTATCGATCGTCGCCTTGGTGAGCCGTTACCCCACCAACTAGCTAATCGAACGCAGGCCCCGCCCATAGTGCATTGCTGCTTTGGAGACGACAATGAAGTCGGCTCAACATGAGGTATTAGCTACCCTTTCGGGCAGTTATTCCTCGCTACGGGGTAGGTCACCTACGCGTTACTCAGCCGTTCGCCACTAGTTTCCGAGCAAGCCCGGAAACTCGTTCGACTTGCATGTCTAAGGCATACCGCCAGCGTTAGTCCTGAGCCAGGATCAAACTCTCCGAAACAACGCGCTGTCTTGCGACAACACGTCAATTTTCCGAGGGTCTGCCCCCAGCGAATTAAACGGTTGATTATTTGTGTTACCTGCCACTCTTCAGCTGTTAAGGTGCCGCCGGCTTACGCCGACGCGGTCGCCACGGAGACCGTGGTGACAACTGTGTGCGCTGCTCTCCCACCCGTGATCGGGGCGGACGGTTGAGGATCTCAACCACGAGTAGCGCGAAGGGCGATCATAGGCACGTGCGTGCGGAACTGTCAAACGGAGGCCTGCGTGGCGCCCGCACAACGCCGCAGGGGCAAATCCGTGCGGCAGCACGGGGGTGCAAGGTTTGTTACAGAGGGCTTGATTCGAGGAGGAGCAGGCTCGCTGCAGCAGCGGCGTAGGCGGCGAGCGCCAGCGGCGCCCCTGCGGCGGCCGGGTCGACCGCGGTTGCCACCATATAGAGGGGCACGGCGAGGATGGCGGCGAGGAGGAGCTTGGCGCCACGGAGCAGGAGCTCGGTGATCAGTTCGCCCATGTGCGTGCTCCTTCCAGACTCGCCTTTGTTACAACATTATACGGGCTACTCGACTCCGCGGCGCTCCTCGAGGCTCCGGAGGATTGTTACAGCGTCGGCGTACTGGAGGTCGGCCCCAAATGGCAAGCCTCGTGCCATCGAGGTGACGGCCGCGACGCTGTCGCCGAGGCGCTCCTGGAGGTAGAGCAGGGTGACGTCGCCCTCTGGCGAGGGGTTCGTGGCGATGATCACCTCGCGGATCGGCGTGCCGGCGGCTGTAGCGGCTGCCACCCGCTCGAAGAGCTCGCGCATGCGCAGCTGGCCAGGGCCGATCCCCGCCATAGGCGAGAGGGTCCCATTGAGGACGTGATAGCGCCCACGATAGGCACCGGTGCGCTCGATTGCCACGAGGTCGAGCGCCTCCTCAACGACGCAGAGGAGACCTGCGTCGCGCCCCTCGTCGCGGCAGATCCAGCAGCGCTCCTGGTCGGCCACATGGCCGCACTCAACGCAGGGGCGTGTCGTGTCGCGCATCGTCGTGATCGCGCCCGCCAAGGCCTTCGCATCCACGATGGGTGTACGCAGGAGGTGGAACGCGAGCCGCTCTGCGGTGCGCGGCCCAACACCTGGGAGGCGCGAGAGCGCCTCAATGAGTCGTTCGACGGAGGATGGGAGGGGCGACGCGCCCATCAGTCCTTCCATACCTCGCGGAGTGCGGCATCCGCATCGAGGTCGGCAAAGGCGATCTCGAGCGTTTCGCCGTATGCCGCGTGTGCCAGTGCGGCGATCCGTTCACGACGACCTTCGGCCCGACCGCGCAAGAAGCGCTTGTCGGGAGCGTACGTCAGGGTGAGTACCCCCTTCGCGCGTGATGGTCGTGCGTCGGCGAGGAGCGGCTTCGTTGCAGGATCTGCAGCGGCAAGCATCGCCGCCCACTCTGCACTGACTGGCGCAGCGCTCTTTGACGGTGCGGGCGCGCTCGACACAGCTGGCACAGCCGGCGCAGCTGGTGCTGCAGTAGCGGGGCGTGGCTTCGCCGGTGATGTGGCCGCAGCAGCTGGCGCAGAGGTTGCCGCTACCACTGGAGCGGGCGCCTGCGCTGCCACGCCCGTGTTGCCGCCCAAGAGCATCAGCTCGAGGCCGAGACGGAGGTCGGCATCGCCGCGTCCCGATTCCACCTGGCGCAGCGCGTGCGCGAGTCGGAGGAGTTCGACGCGCGTGCGGCCCGCAAGCGCCAGGGTTGCGTCGCCGCGGTCGCCAAGTTCGAGTCCAGCAGGGAGCTTCCCGCCCTCATGCGGCACGCTCCCGCCACCTGAGAGTGCACCGTGAAGTGCACGGCGCACGAGGTCGATCAGGCGATCGGCCACGATGCGCGGGTCACGCCCACGCTGCTCAAAATCGGCAAGGAGCGCGAGGCCGGCCGCAGCATCGTTATCGAGCATTGCTGTTGCAAGGCGCTCGATCCGATCGGCGGCTGGGAGGCCGAGCAGCTCTTCGACGTCAGCGGCGCGGAGTGGGTCGACGCCAGACGAGAGGAGCTGGTCGAGCATCGACTCGGCATCGCGCATCCCCCCATCGGCAAGGCGGGCGAGGAGGGCGATCGCGTCTGGCTCGGCGGTGCGCTTCTCTGTCGCAAGGATTGCCGTAAGTTTCGCCGCAATCTCGTCGCGCGAAATCGGGCGGAAGTCGAAGCGCTGGAGGCGCGAGAGGATCGCTGGACGAATCTTCGACGGGTCGGTCGTACAGAAGATAAAGACGATCCCCGGGGGCGGCTCCTCGAGCCATTTCAGGAGTGCGTCCCAGGCGTCATTCGTGAAGCGATGCACCTCGTCGAGGATGAGCACCTTGCGCTTCAGATCGGTCGGCGGGTTCATGATGAGGGGGATCAGGTCCTCGCGTACGTCGTCAATGCGGTTCGATGTTGCGGCATTCGACTCCACAACGTCGAAGGTTGCACCGTTGGTGATGGCGACGCAGGAGCGACAGGTGCCGCAGGGCTCGCCCTCGGCTGGGGCGAGACAGTTGAGTGCCTTGGCGACGATGCGCGCCGTTGAGGTCTTCCCCGTGCCGCGTGGGCCAACAAAGAGGAGGCCGTGCCCGAGTCGACCATCGGCGACGGCGCGGCGAAGGGTTTTTGCGATCGGGTCTTGGCCACGAAGTTCGCCGAAGGTGGTGGCGCGATAGCGACGATAGATTGCGAGCTGCTCTGCCATACCCCTCCCTCATCGCCTACTCGACCCAACAAGTGCCGCCGGCCGAACGACCCGCTGCGCCCGCCGCGATCCGCTTAGCGCTGCTTCCTTCCGGACCTGACGCGGTTCACAGAGCGTCGTCGCGCGGAGCCCGACCGACGGCAGGGCGATCATAGACGAAGGCGGGTCTGCCTCCCCGCAACAGGCGCCCCGTGCGGGCGCGGGAGGCGTCAGGATCACCGAACGCAGATTGTGGAAGCGCCGCACATGCGGCAGGAGGGAATATGGCGCACATCGTCGATCTTCACGCCTACGGGGTAACGGCTGAGCGTGGCTTCTTGCCGATCGCCGACCCGAATGCGGCAATCCCCCTCGCAAACGCCGAGTGGCACGAGACGGCCCGCAACCTCCCCTCCCTTATCCCTTCCGGAAAGATCCGCGCCATCATCGAGCGCCTCCCCGAGTTCCGTCCGGAGCTCCTCTCAAGCGAGGAGGACCTCGAGGCGGCAATGCGCAGCCTGAGCTATCTCGGACAGGCCTACGTCTGGGGCGAGCCCGATGCCCCTGCAGCACTCCCGGCACGGCTCGCCGTGCCGTGGCACGCAGTCGCTTCTGCCCTCGGCCGTGAGCCGATCCTCTCGTACGCAAGCTATGCACTCTGGAACTGGCGCCGAATCGACGAAGATGGACCGATCGCGCTCGGCAATATCGCCCTCTTACAGCACTTCCTCGGCGGGCTCGACGAGGCCTGGTTCATCTTGATCCACGTCGATATCGAGCGACGCGCTGGTGCCGCCCTCGCTGCGGGGGCTGACGTTCAGACCGCAATCTCCGAGGGTGATGATGCGGGTGCAACCGCAGCGCTCACGCGCCTCGGTGACGCACTCGACGGCATCCTTGCAACGATGCAGCGCATGCCAGAATCATGCGACCCGTACATCTACTACCACCGGGTTCGCCCCTACATCTTCGGCTGGCGCGACAACCCCGCCCTTCCCGGCGGCCTCGTCTATGAAGGCGTGACGGCATACGCTGGCGCGGGGCAGAACTTCCGTGGTGAAACCGGCGCGCAGAGCACCATCGTCCCCTGCCTTGACGCGATCCTTGGCGTCGATCACGCGCCCGACCAGCTCCGCACCTATCTGATGGAGATGCGTCGCTATATGCCGCGCAAGCACGTTGGACTCCTCGAGGCGTTCGAGGCGGGGCCGACGGCAGCAGGTCGCATTGCAACGCTTGGTGCTGCCGCTCCAGCCGACCTGATCGCGGCACGCGATCGATGCGTCGAGACGCTCCGCGCATTCCGCGCCCTGCACCTTGAATATGCGGCGACGTATATCAACCGTCAGGCGGCAGACGCGACGGGGAACCCGACGGATGTCGGGACCGGCGGGACGCCGTTCATGAAGTACCTGAAGAAGCACCGCGACGAGACCGAGGCCTCGATCACCAAGCGTTAACGCCCGAAGAGGCTCCGCAACACGAAGCGCAGGTTTGCTGGGCGCTCTGCCATGCGTCGCAGCGCATACGGCCACCAGTCGGGGCCATACGGTGTGTAGATGCGCACGCGCCAGCCGTCTGTGCGCAGGCGCTCGGCAAGATCGCTGCGGACACCGAAGAGGAGCTGCGCCTCTGCAACGCCGCGCGCGCGCGGCGCGAGGGCATCGAGAATGGCGTCGTCGTGCGTGCCAAGTGCGAGCGGCACGCCTGCATTGAGTAGCACCTCGGCGAGTTGCAGATAGGCCGCGTCGACGGCGCGCATATCACCCACGCCATCGGCGCCAGGATCGTAGGCACCCTTCACGAGTCGCAGGGGTACCCCAGCAGCAGTAAGGCGTGCAGCGTCGCGCACGGAGCGCTGCATGTTTGCCTGGAGCACCGTGCCAACGGGAAGGCCCTTGACGCGTGCCGCGATGACGATCTCGTGCAACTGGTCGAGGCTCGCCGCATGCTCTGCATCCACGCGAACGAATCCGCGCACACTCTGCGCTGCGCCGACGATCTCGTCGAGGCGCCGAGCTGCAACATCTGTGCCCTCTGCAAGCCCGATTGCGGTGAGCTTGACGCTGACATTCGGCTCAAGTCCTGCCACCGCCTGTGCGCGGAGCAGCTCCACTGCATCGCGCATGTAGGCATCTGCACGTGCGCCACTCGAGGCCTCGCCGAGCCGGTCGAGCGTGACAAGGAAGCCGCGCTGCTTCATCTCTTCGGCCGAGGCCACCGCTGCAGCGATCGTGTCGCCAGCAACAAAGCGTTGGACCGAGCGACGCCCCCATGCGGTGCGCTCAACAAGATGGCCGAGTGAGCCGGCGCGGCTCATCCGCAAGAGCACCCAGCGACTTGCTGAGAAGATCGGATTCACGAGCTACCGATCGCGCAGCGCCTGGAGCGCTGCAACCGCCTCATCGAGCGACCAGACGATCGAGCCCGACGCGCGAATCGCGCCAGCAACGAAGAGGTTGATCCCGTCGCCAGGGACGAGCCCCTTACGACGCGCGACGCGCATGTCGGTGCTCAGGCCAATGATCCCCTTATGGCGTGCAGGATCCTGTGCCGCAAGGCGGCTGAAGATGCCGATCTCAACCGCCGTGCCATCGTCAATCTGCGTACCGTCGAGCCAGGCGAGGACGG
>Ga0209190_1003282_pt1 | contig 10758 bp, 10 predicted proteins | sample M_140205_XF_Meta_FD_187315 | JGI IMG/M metagenome (GOLD analysis project Ga0209190, IMG submission 187315) | Freshwater microbial communities from Lake Montjoie, Canada to study carbon cycling - M_140205_XF_MetaG (SPAdes) (version 2) | ecosystem: Environmental > Aquatic > Freshwater > Lake... | reverse complement strand
GCGCCCGCCGTAGCTCGGCTACTCCCTCACTTACATGAAATAGGCACTCACTGAGCCTCAGTTGATCCGGAAACGCGACGGAATATGTGGGCAGTAATGACAGTTGATAAACATAAGGGTAGCCATCTGATGTTTGTTAGCACGTTCCTGAATAAGTGTGTTTTCATATAGTGAATCATGGAGCATTCGTCTATCGGTTAGGACAGTGGGTTTTCAGTCCACTAAGAGCGGTTCGACTCCGCTATGCTCTACCAAGTTATGGAGAAGCGGGTGCTACGGCATCTGTTATCCACCAAGTTTTGTAAGTGTAGATGTTGAGAAAGCATGGTGTCGAAAGCCATGTGAGAGAATGGTACGAGTCCAACAAAATTGCAACGCTCAAGTATCAACTATTACTACGTACCTCTATCCTGTCGGCCGCGTTTAAGAAAATACAGGTAGAATGGCAGCAATGAGTGAGGTGCTGCTACTTACAAATTCAATTGACATGGTATTATATAAAAACACATTGTCCTAGGCTGTGACCTAGTCCATCAGAAGTCCTCAGAGACAGAAGCAGTGTGTTTCTATATGGTAAATGTAATCTGCAGGTTACATCCATATTGGGGAGTAATTAACCTCAAGAACTCGCGGTCTTCTAATTGGCTAGGATGCTGTCGATATTAGACGGCGATGCAGGTTCGAGTCCTGCCCGCAATGAGTTTGCCATATAAGAACATACTCCAGGTTGGGTTAGATTCGCGGTCTAACTATTTGGGTCTGTAGTGTAGCCCTCCAAAACTACACGTGACTAAGATACGTAGTGTGTTCCTATATGGTAAGAATCCCGTTACTACTTTCGTTAAAGTAGCGTTTGATTAGCGATAGAGATCCGGTGGCAGAAGACCGTTAGCGGGGAAACCCTGAATCTGATAGGCAGTTCCCTCTGCACACAGACGTTAGAATAAAAGGGATGGACAGAGTAACTGCTCAATCAAGGGCTGGTGTGGAAACCAGTAGCTTGTCCTTATTTGGTCTTAAAGTGTTCATGGACGCACGACGGCTTGTCACGCCGTAAGAGTGGGGATCGTTACCCCCTAAGACCGCCAAGTTTTGTAAGTGTCAGCAAGAGAAAGTCACGCTATAAAGGTTTCTTCGAAGGACTGATATAGTAGAAGGATGCGGGGTCGTTACCCGGCTGATCGCTTGAGTGGGATCGGCATACAATGAGTATCATCTGGACAAGTATCCCGAGTGACGTACCGAACCCCGCTCGAGCTTGTTAATTCGGGGGAATGGTAGCAATAGTGTGGTGCTACTACTTGCAAATTCAATACCAAATTAGGTGTGCTATAAATATCAGCATGCCATATTATTTAGAATTACCAGATTTTATCAACAGTTTTATAACTATTCCGCAAGGTGCTGATTCAGAATCTATTATGTTTTCTGGATATCCAATGATTGCTGATGCCGGGCATAGCCCTAAATCTGTTGATATTAAAGACTTTGTAAGTGACGAAGGATTATTGTGGTTTGCCAACAAAGGTATAATTTTACCTCAATGGCGTGCAACTCTTTTTAAGTGTATACGTAATCATACCGGTACCATTCATACCGACGAGCACACAAGAGAATTTGCAATTAATTTTATAATCTATGGTCACGGCGAAATGCAGTGGGTCGATCTAGATGTACCACCAGATGACTTCATTGAAGATCAGTCTTCACATTTTCGATGGAGCAATTCAAGAGTTGGCAATATAAATCCACTTGCTAAATGGTCAGGAACAGCAGGAAAAGCTGCGTTAGTTAATATAAACATTCCGCATCGAATTGTGACAACAACAGCTGACAGAATTTGTTTGAGTTTGCGGGCTACAAAACCAACAAAGTTTGAACAAGCAGCAAAATTATTGAATTTGCTCTAAACATAGAGTGTAATCTCATATGCCCCGGTGATGTAACTGGTAGCCATGTTGGTCTTAGAAACCAAATTCTGGGAGTTCGAGTCTCCCCTGGGGCACCAATCAAACAAGCGACTGTGGCGTAATAGGTAGCCGCCTCAGACTTAAAATCTGATGTCCGTAAGGGCGTGCCGGTTCGATCCCGGCCAGTCGCACCAATTTAGGAAGATGATGCAGCGGGGATGGTCCTGCGACTGGCCTTGAAAACCAGGTTCTCTTAACAGGGATGGGGTTCGACTCCTCCGTCTTCCGCCAACTTATTTCAAATAGTCTTTAAAAATTTCTTTAGCTTCGGCCATTGTGGGCCTACGATTTGAAGTTTTATCAAAAAATACCACACTTAAACAAAACCGTTCTTGATCGCCATTGGTGATATTGTGTGGACATCCAACTTGCAATAAATTAGGCCCAGTCAGTGATTGACTATGCTCTAGTTGCACTTCGTCTTTGTTGTAAAGAATATAAGACGTTTCACTTTTAGTATTGCCAACTACGCCAGCAGATTGCAGTTTTGGTGAATACCAATGCATTTGGCTTCCTGCGCCACCAAATATCCAATTTATTTTAGCAAGATCACCCAAGGTGTTTGTATCAACATGTATGAATAATCCTTGATTGGGCGGAGTGTAGAATACTTCGCATAAGGAGATTTTTTGATTGTGCAAATCAAAAAATTCTTTAAATTCTTCGCTAACATCATCATAACGATCCAATCGAAAATGTCTTGCTAAAATTGTATTACTGTTGACATTTTCTGACCATCGCGGTTTGCTTTTTATAAAAGATACTGGATCCAATGGTGAATTGAACAACGGTAGTTCTAAGTCAAGTGGTACAACGTATTGATTCATAACAATATATATCTCAAATTTTTTTTGCCAAAATGTATTGACCAGTAAATCATATGGTGTTATACTAGATAAATACATACAGCGGAGTAGGGGAGTTTGGTCGTCCCCGGAAGTCTCATAAGCTTCAGATCGGTGGTTCAAATCCATCCTCCGCATCCATTTTAACCCGTGTTGTATAAATACAACACAAGATATTTTAAGAGGTTGACTTCTTAAGGTATATAACGTATAATTGATACTATGAAAACGCAAATATGTTCACTGTTGATTAAACCCATGCATCAGGCAAGTACCTGGGCGCGTGGCTATGGTCGCGTGAATACATTTCCAGGAGCCCGCGGGTCCTTGAGGAGTCATATACTGTAACAAGTATCAAGACATACCCAAAAGGACCCTGGAACTAAAAACTCCGGGGTTTTTCATTTTGTAGAGTCAAATAGTGTGAATAGGTAACGTGGACCTAGCCTGCACTTAAAACATGGGCAAACGGGCGGCCTAGAGGATGGATTCTCTCATGTGAGACAAAAGATTCTAGCGTATTAAAGCATACTGTACAGACATATCCGCCGTAAGACGTGGAAGCATGGTGGTGATGACAGTGTTCTTTAATACACGCATTCACAAGAGTGCGTTACAATTTTGGAGACGTGGCAGAGTGGTCGATTGCGGCAGACTGTAAATCTGTTCTTAATAGCGCGGTGGTTCAAATCCATCCGTCTCCACCATATTTGGGGGATTGGTATACTTGGCTAACACATCTGCTTTGCAAGCAGAAGCAAACGGTTCGAATCCGTTATCCTCCACCAGTTTTATTGGGACATTGTGTAATGGTAGCACAACAGACTTTGACTCTGTTAGCCTAGGTTCGATCCCTAGTGTCCCTGCCATTACCAAGATAGCTCATCAGGTAGAGCACCGGTCTGAAGAACCGGGTGTGGTTGGTTCGAGTCCAACTCTTGGTACCAACAACATGTAGCGGTGGCAGAGTGGCCCAATGCATGGGATTGCAAATCCCAAAAACCGTGAGTTCAAATCTCACCCGCTACTCCAAGTCAAGTCCATACAGCCCCTTGACGGCTTCGTCCCTGGACTGTTTTTTTACCGCCTTGGCTCAATTGGATAGAGCACTGGATTACGAATCCGGGGGTTGGGAGTTCGAATCTCTCAGGTGGTACCATTTGTTTTTATGGTGTCTGTCGCCAAGTGGTAAGGCCTCGGGTTGTGATTCCGATATGCGTGGGTTCGATCCCCATCAGACACCCCAGTTTTGGTTGTGTGACGTAGACGGATGCGTACCGCCCTCATAAGGCGAGGAGGTTGGATCGATGCCAACCACAACCACCATGTGTATCCATAGTGTAATGGCAGCATCGCGGTCTCCAAAACCGTCAGTCTAGGTTCGAGTCCTAGTGGGTACGCCAAGTTTTTTAGACACTGTTAATTCAGTATAAGTATTTTCACGGAACGGTCCTATAATGGTATTAGAGCAGATTGCTAATCTGTCGCTCGGCGTAATCCGGGTTCTGAGTTCGAGTCTCAGTCGTTCCGCCAAGTTTATTCCCCGTTAGCACAGTTGGTAGTTGCGCGACACTGTTAATGTCGATGTCCGTGGTTCGAGCCCACGACGGGGAGCCAGTTTAATTTAGGAAAACAATGTCATCATTCAATACACACAACGACCCTATGAAACATCACAGTGGCAAACCCCGACTGGGTCCATTGAATGTTGCACAGTTGACAAAAATGTTGGAGAGTGCCAGACCCAAGCACCGAGCAAAGATTCAACGTGCCATAGACAAAAGATCAAAGACATCCTAACAATCACGCCCTACTAGTACAATGGCAGTACACTGGTTTTGTAATCCTGTGATGGCAGTTCGATTCTGTCGTGGGGCACCAAATTTTTCAAAGGAGAACGTATGGAACGATATAAACAACTGCTTCGTATCCAGCGTTGTATCCTGGGCGAAGTAGATCACGAAGTAACTGTTCGCAATATCAACGGCAACTATCACTGCCGTGTGTATGTTAACGGTGAACTCAATCAAGAAGCAGTCTGCTTGAACAAGCGTGACATCAGTCACACCTGCCGTAGTCTGTTGCGTTGGGAAGACAAGTGCGGCAACTTTAGCGAATTTGCTACTGCGGCTCGAGCACGACTCAACAAAGAACACATTTAAAAGGAAAATCACATGAAACGTTCAGCAAAACGATAGTGTCGATCCGGATCCCATGTAGGTCTGGGTTGGCACGTGAAAGACAATTTTACATACCAACCCTCTAAGATGTTAAGGCAGCATGCCGGACTCTTAATCCGTGACGTCCGAGTTCAAATCTCGGTGGAGGGACCAACATGGGATCGTGGTGAAATGGTTATCACAGCAGACTTTTAATCTGCCAGTTCAGGGTTCGAATCCCTGCGGTCCTACCATATAAAAACATACTGATTGATAGAGTAGCGAAGTCTGTCTTTAAGGTAGCTCCTGACAGTGTGTTTCTATATGGTATTATATAAATGCTTTCTGTAGTAGCTACACTGGAACAACACTGAACTTCACTAGCCCGCGGCGTGTGAACAAGTGCCAGGAAGAGCAGGGCTACCAGGGATTCAAGCGCCGCAGAGAGCACCTATATGATAACATGGCCGGTTAGCTCAGGGGGAGAGCATCGTCTTGATAAGGCGAGGGTCGATGGTTCGAAACCATCACCGGCTACCAAAAGACAGTTCATTATGATTTATACACTGGGATGTAGTTTTACAAAATGGTATTGGCATACCTGGAGCGATTGGTTGAGCGAATATTCTACCGATACTGTTATCAACCTGGCCTGGCCTGGACGCAGCAATCAAACACAGTATTGGGAACTCCTGTCAAGATCCAAAGACATCACCCAAGACGACACTGTGATCATCATGTTGAGTGGCAGTAATCGTGTCACAACCTGGTACGACCAAGACTGGATTGATCAGCATGATTGTGAAGGATTCTTTCCAGCAGCTGGAAGGCTAGAATGCTCGCCAGTGCCCTGGCGCGGATTATATCGCACACATCCTGATCACGAAACAAGTCTTACACACATGATTGTGGATAATTTTTCTACCATATACCAAATCCAACATCTGTTGAATCAGATTGGGTGTCGTTATCACATGGTGTTTTGGCAAAATCCCTGGTTTGATGTTAGGCCTGCTGTGACCAATGATTCTTGGAGGTATCGTTGGGATAGTTGCCATCAACTGTCCTCAAGTGAATTGCACACTGCAAGTGAAATCTTAAAGATTCCAGCAGTTTCAAATCTGTTGTCTCTAGTTGACTGGAACCGATTTTGTATGCCGCCCAAAGATCCACAGGATCCACAATCTTATCAAGGGCTATGGGAGTACAAGACTGCTCGGCAGTGTACCCAAGAATATTTAGAATGTGTACACTCTGACCCACATCCTGATGCACTGATTCAGCATGATTTCCTGGTTGAAATAATACTAGGGCAGTCATTGCAAAACAACAGCATCCGAGCTCGAGCACGAGACTTGGCCCTTCTGTGTTTGTCTCATGATGTAAAGATGTCGTATCAAGACTTGATACCAATCTCGGCCCAAAACACTTTGAGAAAAGTTTACGAATGAAAAACATTTTATTAATTGCATCATTTGGATCAGGGTCTACTTATTTCCAAAGAGCAGCCACTTTCTGGATTAGAGAACTGATACAACCTAATTTTGTCAACCCGCACGAATTGCTAAATGGAATCGGTGTTGGAGAGCAAGGTTATTTGATAAAAAAATGGGCTGACGTCAATGCACAGAGTTTTGACGAGCTGTCCCAGCTGTTGTCATCCAGTGCCGATCCTGTGCTGGTGCGATTGGCCTATGACCATTGGCTGAATCGCAGAGAAACCAAATCGCAGCAAGAATTATTTACAGAATACTTACGCAATAATTTCACAGTGTTTGGCAGCGTACGAGACGATATTTTTGATTATGCATTGAGTTATGCTGTGCGACGCTGCACTGATCGACCTGCATCACAGCAGATCAACAATGTACACAGTGCCAAAGATCGTGTGCGCTTGTATGGAGATAAAAGATTTGAAGTTGACACAGATATTGTTGTACAACAATCACAACAATATCTCAACTATCGCAATTGGTTGAGTAACACATTTCCCGGATTTGTTCCGTTGTTGTATGAAGAGTTGTCAAGTGATATTGATACAGTGCTGTGCCGGTATTTTCCCGCTGAACAAACCATCAAACAAAAATATGGCATCAGCATTGCTGAGTACACACAGTATCATTATGAGATTAGCAAAAACATCGATCTAGAATTTGATGCACACATGATTTCGGCCGTTGAGGCAATTGATAACACACTGTCAATCATGTGCAGTGATCAAGTCATGCTTGACACCATCCCTATCAAATCTACCACTCCCACAGACAAGCGGCAGATGGTGACAAATTTTGTGCAGTGTGTTGATGCGTACAATAGCTGGGCTAGAGATAACAATCTGCCCGATTATCTGCCAAACTAATAATCAAATAACAGTTGACAGGTAATATAAGTAAGTTTATAATGTACGCTGTGTAGCACCAAAAAAAATATGCGGGGTTCGTAAAATGGTATTACCCGAGCCTTCCAAGCTCGAGTCAGGAGTTCGATTCTCCTACCCCGCTCCAAGTTTTAGGGAGTTGGCTTCTGTACATAATGTCGTTATGCCAACTTTAAACAACAAAGATCTCACGCACTCAACGATCGTAGAGGTTGTGCCCTAATTTTTATAGAGACTCTCCCTGACAGGCGGAGTATAATAGGAAAAGTTGTCTGTCACAAATTTTTTGCCTGGTTAGCTCAGGGGTAGAGCATCTCGTTTACACCGAGAGGGTCCGCGGTTCGAAACCGTGACCAGGTACCATGAATATGATTGAATACATCACAACGTTTTTTGCCCTGTTCTGCATAGATATTTTCTACACATACTATCTAAGAGCAGTAGCAGATGGCCAAGCCATAATCGCCAGCTCATGGTCTGTGGTTGTTACCATCCTGGGAGCATTTGTAGTTATCAACTACACAACTGATCACATGCTACTGGTGCCAGCTGCATTGGGCGCATTCTGTGGCACATTTGTGGGCATGCGATTGAAGAAGCAAGCAGAATAATTCGGAGTGTGGCGCAGTCTGGTAGCGCACCTGGTTTGGGACCAGGGGGTCCAAGGTTCGAATCCTTGTACTCCGACCAATTTTTTACAAGGAAGAAAGCAAATGAAAGCAAGTCACATTTTGGTAAAAACACTCAACGAAGCAGTGTCACTGAAAAACAAACTAAACGAAGGTGCAAGTTTTGCTGACCTGGCACGAGCACACAGCACTTGCCCCAGTGGCGAACGCGGCGGAGACCTTGGCGAATTTGGCTCAGGACAGATGGTCCGTCCATTTGAAGATGCCACCTTGGCAACTGCTGTGGGTTCCATCAGCCAACCTGTGCAGACACAATTTGGCTATCACCTGATACATCGTACTGGTTAATACATACCAGCGAGACTTGGGAGTCAGAGAGGTCTTATAAGCCTTTTAGCGCCAGATTAGCGTTCTTGAGAGAGTTCGATTCTCTCCGCTGGTACCAATTTGGATGTGTAGCACAGTGGTAGTGCATCAGCTCGACATGCTGAGGGTCACAGGTTCGAGCCCTGTCTCATCCACCATCTCCGCCCCGCTGGACAAATCTGGCAAAGTCGCTTCTCTCAAAAGGAAGAGTTCTCTCGGTTCGAGTCCGAGGCGGGGTACCAAACAATTCTAAAGAAAGGACAAGCTATGAGTGAATTCAACGTATTGGTGGGCAAGCGTATCAATGGCTTGTTCATAGGCAACGACAAATGGACCCTGGTGTTTCGTGACATCTCTGGGCGGCGCTATCGTTTTGACACTGAAAATGACTGCTGCAATTCTGTATGGTTCAACCATGTGAGCGGCGTAAATATACTGGGTGAAGGCAACAGCTTTGACCTGTTGCGCGGTGCAGAAGTGTTGGCTGTGGAGGACAAGGGCTGGAGCGACAACCGGTCCGACGAGGATGGATGCGAAGTGGTACAAGATGCGTTCTGGACCATACGTACCAACCGTGGCTACATTGACCTCGAAGTGCGTAACAGCCACAACGGTTATTATGGTGGTAGCGTAAGCTACAACAAAGATGATTCAGGACGGTTAACTGATTTAGAATTGATCACTGAGGATTTTTAGCGAAAAAAAACTTATGAAAAAATTAGATTTGAAATATGTGTCTGAATTTATTCAGACACAAACACCAGAAACACGCATCTACATTGGTTGCGACAGTGAACGAATCAAGATTGATGGTGACTGGTGGGCTGACTATGTGTTGGCCATTGTGGTACACATCAACGGCAACAACGGATGCAAACTGTTTGGTGAAGTGCATCGCGAACGTGTGTGGGATCAAAAGCCCGGCAAGCCAGCCATGCGTCTCATGACCGAAGTGTACAAGGTATCCGAACTGTACCTCAAACTGGCCGACGTGCTGGAAGGCCGCAATGTTGAAGTGCATTTGGACATCAACCCAGACGAGATGCACGGATCCAGCTGTGTTATTTCACAGGCCATTGGCTACATCAAAGGCACTTGCAATGTGATACCATTTGTGAAGCCACAGGCATTTGCTGCTTCGTATGCAGCTGACCGACTGAAAGGTTTGAAAGCAGCTTGACCAAAACAGTTGACAGTGTTGGCTGTTTTGTGTAAAATAGTTTTTGTCAGTGCAAGCTGGCAGGCAAGATCAGGATAGATTAGAACAGACAAACTGTTGGCTTTATGCCAGCACCAGCTTCCAACAGCTGATCCACCTAGGACCTCCAAGGCAACTTGGATCGTGTTTGTGTGAACCGGAGTCTTCGGACCAAAGACATCTGCACTTTGACAACCGGACATACGCAGGCCACTGTGGTTTGTGCATTGTATTTTGAGCATTGCGAATTGCATAGTCTGTGACTTGATTCGGGTCTTGCCACCCATTGTTTTATTGTTGAAAGAAAGAAATTATGAAAATTAATCTACGCAAAGCCAATGCATTGCAATTGGCCATCCAGGATGCTGTGAAAGGCATCAAATTTGACACCGAAGTCAAAGTCAACGAATTCCAAATTGCCGAAGATGCAATTGCAAAGTTACGCATGGATTTTGTGACCAAACAAGATCGTCAGACCAGTTTGCTGAACAGTCTGTACGATATCCGCAAGGCTGTGAGCCGCGCCAATCATCAGGCCGACATCAACGACAAGTTGGCAGACATTGCATTGCTGGAAAAGAAAATACAATTTTATCTAGACATGTCCGGCAAGAGCGTTCGCGAAAGTGTGGAGGTTGTGGCTGGTAAATTAGAAAAACTTCGCAATCGCAAGGACGAAGGTCGCAGCCTGTACTACGGACACGATGTCACAGTAGACACTTCTATATTCACTGCCGAGGATCTGGCCGGTTTCCGAACTGCGGTTGTGCTAGGCAAGAAAAACAAACAAAAGTTACAAGACGAATTGTTGGATCTCAATGTGCGTACCGAAATCGAACTTGGGCAAGACATAGTCGATGTGTTGACTGCCGAAGGATTATTGTAATAGAAATTTTGCGGGATTAGCTCAGTGGTAGAGCGAAACGTTGCCAACGTTTAGGCCATCGGTTCGAACCCGATATTCCGCTCCAGATAACACGGCCCAGGCGTGATGCTTATTAAGGTCATGGCCTGGGTTCTTCTACATGCTCTCATAGTATAACGGCAATACACGTCCTTGGTAAGGACGAGCACCAAGTTCGATTCTTGGTGAGAGCACCAATCTCGGCCTTTGGTGAAATGGATATCATTCCGGGCTTCGAACCCGGAGGTGGGAGTTCGATCCTCTCAGGGCCGGCCAATCTCGTTGTAGTTCAATGGATAGAACGGGGTCC
>Ga0209190_1003281_pt1 | contig 10758 bp, 6 predicted proteins | sample M_140205_XF_Meta_FD_187315 | JGI IMG/M metagenome (GOLD analysis project Ga0209190, IMG submission 187315) | Freshwater microbial communities from Lake Montjoie, Canada to study carbon cycling - M_140205_XF_MetaG (SPAdes) (version 2) | ecosystem: Environmental > Aquatic > Freshwater > Lake... | reverse complement strand
AGATAATGAATTCTATTAAATAAAATATCTTTTTAACAATTAATTAGAAATTGAAACTAATTTTATCTATTTTGCAGAGGATTATTTTGCTAAAGTAGTTATGAAAAAATATATACTTGATTTTCAACACATTATTACCTTGTTATATTTCCTTCTTTTTTATAATATTGTTGACTCTCAAATCGTTATCAATGAAGGTTCTAATAAGAATTATACAACAATCATGGATGAAGATGGTGAGTATCCGGATTGGATTGAAATTTATAATCCAACGGCTGATAGTGTTTCATTATTGAATTATTCTTTATCTAATGATCTGGCTGATCCTGTTAAATGGACATTTCCAAATATTAAAATTGCTCCAGGAGAATTCAAAACAATCTTTTGCAGTGGTAAAAATAGAAAACCGATTTCAGGATTTTTAAATGTTGCGAATACAGGCATTTATAACCCAATTGTTGGGTGGAATACGCATACTTTTTCGACTCCTTTTTATTGGGATGGTATTTCTAATGTTTTGATTAATACCTGTGCCTACTCTTCTACTGGTTATACATCTAATTCTGTCTTTAACCAATCTGCCACTACTTTTAACTCTACTATATCTGCATATCAAGATGGTAATGCCTCATTTTGTGGAACTTTAACTTCAGGAGGAAGAGTTGCAAAACGACCTAATATGCAATTAAACGGAATAATAATAGGATCAGGTGCAATTCAAAATGGTCCATTTGATTATCCTGCACCCTATGGTAATTGGTATTGGGGTAACAAAACACAAATGTTAATTCAATCGTCAGAATTATTAGCAGCGGGTTTAACTGCTGGTTATATTTCAAGCTTGGCTTTTGATGTAGTATCTACTGATCCAGCAACCAATTATGATTATATAGATATTCATATTAAATTGGTTGATTATGACCAAGTTTCAAACACATTTGAACCTGTCAATCCTAGCAATTTTTTACATACCAATTTCACATTTTCCTCAAGTGGGGGGAATGTGTATTTATATGCGCCTTCATCAACTCTAATTAATTCACTTTTTGTATCCTGTTTGGATGTAGATGCTAGTGTCGGCTCTTTTCCCGATTCATCTGCTTCAATTTCAATTTTTCAACCTCCAACACCTTCTGCTTCAAATAATTCTTCTGTTTCTTATTCAAGTTATTTATTGGAACCAACATTTTCTATAGCATCTGGAATCTATAGTTCAACTTTAAATGTGAATATAGTAAATCCTAATCCAGTTTCAGTTTCCTCTTCCATATACTATACGAATGATGGAAGTGATCCAACGACGAGTTCAATTTTGTATGATGGTACCGCTATTTCAGTGTATTTTTCTCAAGCAATAAAAGCTAAAGCATTTGCACCTGGTATTTTTCCAAGCACGATAGCTGTTGAAACATACTTGTTAGGAATAAATCACGAAACTCCTGTTTTATCGATTGTTACAGATAATGTCAATCTGTATGGGGCAACTGGAATTTTTGATAATTGGTGGTTCGATTGGCAAAAAGCTGCCTACGTGGAGTATTTTGACACTGCTCACCAATTGATTTTTTCTCAAAATTCAGGATTGATGATTGACGGAGGAGCGGGAGGAAGTCGATCTCAACCTCAGCACTCAATGAAAGTAGAATTAAATCATCCTGTTTTAGGAGAAGGTGCTGTAAATTATGCAATTATTCCCAACCGACCAAATCGATCAAAATTCAATAAATTTTATTTAAGAAATGGAAGCAATATGTATTTAGGTTTCCCTCATAAAGATGCTTGTCAAGTAGAACTGATGGGAGGAGAATCAAATGTTTATTATTCCGCGTGGAGACCAATTTCAGTATATATTAATGGAAGTTATTTTGGATTATACGAATTAAGAGAGAAATTTGATATTGACTATTTTGTTCAAAACGATAATGCAAACGCCGATTCAACAGACATATTATCCTTGAGCTATTGGGGAGGTGGCATGTTGAGATCTATAACTGGTATATCAATTGATTCTTTTTTTGTCGATTATGATGCGTTCACAGCCTTAGATCCAACGAGTACAAATTATTGGAAATCAGCTGATGAATATTTTGATTTGAAATATTACACGGATTATATTATTTCAGAATCTTGGATGGCGAATCACGATTGGCCTTATAATAATATAAAAATTTATCGTTCGGACGCTACGAATTACAGATGGAGATTTGGGACGCTCGATTTGGAGTCGGGTTTGAATCCCGGTGGATGGGTTAATTATGAAGATGACCATATTGGTTTTATGAAGGGACAATGCGGTTATCCTTATTTAAATATTTGGTGTCATTCCATGGAAAATTCGAAATATAAAAATTACTTTATCAATAGATATGCCGATTTAATGAATACTTCATACCATATGAATCGTGTTTTACCGATAGAAAATGATTTTTTTCAGCAAACGGTTATTGAAATGCCGAAGGAATATGCCAGATGGGGAAATCCCTCAGATATTGCAGGACAAATGAACCAATTTAGCAACAATCATCTTTTGTTTAAAAGTGAATTGATGCAAAGAAGCGATGTCGTAAGAGGAAATATTGTTTCTAATTTTTCTTTGGTAGGAGAAGTTGAAGTCACGTTGAATGTTTTTCCTGAAGGAGCTGGAAGACTAAAAATCAGTACAATAGTTCCAGATTCTTTGCCTTGGACGGGTGTTTATTTTAATGGTAATCCAGTTGAAATAGTGGCCATTGCAAATCCAGGATTCAATTTTTCACATTGGGATTCTAATTCAGTCCTGCTTTCAGAGGATATAAATGATACGATAAATATAAATATCACATCAAGTGATCTGTTCAATGCTGTATTTACAATCAATCCCTTTGTTGGAAAATTGGCTATGTCTGAAGTAAATTATCATTCAAATATAGCTTGGAATTCGGGTGATTGGGTTGAGTTTCATAATTATGGTAATGGTGTGTTAGATGTTTCCGGTTGGACATTTATTGATAGTACCATTTTTAATACATATACTTTTCCTATGGGATCTGTATTACAACCAGATGACTATCTTATTCTATGTTCTGATTCTTTGTTGTTTCACTCTCAAAATCCAGGAGTACCCGTTTATGGTCAATTTCCTTTCAATTTAAGTAATTCAAATGAAGCATTGACAGTTATGAATTATTTCAATGAGCCTGTTCTTTCTATGCATTATTATGATTCAAGTCCATGGCCTTTATTACCGATATCTCCTGACGGCGAAGGTTCAACGCTGGAGCTATTAGCTGATTCATTAGACCCTTCACTAAGCTCTAATTGGTTTATTGGTTGTATTGCAGGATCGCCTGGTGGCCCTTATACAACTCCCTGTTTAATTCTCGAAAGCAATTCAATTGATAATGCTTCTTTTGAAATGAGTATTTATCCAAATCCTTCTGAAGGTATCTTTACGGTTAAATTACCTGAAAGTGTAGTAGAAGATTTTGAGTTTGAAATTATCAATATGATTGGTGAAAAAGTTCCTTATGAAGTAAAATATTTAGGAGATAATCTTGCCCAGATTGATTTATTAAATTCACAAGAAGGAGTTTATTTTGTAAAGATGTCGACTAAAGAAAAAATGGGTATGCAAAAACTAATAGTCAATTATAGATAAAATGTCTAAGTCCATTATTTTTTTTATCTTTGTTGCTGCTAATATACTTTAAGACTTATGGAAGAACCAGAAAATGGCACAGAAAACAAATTAGAAAATAAAGGAGAAAGATTTTTTATATTACTATTTTAGTAGTATTTATAATTTGTTTATTGGTGATTTATTTTCAAAATAGATCTTTAAGCTTAGAAGAGGAAAATTATTCTAAATCAATGAAGTAAATGATTTTAGACATTAAAATATTAAAAGCAGAATCAAAGTATTGGTTGAAAATTGTCAAATAGATAAAAAGTAGCAGGCAATACAAGAGTCAACAGAGAAAAAGCCAAAATTAAAATTAAAATTAAAAATAAAAAGATGATCCTTAAAAAAATTACATTTATCCTTTCAATAATTATTGGTACTTCTGCCTTTGCTCAGAATATTGAGTTTACTATAGATCAGTTCAAGGACAATAAAAATGGATTGAAAGATGCGAAAAATAATCTTGAAAAAGGAGATCATTTTTTTGCTTTGGCAACAGATTTTTACAAACAAGCATTGGATCCATATTATTTGGCGGCATATAAATTCAATCCGAACAATGCATTACTGAACTATAAAATTGGTAAATGTTATTTGTATTCAAATTATAAATTAAAATCAATTCCTTTTTTAGAAAAAGCAATTCAGTTAAACCCTGCTGTTGACCCTCAAGTTCATTATCAATTAGGAAAAGCATATCACTTAAATATGGATTGGGATAAAGCAATAGCAGAGTTTCAGACATTCCAGCAATCATTAAAAGGAGAAGAATTAGGATTGCTTTTGAGTGATGTAAACGTTCATATTAGTCAGTGCTTAACTGGAAAAGAACTGGTTAAAAATCCTATTCGTGTATTGATAGATAATGTTGGCGCGGATGTAAATTCTCAATTTCCTGATTATGGACCAGTAATTTCAGCCGATGAATCCGTGATGTTATTTACGTCTAGAAGAACAGGAAGTACTGGAGAAAAAATCGATCTTGAAATCAATGAGTATTATGAGGATATTTATATGTCGACTCTAGTGAACGGAAAATGGACAAAAGCAGTAAACATGGGTTCGCCAATTAATACAGATAACCACGATGGGAATTCCGGATTATCTGCTGATGGACAAAAAATTCTAATTTATATTGGTAATAATAATGGTGATTTGTATGAATCAAAATTAGAAGGGGACACTTGGAGCAAGCCTGAACGGATGAATAAAAACATAAACAGTTCTTATCACGAATCATCCGCATGTTATACGCCTGATGGAAAATCGGTTTATTTTGTTACAGATAAACCTGATGGAGGTTTAGGTGATCGAGATATTTATATTTCTACTAAAGATGAAAAAGGAGAATGGGGAAAAGCTATAAATCTAGGCCCTACAATTAATACTCAATATGGAGAAGAAGGTGTGTTTCTTCACCCTGATGGTAAAACATTATACTTTAGTTCGCAAGGACATTCAAGTATGGGTGGATATGATATTTTTAAAACCGTATTTAATAGTGACACAAAAACTTGGAGTAAGCCTGCGAACATAGGTTACCCGGTTAACACTCCTGACGATGACGTTTTCTTTGTAACTTCTGCAAGCGGTAAACATGGATATTATGCTTCTTTCAATTCAAATGGATATGGTGAAAAAGATATTTTTGTAATTACCTTTTTAGGACCAGAAAAACCAATGGCAATGAATAGTGAAGATAATGTATCAGCAATTAAAGAAGCACAACTTATTATCTTAAAAGGTATAATCACTGATGAATCTACAAAACAACCATTACAAGCAACGATTGAAATTGTCGACAACCTAAAAAATCAAGTTATTGCTAGTTTCACGTCTAACAGTTCAACTGGTAAATATTTAGTTTCATTACCTGCTGGAAGAAATTATGGAATCGCTGTTAAGAAAGATAATTATTTATTCCATTCTGAAAACTTTGATATTCCAAATACTGCAACTTACCAAGAAGTTGTGAAAGATGTGGCATTGAAGAATATTGTTGTGGGCAGCAAAATCATTTTGAAAAACATTTTCTTTGATTTTGATAAATCAACCTTGCGGTCCGAATCTGCAAACGAGTTGGAGCGTTTAACAAAATTATTAAATGATATTCCTAGTTTAAAAATTGAAATCTCTGGGCACACCGACTCGAAAGGTACTTACGAATACAACAAAACACTTTCTAACAACCGAGCAAAAGCTGTATTGGATTATTTAGTGAAAGCTGGAATTTCTGCTGGACGATTAAGTTCTGTTGGATTTGCTGATAAGCAAGCCATTGCAACTAATGATACAGATGAAGGCAGGCAGTTGAACAGAAGAACAGAGTTTAAGATTCTTAGTAAATAAGACTTCATAAAAAAATAGTGCTTTATTGCGAACGAAGTGAAGCAATCTAATCGTCATTAGAGGATTCCAACACGCCGCGAAATGCGACTTAAGTATGCAGATGACCTAATTGGTTATCTGATGGGATAATGTTGTAAACCCTGAGGATATCCCTACACAAATGACCAATTTTAAGTCGAATCTTTATAAATGAATATTTATGGTGAAATTACCTGAAAGTGGAGTAGAAGATTTTGAGTTTGAAATTATCAATATGATTGGTGAAAAAGTTCCTTATGAAGTAAAATATTTAGGAGATAATCTTGCCCAGATTGACTTATTAAATTCAAAAGAAGGAGTTTATTTTGTAAAGATGTCTACTAAAGAAAAAATGGGAATGCAAAAACTACTAATCAATTATAGATAAAAATTCTAAATCCATTATTTTTTTTATCTTTATTGCTACTAATACACTTTAAGAGTTATGGAAGAACCAGGAAATGTTATAGAAAATAAAGGAGACAGGAAAAAGATTTTTTATATTACTATTTCAGTACTATTTATCATTTGTTTGTTGGTGATTTATTTTCAAAATAGATCTTTAAGATCAGAAGAGGAAAATTATTCTAAATCAATGGAGCAAATGAGTTTAGACATTAAAATGTTAAAAGCAGAGTCAAAGTATCTTAAAAGCATTAATTCTGAAATAAACTTTAAAAAAGATTCATTGCAGAAGAATATGGATTTTTTATGGATCTACAAGACGCTCGTTCAAGCGTCCAAGTTGCGTGATGATGTCGGTACTAATTTTTCATTTAAGCCTGGAGATAAAGTGCGTTTAAAAATGGATTCAAGTTCTGTTGTAATCACCGATTTAGTAATAGGGGGGAATACCTTTAATTATTACATTCGATTTATGGTTAAAAATAACAAGGGGATAATTTTAGAAGTATCTCCAATTGAAATAGAAAGTTTATAACGGTCATATGCGAATTATACTGCTACTTATATTTTTCCAAGGATTTCTTCAATTTGGTTTAACTCAGGTTCATTCAAAATTAGAAGTCCCAACGTATGGAAAAAACGACACAATCGTTCAGCACACTGGATATTGTGTTTCTTATAATCACAGGTATAAACAAGCGAATTGGGTAGCTTATCAATTGACTGCTTTAGAAACAATTAAAGTGGTAGATCGTGAAAATAAGTTTAAAGCTGATCCATTAATTCTTGAAACAAATTTAGCAAAAGATTATTTAAAATCCGGCTATGACCGCGGGCATCTTGCACCCTCAGCTGACATGACCTACTCAAGAACAACTATGCTGGAATCATTTTATTACAGCAATATGTCTCCTCAGGCTCCTCTTTTTAATCGAAATATTTGGAATGATTTAGAGGAATTGACAAGGACTTGGGCCAAAGAATATGATTCTTTATACATTGTCGTTGGACCTGTTTTAGGGGATAGTTTAAGTGCAATAGGGCCACATAAAGTTGCTGTGCCGAAATACTATTATAAAGTAATTTTGGATAACCAAAAAAATAAGGAGAAAGCTATTGCCTTTATTATGAAAAATGAAGGGTCTAGCTTGTCGCTTAAGACTTTTGTCGTTTCAATTGATGAAATCGAATTATTGACAGGAATCGATTTTTTTCCAAAGCTTGAAAACACGTTAGAGAAGTCTCTAGAATCAAAAAAATGTTTGGAGTGCTGGAAATGGGGGAAGTGATTTGATTAAATCATCTTTTGACTTTTTATAGAAGCTGTAAAAATTAGTTTATGATGAGCGGAATTATTTGATTTGCGCTGCTGCTAGAATAACACCCACCATTTTTCGTACAACTGATTAAAGTTTAATTTAACAGTTGAATATGAAAAAAGAAAGACGAAAATTTACAGCAGCTTTTAAGGCAAAAGTCGCAATTGAAGCACTTCAACAGAAGCTTACTTTGCAAGAAATTTATTCAAAGTATACTATTCATCAAAATCAAATAACTAATAATATTGATTCATGATTATAATTTATTCAAGACTTTTTTTCGCTTCTTAAAAATCCAATATCACTTTTTGATTGATCGTTTTTTTCAGATAAACAATCAGACACAATTGCTTCAAATGAAGGTGTAGTGTTATAAAGTACTTGGCTAATTTCACTTTTACGAACAATATTTTCAATTTGTCCTCCAGAAAGTTCAAATTGTGAACCTAACTTAAAGTAATCATCTGTTGTTAAATTTGGTAATTTACTTTCCCAAATGGCAATTCGTTGTTTTAATTCTGGCTTTGTAAATTCAATTTTGTATAAAAATCGTCGATCAAAAGCACTGTCTAAATTTTGAGCCATATTTGTTGTCGCAAAAAAGATACCTTCAAAATTTTCTAATTCTTCTAAAAGAATATTTTGAATTGCGTTTTCCGTCTTTTGGGTACCGCTATCACTACCGGTTGTTCTTTTGGAAAGAATAGCATCAGCCTCATTAAAGAATAAGATAGGAGTGAGGTCGCATTTTTCTGAATATTCAGCATATTCTATAAATATTTTCTTTATCAATTTTTCACTTTCACCAAACCATTTTGATTTAGTAGAACTGATATCAACTTTAATAATTTCTCTACCAGAGTTCTTTGCTAATTGAAGCACGCTCTCTGTTTTACCTGTCCCTGGTCCGCCAAATAATAATACGTTCAAGCTTAATGGTAAGTTTTTAGCGTTTAATCGATCTCTTAATTCACTATACTTATTCTCTTTTAAGAGGCCATGTAAGTTTATTAACTGTTGATTCTCAGTATCATTATAATATAAAGTTTTAGCTGAAATCGATTCTGCCTTAATCGAATTTTTCTTACTTATATTTCCTGAAGGAATAACAATATTATCTTTTGCTAGTATTTGACAATTTTTATCTGTCAAATAGAACTCAATATCATTTAGAAACCCGGAATTTCTAGATTCTATTAAATTATTTGAAATCAATGGGTTGGAACCGCTATATAAACTTTGGAAAAATTTGATACTTTCTCTTTTTGACGATGATATAGCGCTAATAATTGGGTTTATTGATATTCCTTCCACACCAGATAATGTTTTCCAAACGATATAGTACAATAATACAGTTTGATTAAAAGTCAAGTCAAATTCTTTAATTGCTTTAAAATAAGTGAATTCTCCATTTTCTTCTAGTAGTTTCCCTGCTTCATTTTCTAACTCCTCTATTGATAGATCATCTTCAAGACAAGCAGAGATAAATTCATTCAACCGTTCTATTGCATCTATTGTATTTTCTATTTGAGTGACAACAAATGTGGGGCAAGGTTGATTTTTGATAATTGCCTTACTCAATTGCGATTTCACCATAAAAAGTTTATTTGTGTGAAGTTCAGAATATCGATTTCTGCCATTTTTCTTCACTACATATCCTTTTTCTGCCAATGAATCAATAGATTCAAGCTGCGAGACTAACTTAATAGCTGATATTTTAAAATGACTGCAAATATCTTTGAAGTCAGCAATATTACCGCTGAAATTAATACTTAAAATTACTGAAAAAAACAATGCTTCCTCAGCAGAAACGCCTAAATATGCCCCTACAATCTTCAATTCCTTACTCATATTCGATAGAATATCAGGTTTTAGTTCTGAGTCTTGTGATTTTTCAAATATGGATTGTATACTCGGTAGCACTGTATGTTTTTTATTTGGTTTCATCTTATTGATAATTATGATTGAAAAAGTAAGGGGATTAAAATATTTGCTCGTCTTGAAAGTTATACGTTATACATTTTAAAATATAACAGTTTGAAAAGGGATAATTTTAACTTGTAATTTGTTGTAGATCTAGAATTATTTTTTTTATCAAATTATAAAACTTATAAACTTTTATGCCCTCGGATTTTAGGATCATTTTGATAATTATAAAATACTTTCTTATTGGTAAAAAAAAATTAGCGATTTTTTTTAGGCGAAAACGAGAGAATTGATAAAAGTTCTTTTTTCGAATTTTCTTCTTTCGGTTTGATTTTTATATTTAGGATCAATTTATAGAGAAGAACCAATTTTTTATTAAAATCAATGCGCTTACTTAATTTTCGATTGATTTTCATCAATATTAACAAGAAGAGCAGGGTAGCTAGCTGAATAATGAGCACGTTCTTTTGGAAAATAAAGAAAGTACTCAGTAAAAATAGTATTCCGCTTAGAAATACTAAACTATTTACACTTTTAAAGAATTTTAATAGAAATAAATATTTTCTGTACTTATTATATTTTAATAAATCGTCCATACCTTCTTAACGGAAGGTGTCAACAAATATAACACAATGAAAAAAATTTCGAAATCTAGCGGGAGTTAAGGCATATTTATTCGTTGCTGTTTATTTGCGGGAGCAAATCGAGTAAGTTATGAAGTTTCTTTGTAGTTTTTTTTCAGTAAACACAAATCACTTAATTAACAACTTTTTTCTGTCTAAACAACAAAAAAGTTAATCTATTTTTAATAAAAATTACTATTTATTGCATTCAGCAACCAAAATAATGATTATGATTACTAGCACTGTGCCTGCAATACTTGATTTTTTTCCTGTTGGATTTTTTGACCCGCAATTAGTGCAATGACTAATACTTGCAAATGGGTAATCACAATTTTTACACTTTGCCAGATTTCTTACGTTTTCTGGTGAATAAATTTATTTTCAATAAAAGATAATATAAACTTTTAATAGTAAATCTAATGAAATTATTACTTTTTTCATAGATAGGAAAGCGTTT
>Ga0209190_1003279_pt1 | contig 10762 bp, 10 predicted proteins | sample M_140205_XF_Meta_FD_187315 | JGI IMG/M metagenome (GOLD analysis project Ga0209190, IMG submission 187315) | Freshwater microbial communities from Lake Montjoie, Canada to study carbon cycling - M_140205_XF_MetaG (SPAdes) (version 2) | ecosystem: Environmental > Aquatic > Freshwater > Lake... | reverse complement strand
AAAAGTCGAACAGCGCTCCACGGCGGCGATCCCATTACCATTCCGACTGAGGCTTAATCGGAATGGAGAGACAAAAATCTCTCTCAGAGAGAGTTTGATGATTTGCGGGCAGGAACGGGCTTTTTACTACGGATAATTTCCGCCTCGCTGGGCAGGTCCCGTTCTTTCCCGCTGAAGATGATCCGGTTAGGCTTTTCGGCGAGAGATTGGGTGAGCGATTTGGCGTAAGTGGAAACGACTTTGAGGTTTTCTAAGACGACGCTCAATTCTTCCATTCGTCCGCTAAGATTGCGGTCGGTATGGGACACCAGTTGTTGAGCGGCCGCCATCGTCTGTTCGATTTGGACGAGGGTTTTTCGGAGTTCGAGGACATCGGCTTTGACTGGTTGCTCGAGGTCACCGATCAGTTTGTCGACCCGCTTAATCGCCAAGTCCGCGGAATCGGAAGTCGCCTTCAACCCGTCGACCAGTTTGGAGACTTTGGGAAGGGCTTCCCCCATTCCATGATTAAAAGTATCCACTGCAGCGGTGGTCTTTTTGAAGAGGGGGGCGAGGTCTTGAAGCATCGTTTCGGCGGTTTTGAACATCGGACCGACCGATTCGATCAGGGCATCGAGTCCCGCGGCGGACTGGCCTTGGAGAATGGCATGGGGTGGAAGGGTGGGGCCATCGGGATTGCCTGCGGAAAAAGCCACAAACTTATCGCTGAGCATGGTGTCCGAAGTGATCGATGCGCGGACATCGGCGGGAAGTGCGGGGAGATCTTCCCTAAGGATGGCGGTGACGCGGACGGCGTTGCGCTTGGGGGAATCGCCTTGGGCATTTTTCCGCTCCGCAGGGGTGAGCAGGCGAACGGCACTGATACTTCCTGCGGGAGCCCCAGCGTAGCGAACCTCTGAATGAAGGTGAATCCCCGTGACATCGATGAAGTCAATTTCCACCACTCGCCCGCTCTTTTTGCCTTGGGTCCAGCCAGAAAGAGCGAAGGCGAGAGAACCAACGATGAGGAGACTGCAGGCGATGACGAAGGTCGCGATGAAGAAATCCGTGAGATGTTTTTTCATAGGATAGCGTTTTTCTTAACCCGAGGGTGACCGAGTAACCGGGTGACATAATCGTCTTTGGAGAGCTTAAAAGGAACTGGGCCATCGGGTTCGCCGTTGATGAACTGTTGGACTTCTCCGTTGGAGCAGGCGCGGATTTCTTCTGGGGTACCAGTGGCGATGATCTTCCCTTGATTGGGCCCAGTCCCGAGCATGATCATCCGGGTTCCGATGCGAAAAGCGCTTGTCATATCATGGGTGACGACCACCGCGGTCACTCCGAGTTTTCGAGTCATCTCTTTGGTGAGAATATCGACCACGCTGACCATAATGGGGTCGAGACCGGCGGTGGGTTCGTCGCTGAAGAGGAGTTCGGGATCGAGGGCGAGGGCTCTGGCGAGGCCGACGCGCTTTTTCATTCCGCCGCTAATCTCGGCGGGTTTGAGATGTTCGAAACCCGTGAGACCGACCATTTCGAGTTTCAATTTCACGATCAGATCGACGATGGAGGGATCGAGTTTTCCGTGTTCTAGAATGGGCAGGGCGACATTTTCGCCGACCGTCATCGACTGAAGGAGAGCCCCACTTTGGAAGAGCATCCCGAAACGCTTCCGAATTCCCGCGAGGGCGTCTTCATTCATGGTGGTGACCTCTTGGCCAAAAAGTTTGATGGAGCCCGAGGTCGGTTTCATGGAACCGATGACATGGCGAAGGAGGGTGGACTTTCCGCAACCGGACCCGCCCATAATGATCATCGTATCGCCCTTCATTACCTTGAAAGAGATGCCGTTGAGGACTTTGCGGCCATGGAATTCCCTAACGAGATTCGTGACCTCGATCACAGGAACGGCGGGATCAGTGGGGACGGTCATGTAAAAAAGAAGATTCCCGTGAGGAGAGCGTTGGCGATGAGCATGACGAGGAGACACCAGACGACCGAATCGGTGGTCGCCTGCCCCACCCCTTCGGCGCCACCTTCAACAGCGAGGCCTTTGGCGCAGGAGATGGTGATGACCAGCCAAGCGAAGACCCCGCTTTTGATGAGGCCAGAGAAGAAGTCCCAAGTTTGGGCACTGGAGACCGATCGAAAAATGTAGGCGGCGGTCCCGATATTGAGAGCGAAGTGGCAGACCGACCAACCCCCGATCATCCCGATGCAATCGCCGAAGACCGTGAGGACGGGGAGCATCACGAGCATGGCGAGGAAGCGAGGCACGACGAGGAAACGGATGGGATTAATCGCCATCACTTCAAGGGCTTCGATTTCCTCGGAGACCTTCATGGTGCCGAGTTCGGCGGTGACCGCGGAAGCGCTCCGACCGATGACGATGACGGCGACAATCAGCGGTCCGAGTTCACGAAGAAGGGAGAGGGTGACGAGATCGGGGACGAAGCTCAGTCCGCCCATTTTTCGGAGGGCGCCGGCTCCTTGCATGGCCATGGTGAGGCCGATACTAAAGGAAGTGAGGGCGGCCATGGGGAGGGCGCGGACCCCGATGAGCACCATCTGATGGAAGACCTCACCGAAATTAAAAAGTTGTCCGCGAAAAGGGGCGATGAGCGTCCAGTAAAGAATCTGGCCGTTCAGGGCGAAGAAATTTTTCACGCTCCGGGAGGATGAAGAAGAGCGACACGAGCTTCGGCGAGAGTGGAATAAATCGGGAGAAATTCCCGAAGCCGAACGAGATCAAAAATGGTTTGGACGCGTTGACTGACTTCGACGAGGGCGAAGCGACCATTGAAGGATTGGGCGTTGCGCACATACTCGATGAGGGTGGCGAGTCCTGAGGAGTCGACGTAGGTCACGGCGGCGAAGTCGAGCACGAGCAGTGGGCATTTCGCTTTAGAATGAACACCGAGAACCGCCCGAAGTTCGGGTGAAGAAGCGAGATCGATTTCTCCATCAATGGAGAGAATCTGCAGACCGTCTGAAGAATGCTCGCGAGTTTGCATAAGGGCATGAGGATAACAGCCAGCGAGATGAGACGAAAGGGAAAAGTGGGAGGGATCTGCCTCGGTGGTGGCTAGGGAGCTCCTTCGCCGAGGGCAGGTGCGGGGGCATCCACCCACTTCCCATGTTCGCGGATCAAGTCCTGGAGAAGATTGACCGCCTCGGCTTCGGGAATATTGAACTTCACTGGGGTACGACCGACATAGAGGTTGACCTTCCCTGGAGCTCCACCGACGTAGCCGAAGTCGGCATCGGCCATTTCGCCGGGGCCATTGACGATGCACCCCATGATGGCGATTTTTACGCCCTTGAGATGGGCGGTCGCCGCCTTAATTTTAGCGGTGGTGGTTTGGAGATTAAAGAGGGTGCGTCCGCAACTCGGGCAAGCGACATAATCAGTTTTGAAGGTCCGAGTGCCGGCGGCTTGGAGGAGATTGAAGCCCACCCGCAAGAGTTGACCGGGGCCATCCCAGCCGACGAGACAGATGGCATCGCCGATCCCATCGCAGAGGAGGGAGCCGAGATGCGCGGAGGTCTGGAGAAGATAATCGGTGAAGTCAGATGACGCAACGGCTTCGAGAGGTGAAGCGAGGGAATCGAAAAGGAGGATGGGGTGGCGCTCGTCGAGTTTGGCGGCGAGCGTGCGAAAGGCGACCACGGGGTGGGTGAGGCGACCACCCGCTTTGACCGTGACGAGGAGAGGGAGAGGGGAAGCATTGATCGTGGCGAGGGCGAGATCATCTTCGGGATCGACCGCCACGAAGTCCTCAGGGGTGAGCTTTCCATCAGGGCGATAGTCGCCCATTCGATCGAGTTTATGAGCGATCCGATCATAATCATCAGGGCGGATAAAAACCTTCACCACTTCGCTCCCACCCACCGCGGTGGACCCAGCGGTCACGGGCACAGTGAGCCGGCGAGCGTATTGGAAGGGATCGAGCTTGGGGATGGGCTCCGCCTTTGGAGTAAGAGTCAAAGGAGATCGAATGTGAGCGACCAACTTCTGGGCGACGGGAATTTCGTGGACGCTATCTTCGGTGAGCGAAACGCGAATCGTGTCTCCGATCCCATCGTCTAAAAGGCTCCCAATCCCGATCGCTGATTTGATTCTCCCATCCTCGCCGTCTCCCGCCTCGGTGACGCCGAGATGGATCGGATAATTCCAATCGGGCCCTTCTTCAGCGAGGCGAGCGACGAGCAACCGGTAAGCGGCGATCATCACCTTGGGATTGCTGGACTTCATCGAGAAGACGAAATCATGATAATGGAGATCGCGGGCGATGCGGGCAAACTCGAGAGCGCTTTCCACCATGCCCAGTGGCGTATCGCCATAGCGATTCATGATGCGATCACTGAGCGATCCGTGATTGGTCCCGATGCGAATGGCGACGCCCCGAGACTGGCAAAGCGAGACGAGTGGAGTGAACCGTTCGCGAATCCGTTCGAGCTCTGCCGCGTATTGGGCATCCGTATACTCAATGATTTTGAACTTTTTCGAGTCCGCGTAGTTGCCGGGATTGATCCGGACTTTTTCGACCCATCGGGCGGCTTCAAGGGCCGCCTCAGGCTTGAAATGGATGTCGGCAACGATCGGAACCGAACAACCCACCGCCCGCAAACCAGCGACAATCTGCTGGAGATTAGCCGCGTCTTTGACTGTGGGGGCAGTGATGCGGACGATTTCGCAACCGACCGCGACGAGCTCCAGCGTCTGGGCGATGGAAGCCGCGGTATCCATCGTGTCGCAAGTAATCATCGACTGCACGCGGATGGGATGATCGCCCCCGACGCCGATTCCACCGATGGCGACCTCGCGGGTCACTCGGCGGGCGGAGTGGAACGGTGATTCTGCGTATTTCATTGGAGCCGAATGGATTGAGAACTACTTTTGGTTTGCTGCAGGGGCGGGCTTAAACTTCATCTGCGAAGATTTGCCACCGAGAAATGGCAGGTCTTGGACATCAAAAAAGGCGATAAAAATCATGAAGGTAATGATGACGAGAGCGCAACCCGTTTGGACAAATTCGAGGATGCGAATATTCACCGGCTTTCTGCGGATTGCCTCAATAATGGCGAGGGTGATGTGACCGCCGTCGAGCACGGGAATGGGGAGCATATTGAGCATCGCGAGGTTGACATTGAGGACGACGCTGAACCAGAGCGCCATGCGGATGCCTTCGGGATTGGAGAGCATATTGTAGTAGGCATTCATCATCATCACTGGTCCACCCATGTGTTGGACGCTGACGCTCGATTTGCGAGAGATCACCGCGTCGACGGTATTAACGATGCTCATCATTCCTGCGCGGAGCTGTTCGGTGGGGCTTGGATGGGCGAGGGTATATCGACCCATTTGCTGGAAGAGCAGACCGTCGCCTTCTTCAGGAATGAAGCCGATCTTCGCCCGCTTGAGGGGGTCGGGGGTGGAGACGGGCACTTCGGGAGTGACGGTGATCTCGATCGGCGCGCCATTTCGGCGAACCGACAAGCGGATGGGGACGCCGTCGTGGTTGCCGACATAAGCGATCAAGGAGGCGACGACGGGAACTTTTTCCCCGTCCATGGCAAGAATGACGTCCCCTTTTTGGAGGCCAGCGGTGGCGGCGGGGCTATTTTTTTCTACGCTGACCACGCCCACGCCTGTCGGGTCGAAAGGGAGGTCGAGATTGGCACCTTGGCGTTGCACGGTGAGCACGAGCGGGGTGGAGGGATGCGCTTGAGCAAAGTCATAAATTCCCTCGGGACCAGAGGCGAGTTTGACCTGATTGACCGCGAGGATGAGATCGCCGGGAAGGAGGCCAGCGGTGGCGGCGGCGCTGTCGGGGAGGACTTTCGCGACCACCGCGGACACATAAGGAACGACGCCGATTTGGCGGAGACTTTTCCGATTCCACCAGTGGGTTTTTTCGGGGATCACCGCCTCGGGTTGAAGGGTGAGGGTCTTGCCGCCGCGATCGATTGTCAGGTCGATGACCTTGCCTTCACTGCGAACGATCCGCCACATCACGCTATCTGAGCCCATGCCGCTGAAGCGGGTCACGGGATGACCATCGACGGCGAGAATTTTGTCACCGACCTCCACCCCGGCGAGGGCAGCGGGAGATTTATCGACGACGTAACCGACGACCGTAGAGCTTTCGGCTTCACCGACGGGGCGTCCGACTTGCCAGACGATCACGGCGAAGACGCAAGCGAGGCCGAAACTGAAGAGGGGACCGGCGAAAGCGACGATGATTTTATCGAGGGCGGAGATGGGGGGGAGTTGTTCGCGGGGGGTTTCGACCTTGCCTTCCATGACCTCCATAGGGGCGAGCTGGGGTAGAGCAACAAATCCCCCAGCGGGGATGCACCCGAGACTGTATTCGACACCGTTGATCGTCTTCTTCCAGAGGGGTTTACCGAACCAGATGCCAAATTTTTCGATGACCAACCCGCGCCACCGAGCGGCGAGAAAGTGACCGAGTTCGTGGACGATAATCATCAGATTAAAGATGACGAGGACGGTGAGGATGATTCCGATCGATTTGATGATGGTGAGGAGCATAGGAGTTTAGAGGAGTTCGGTGGTGCGGGCACGGGCCCAAGAATCAGCAGAGAGAATAGCATCGAGATCCGCGCCTGCAATCGATCGATGCTCGGACATGACTTGGGCGACGGATTCCCAGATGGCAGGGAAGCGAATCCGCCTGGCAAGAAAGGCGGCGACGGCGACTTCGTTGGCGGCGTTCAAGACTGCGGGCAAGGTGCCACCGATCTCGCCCGCTTCCCGGGCAAGGGTGAGAGCAGGAAAATCAGCGATCCGGGGCGGTTCAAATTCGAGCTTGGCGAGTTTGCCGAAGTCCAAAGGGGGAAGCGACCCAGGAAAGCGAGCGGGATAAGTGATGGCGTATTGAATGGGGAAACACATATCGGTGGTCGACAGCTGCGCGAGCACGGATTTATCGGCGAACTCGACCATCGAGTGAATGATCGATTGCGGGTGGACAATCACCTCGACTCGGGACATTTCCACATCGAAAAGCCAGCGGGCCTCGATCATCTCTAATCCTTTATTGAAGAGGGTTGCCGAGTCGATGGTGATCTTGGCGCCCATCGTCCAAGTGGGGTGACGAAGCGCTTCTTCGACCGTCACTTCCGCTAGTCTGCTAGTGGGAGAAGTGCGAAAGGGACCACCGCTCGCGGTCAGAATCAGGCGGCGAACTTCCTGAGAATCTCGCCCCTCCAGGCATTGAAAGATGGCGTTGTGTTCGCTATCGACGGGGATCACTTTCACCCCACGCTGGCGGGCGGCCTTCATGACGATTTCGCCCGCCATCACGAGGATTTCCTTACTGGCAATCGCCAGGTCTTTGCCCGCGGCAATAGCGGCGAGGGCGGGGCGAAGTCCACCCGTGCCCACGATCGCGACAAGGACGATATCGGCTTCGGGAAGCGTGGCGAGCTCGTCGAGGCGCTCGGCTCCACCCGGGCCACTGGAAAGAGCGAGTTTTGCCTGAGGATGCTCGCGGGCCGCGGCGCGGAGTTGATCGACGCTGGTGTGAGCGGAGAGGCCGACCACCTCCATTTGATCGGGGATGGCGCGGGCGACTTTGAGGGCACTTTGGCCGATTGATCCCGTCGCACCGAGGATGACCACGCGGCGTTTTTTTGAGATACTCATTAGACGTGGATGACGAAGCGGAGGTAAAAGAAAAGCAACGGGGCCGTGAAAAGAATCGAGTCGATCAGATCGAGCGCCCCACCGATACCTGGGAGAAAATTACCCGAGTCTTTGACATTGCAGCTTCGCTTCACGATCGACTCGGCGAGATCTCCGATGATCGCCGCGAGTCCGAGAATCAGGCCGAGAACGACGGCGTCGCCTTGATGAAGATAGGCAAGTTGTTTGGGGAGAAGGGCGAGGAGGCCACAGGCACCAGCGGTGGAGAAAACCAGCGCGCCAAAGAAACCCTCCCAAGTTTTCTTCGGGGAGATGTGTGGGACGAGGGGATGCTTCCCGATGAGCGATCCCGTGAGGTAAGCTCCCATGTCACTAAATTTGGTAACCACGATCAGCCAGAGGACATAGAAATGGCCTTGGACATGGCCGGAGGGATCGCGCGGGATGATGTAAACGATCTTGGTGACGAATCCAAAAAGCCAGACGACATAGAGCAATCCGAAGACCGTGTAGGCCATCGTAGGGAGGGGCGAAATGTCCCGAGTTTTCTGGAACATTTGCCGCCCAAAAACCACGAGGAGAAAGCCGAGGAGAGTAGCGACTTCGAAGTCATAGGACTGGGCGGGACCGACCTTACTGAAGTAGTAGAAACTTCCCCAACTAAAGAGGAGACCACACCACATCCCGATGATTTTGAAGTTGGGGAGGTGCTCGTGATCGAGCATCGAATAAAACTCCCAGAGGCCGACAAGACCGAGGGTGGTGATCAGAAAAAGGAACCCCGGTTCAGAACCAGAGAAGATGATTCCGAGAGCGACAGTCCAGAGCGCAAGCGAGCTACCGAGGCGGCGAAAAAAAACGAGGCGCGTTGAAGTCATGCGATAGCGGAGAGGCAGAGTGGACGCCCAGTTCGCACTTGGCAAGCCTAGGTCGGCCAAGGAGCTCTCACCGAGCGGAGGGAGTTTTTTTGACCACGGGAGGGCGGCGGACGGGTTCAGGCGGGCGGGCTGGAGGGGGCGGAAGAGTGGTCTGATAGCTTTTGGTGGTGGGCCAGATAAGACGCCAAGGTTGGCGCTTCAAGGTATCGGTGGTCTCCTCGAGATTGAGACCGATGGCAGAAAACTGCTGACCAGCAGTGGTGACGGTTTGGCTGAGCCGCTCGGAAGCGCTCCGGAAATTTTTCAAAGTGACCTCGAGGTCGCGGTTGTTCGTGAGGGTAGCGGTAAACTTCTCCGTATTTTGAAAGGTCCGAACCAAGGGACCATCGGCTCCGGTGATCGCCGCGAGTCCATCGAGGGACTTCCCCAAACTTCCATCGGGACCAGTAATAACTTGGAGATTTTTCAAGACGCCTTGAACCGCCCCATCAGGACTGGTCAGCTCATGGAGATTCGTCCCCGTCTTCCGAAACTCAGCCAAAGCGATGGGCAGATCGGCACCCGGGGCGGTTAAGCGGGTAAGATTATCGGCGGTCCTTTGGAGACTTTCCAAAGTGGTGGTGACCTTCGCCAAAGCGGGATCCAATTTTTCGAGGACAGCCGGGACCGCATCGGCCAGGCCAGAGGGCCGCTCCCCGATAAAACTCGTGCCGTCTTTAGCCAAACCACTCGATTCTTGACCATTGGTAAAGTCGATCACCGCTTCCCCGAGAAGACTACTCTGGGTCATTTGCACTTTCACGGAATTATAAACTTGGGCGTCCCGGTTCACTTGGACCTCGATGAGAGTTTCCATTCGGGGATTCGGCCGATCGCGGTCGGGGACGGGAGAGAAGAGTTTTTTTACCTGCCCGATTTTTCGTCCAGCGAGGAGGACTTGAGCACCGGGCTTGATCCCGCCGGCGTTATCAAAATAAATCCGAAAGACATTCTGGGGGCTAAAAACCCCTGGGGCACCGAGATAAATAATCGCCAAGACGACCGCGCCCAAAGAAAAGAGGACGAGGAGACCAGTGCGAACTTCATTGCGGAGAAGGTTCATAAACGGTTAAGCGGTGCGACCTTCGAGGATTGGTCCATGGGTATTGCCGGAAATAAACTGGGCGACGATGGGATTCGGCGAGACTTTAAACGCAGCGGGGTGATCGGTGGCAATAATTTGTCCTTCGTAGAGCATGGCCATTCGGGTGGCAATTTTGAAGGCGCTCCCCATTTCGTGAGTGACGATGACCGAAGTCGCCCCGATCTTTTCACTGAGCGAGATGATCAGGTCATCGATCACCGAACTAATCACCGGATCAAGGCCAGCGCTGGGTTCGTCGTAGAGAATCAAAGCGGGATCCAAAATAATTCCCCGGGCGAGGCCGATGCGTTTGCGCATTCCACCGCTGAGTTCGGAAGGCATCTTCTCTCGGGCATCGATCATTCCAACGAGCTCCAGCTTTTCCTCGACGATGGCGTTGATTTCTTTGGGTGATTTTTCGGTAAGCTCGGAAAGGGGAAGGGCGAGGTTTTCGCGAACGCTCAGCGAAGAGATAAGGGCACTGGATTGATAGACCATTCCGATGCGCTGGCGGATGGCGTTTAAGCGTCGGCGAGGCATTCTCACGATCTCCTCGCCTTGAAACTGGACGGAACCCGAAGTCGGCTGGAGGATCCCGAGAATCAGTCGGAGGAGGGTGCTTTTGCCACTACCAGACTGCCCGAGGACGACCAATCGTTCGCGAGGTTCGAGGCGGAGATCAACGCCCGAAAGGATCGAGTGCTCACCAAAAGCAAGGTGGACCGATCGGAGTTCGATCATTGGGGCGTCCATTATTTAGGGAAAGCGGAGAGGAGCACGACATTGCAGAGGGTATCAAATCCGATCACCGCGGTGATCGCCACCACCACACTTTCGGTGGTCGCCTTGCCGACTCCAGCGGCTCCGCCAGTGACGGTTAATCCCTTAAAGCAAGCGACTAAGCCGATGATCAAACCGAAGAAAATGCTCTTCACCAGACCAGCAACCAGATCGTGAATGAGCAGACTTTCCAGTCCGCTGGCAGCGAATCTTTGAAAAGGAATCCCGAACGCCCAGAAGGAGATCACCGACGCCCCGGCCATGGCGGCAAGATCAGAAACCACCACAAGACAAGGCATGAGAAGAACGACGGCTAGGAGTCTTGGG
>Ga0209190_1003278_pt1 | contig 10764 bp, 9 predicted proteins | sample M_140205_XF_Meta_FD_187315 | JGI IMG/M metagenome (GOLD analysis project Ga0209190, IMG submission 187315) | Freshwater microbial communities from Lake Montjoie, Canada to study carbon cycling - M_140205_XF_MetaG (SPAdes) (version 2) | ecosystem: Environmental > Aquatic > Freshwater > Lake... | reverse complement strand
CATGGCCGCAGCGACATCACAACTGGCAATGATGCTGTACTGCGGCGACGTGCTGGTGTGCATCAAGTAGGCCTCATTGAAGAGGTGTTTGTCGAGTTTGACAGTCTGTGAATTCTGTACCAGCACATGGCTGGCCTGGCTGATACCGGCCAGCAGTTTGTGAATTGATTGCGTGGCATACACCATGGCCTGCTTGGGCCGTGCGCGTTTTTTTCCCATCGCGTGGTAGCTGCCGTAAAAAGGATGAAATGCCGCATGCGGCAACCAGGCTTCATCAAAGTGGATGTTTTCCACATAGCCGTCAAGCATGCTTTTGACGGTTTCGGTGTTGTACAGCACGCCGTCATAGGTGGACTGGGTGAGTGTCAGCACCCGGGGCTTGATGGTGGCTGTGTCAAGCCCCTGCAAGTGCTGGCGCACCAGCGGGTTGGCCTCTATTTTGGCCTTGATGGCGGCCGGCTCGAATTCACCCTTCGGAATCGGCCCGATGATGCCGAAGTGGTTGCGCGTAGGCTTGAGGAACACCGGGATCGCGCCGGTCATGATGATGGCATGCAGGATGGACTTGTGGCAATTGCGGTCTACCACCACCACATCATTGGGCGCTACCGTGTGATGCCAGACCATCTTGTTGCTGGTGCTGGTGCCATTGGTGACAAAAAAGCAGTGGTCGGCATTGAAAATTCGGGCCGCATTACGCTCAGAGGCTGCCACCGGTCCGGTGTGGTCTAGCAATTGCCCGAGTTCTTCAACCGCGTTGCAGACATCGGCACGCAACATGTTTTCGCCAAAGAACTGGTGGAACATCTGCCCAACTGGGCTTTTCAAAAAGGCCACACCGCCGGAATGGCCAGGGCAATGCCAGGAATACGAGCCATCTTCGGCGTAATCGAGCAGTGCCTTGAAAAACGGCGGCTGCACACCTTCGAGGTAGCTTTTGGCTTCGCGGATGATGTGTCGCGAGACAAACTCCGGGGTGTCCTCAAACATATGAATGAAGCCATGGAGTTCGCGCAGGATGTCGTTTGGGATATGGCGTGAAGTCTTGGTTTCGCCGTAAACATAGATCGGCACATCCAGGTTTTTGCGCCGCACCTCGAGAATGAAGTTGCGCAGGTTCAACACCGCCGGGTCGAGGTCCGGGCCGGGCGTGAACTCTTCATCGTCGATCGACAAAATAAAGGTGCTGGCACGGCTTTGCTGCTGGGCAAACTGGCTCAGGTCGCCATAGCTCGTGACACCCAGCACCTCAAAGCCCTCGGCTTCAATTGCCTGTGCCAGCGCCCTGATGCCCAAACCGGAGGTGTTTTCAGAGCGAAAATCTTCGTCGATGATCACGATGGGAAAACGAAACTTCATGGGGCACTCCGCGGCGGGCAAAAATATCGGTGAGGCGCGAAGTGTAAGGACATATTGCGCCGGCTCAACAGCGCATCCGACCTTTTGCTTGAGAATGGGGCCTTCAAATACATCCGGGGCTGAAAATGGCACAGACAACCATTTGGTGGGTCATGGCCGGCGCACTGATCGCGCTGGAACTGCTCTCTGGCACCTTCTATTTGCTGATGCTCTCGCTTGGCTTGGTAGCCGCTGCCCTTGCTGCCCATGCGGGAGCCGACCTGAGCGTGCAACTGGTGGCAGCAGCCCTGGTGGGCGGCGGGGCAGTGGTGGCCTGGCGCGCTTACAAGCAAGGCAAACCCTCGGCACTGCCGGCCTCATCCAACCCCGATGTCAACCTTGACGTGGGCGAGGTGGTGCAGGTGGACGCTTGGGATGCCGAGGGCCATGCCAATGTGAAGTACCGCGGCGCCAACTGGCAGGTGGCACTCGCCCCGGGCTTTCCCGCAACACCCGGAGCCTTCACCATTGCCGAAGTGGTGGGCAACCGGTTGATCGTCAAACCTAATTGAATTTTTTATCGAGGTGCATCATGGAAATTGCAATTGTTTTGGTTCTTATCGCTGTGATTTTTGTCACGCAGTCGGTCAAGGTTGTGCCACAGCAGCATGCCTGGGTGGTAGAGCGCCTGGGTAAATACAACGGCACTCTCACACCCGGCTTGAATTTTTTGATGCCTTTTATCGACAAGGTTGCCTACAAGCATGTGCTCAAAGAGATTCCCCTTGATATTCCAAGCCAGGTGTGCATCACCCGCGACAACACCCAGTTGCAGGTGGATGGAATTTTGTATTTTCAGGTGACCGACGCCATGCGTGCCAGCTATGGCTCAAGCAATTACATCATGGCGATATCGCAACTGGCCCAAACCTCCTTGCGCTCGGTGATCGGCAAGCTCGAGCTTGACAAAACCTTTGAGGAGCGCGACATCATCAATGCCCAGGTGGTACAGGCGATTGACGAAGCGGCGCTGAACTGGGGTGTGAAGGTACTACGGTATGAAATCAAAGACCTCACGCCGCCAAAAGAAATTTTGCACGCGATGCAGCAGCAAATCACCGCAGAGCGCGAGAAAAGAGCGCTAATTGCAGCTTCTGAAGGCCGCCGACAAGAGCAGATCAACATCGCCACCGGCGAGCGCGAGGCGTTTATCGCCCGCTCCGAGGGCGAAAAGCAGGCCGTGATCAACAAGGCCGAAGGAGACGCCCAATCGATTCTTGCGGTCGCACAGGCCACTGCACAGGCGATAGAGCGTATCGCGGCGGCAATCCGTCAGCCAGGGGGCGCCGATGCGGTACAACTTAAAGTGGCAGAAAAGGCCGTGGACGCCTACTCCCGCGTGGCATCCAATGCCCACACCACCCTGGTGGTGCCCAGCAATATGAGCGAGGTATCCGCACTGATTTCCTCAGCCATGAAAATGGTGCAGTCGCAACAGCGGCCCTGATTGGGCCGGGGGCCCGGACTTCAAACTTCTGAGATCAAGATGAATCAGAGCCAGGTCCGGCCAATGCAATAACAGTGATGATGATCACGCCCGTCAAAACCATTCGCAAGCCAGCGCTTGCGCCTGAGGCATTGAGCATAGCCACCAGCAGAAACATGAACAGTGCCGCGCCCCAGATGCCGGGTACACAGGGGCGACCACCGCTTACCGATGTGCCGCCAATGACCACAACGGCAATCGTCAACAACAGGTATTCTTCGCCCTGATCCAGTGAATTTCCACCCGCAAAGCCCGCTATCAACGCGCCAGTGATACCAGCCAAGGTCGCGCAAATCACATAAGCAAGAAGGGCTGTACGTACGATGTGCACCCCCGCAAATTCTGCGGCGCGCGCATTCTGTCCCATTGCGCATAAGGAGCGGCCAAAGACGGTTCTCTCCACTACCAACCAAATCAGAAGGCTAATCACCATGGCCAAGACCGACAGCAAGGGAACTGCATCCAAGCGCGATGTCACCAATTCAATAAAAATTGGCGGTGGCTTGATCTTTAGTCCCCGGCCCAAGGAAATAGCCCATGACATGACAATCAGCGAGTTGGCTAGGGTTGCGATGATAGGGGGAATGCGAAGCAACCTTATGAGGCTGAAATTGAGCAGGCCAACCACCGCACCAACGCCAGCAGCTGCCAGCAACCCGGGCAGCACCATAGCATCCCGGCCGTCCATCACCAGCATCGAGACAGCGCTAGACAGCGCGATAGTCGATGGAATCGAAAGATCGGCATTGCCCGGGCCTGCGCTGATAACGAGCATTTGACCCAACGCCACCAATACGGTCAGGGCCGAGAAGCTAAGTGCAGCCGCAAACAAACCCCCAATGCCCTGCATTTGTCCGTTCGCAACGGTGATGAAAAATGCCGCCGCTGCCGCCAGCGCAGAGCCCAACCATGGCGTATTTTTTGCCCTATGACGCAAGGCTCTGAAGCGTAGCGAATGGATCGTCATGCTCATTTCTTTCGCTCCACCAGGTCAATCGCCGCCCGAAAACCCAGAACCAAAACAAGGATGGCACCTTGCGCGCCAATCTGCCAATCCGGCGGAACACTCAAAAAAGTCATAAACGAAGCTGCCAAGGTCATTGTCAACGCCCCAGCTACAGCACCCGCCGGCGAAACACGGCCGCCAGAGAACTCGCATCCGCCAAGAATCGCCGCAGCAATAGACACCAAGGTGTAGCGCGACGCGATATTGGCGTCGGCCGAAGTGGCCTGGCCCACAAGTAACAAGCCGGCAATCACCCCGAATAGCCCGGAGAGGGCATAAACTTGGGCGCGGAGCAGAACCAAGGACTGCCCGGCGCGGGCCAAAGCGGCAGCATGACCGCCAAGGCCCCGCATCCGCGTTCCGAAAGAACTGCGCATGATCACAACATAACCCGTTAACGCAGTCCCCGCTGCAACCCAGATCGGCAGCGGGGCCAGCGGAGCCTTAAAACGCAGGGCTTCAATCAACCAATCGGGTGCTTTGCCGCCGGGTACCGGCAACAACAGTACGGCGCAACCCAACCACACAAAGGATAACCCCAGCGTCACGACAATAGACGGCAGTCGCCTCCACTCAACCAGCGCGCCAGCCAGGGCATAGACGCCGATCAGCATCATCAGGACAGTGATGGCCCACCACGGGTTAGTCGGCAACAGGGTAGCGCCAATTGTGGCAGTCAGTGAGACGAAGGTTCCAACCGACAGGTCCAAGTCACCAACTGCCAAAATTACTACCTGAGCCAGCGTGGCAAATGCCACAGGAATAGCCAAGTTGAGCAGCAGATTGATACCAAAATAGGACATGGCCAGTGGCTGCCGGTAAAAAACCGCCGCCAATAGTCCGGCCAAGGCGAACACCGGTAGGCCAGAGCGCAAATAGGCGCTGAGCGGTCGCTCATGCAAGCTGGCATGCCAACTCACTTGGCAGACACCTGGAACGACATCTGCACCACTGTTTCTTCCGTCAGATCTGCTCGATCAATTTCACCGACGATTTGACCGCCATTGAATACGTACACCCGATCACAGTGATGCAACTCTTCAAACTCGGTGCTGTACCAAATAAAACTGCGCCCAGCTGACGCCTCCATCTCGATCAAATCGTAGACATCCCGCTTGGTGCCTATGTCTACGCCTCGCATAGGATCGTCCATAAGCACCATCTGCACCTTCGCCGCTAAGGCGCGCGCAAACAACACCTTTTGCTGGTTACCTCCGGAAAGCGACAGTACGCCTGAATTGATGTCTGACGTCCGGAGGTCCAGCCTGACACGCCATTCTTCAACCAAAGTCTGCTCTAGGCTGCTGCTTAACAGTCCGAAGCCTTGAAGCGATGGAAGCGATGCTTGGCTGATATTCCTCGCTATTGACCACATTGGGAATATGCCGTCGGATTGACGGTCTCCCGCAACAAAAGACAATTTGCAACCGACTTTGTGGCTCGATGCCCGGCGCTTTTGCGTGGCTCGAAACAACTTGACCAGCAATTCGGTTTGGCCGTGTCCCGCCAACCCTGCGAGACCGATGACCTCCCCAGTTCGCACTACAAAGGCTGGGCTACCGTTATGCGCCTTGATATGTATGAGCTCCTTAGCGTCAATTTTCAGCTTGGACGTCCTGGCTCGCGAATCGCCGCCCTCTTGCGCCTGACCCATAGCAGCCACCAAGCGGGTGCGGTCGGTCTGGCTGCGCGGACAGTCATCAACAATACGGCCATCTTTCATGGTCACCACACGATCAGCCACAGAAAATATTTCTTCGAGTTTGTGTGTAATCAGAATACAGCTGCCACCGTTGTCAACAAAATGTCGAATATGGACTAACAATTGATCTGCGGTCCGGGGGTCCAGGGACGAAGTAGGCTCGTCGAGAATAATCAATCGCAGCGGATGGTCTGCGTCAACATAAGCGCGCGCAATCTCGACCATTTGTCGCTTGCCAATCGGCAGGTCGCCAACCAGTTGCTCGGCTTTGAGACTGTGACCTGGAAAGATGATGTCAAGTTGCTTCATCAGCAACGCGGCCGACCGCTTTCGCCAGTGCCTGCCCGAAAGCGTGCAGGCGATATGCATGTTCTCAGCTAAGGTAAGGTTGTCGCACAAGGAAAGTTCCTGAAAAACCCGTCGAATTCCCAGACGACGGGCTTCACGAACATCCCAGCGAGCGCTACGACCCGCGATTTCTTCACCATCCAAATGCAGGCTGCCAGCGTCAGGCGCGAAGATTCCGCAGAGAATATTCACCAGTGTTGATTTTCCGGCCCCGTTGTGGCCGGCTACGCCGAGACACTGTCCGGCTTCTATGTGGAAGTCAGCGCCTTGCAAGGCCTTCACCGCGCCAAAAGACTTGGACAGTCCTTTGGCGTGGATCATGGTTTCTTGCTGCGTCAAAAAACAACCCTACTTGACTTTGGCAATGGCGTCGATTACGTCTTTTTGAGAATACTCGGTGTTGTACACGCCGCCAACCTCAGTCGTCTTTAGGGCATCAGCGAGCTGTTCTTGCGTGATAGTCAGAATCGGAAGGCTGAGATCCTTGGGGACCTTAGCGCCCGACAAGATTTGTTGGGCAACCCAGAACGCGAATGTGGATGAGCCAGGGGCAATTGAGGCCGACATGGTTTTATAGCCATTGGCCTTGCTCTGCTCGCCCCACCAGGCGAGTTCGTCCTGGCGATTGCCCAGGAAGATCACAGGAGTCGGGCGACCAGCAGCCTTGAATGCCTCTGCCGTGCCAAACCCATCCCCACCCTGAGTCGCCACGACCGAGACCGGTGGCAAGGTAGACAAAATGCCCGCCACTGCCTTTTGAGCGACAGTGCCGGTCCAATTACCGTGAACGCTGCCAACTTGCTTGAACTCGGTATGTTTTTTCATGCCGTCAACGATGCCGGAGTGAATCTCGTCGTCAACAAAGACGCCCGCCAAGCCCCTGATTTCGAGTAGATTTCCTTTGAGGCCACGGCTGGCAAAGTAATCCAATTGCATTGAACCGAGTCGCTTGAAGTCGACCGTTATGCGCCAAGCGCAGGGCTCGGAGACGATGCCGTCAAAGGACACCACGGTTACCCCAGCATCGCAGGCTTGCTTGACCGCGCCATTGAGCGCAGTCGGCGATGCAGCGTTGATAACAATTGCCTTGTAGCCTTGCAAGATCATGTTTTGAATTTGCGCAGCCTGCTCAGTTGCCTGGTTTTCTGCTGTGGTGAAACTCGGTGCATTGGCCACGATGCCTTTGGAGACAGCTTCTTTGGTGACCTTTTCCCAGCTTTTGAGCATGGCCTGGCGCCAGGAATTGCCAGCAAAGTTATTGGACAACGCAATTTTTGCACCTGAGGTATCCGCTGCAAAAGTGGCGCAACTGGCAGTCATAGCAAGCGCTGCGGCAAGGGTTGCTGGTAAAAATCTCATCATCAATCTCCTGTTGGTTAAGCCCGGTTGGGAATGTTGTTGTCACGCTCTGCATAACCAGGTCAGCACAAAACCAACCAGGCAACACCTCTGCATCGCTGCCACGATTCCGACAAAATTATTTTCAGCAGCGCTTGTAATGGAGATACTGATTACCAACGCACCTGCGACCAAATGGGGGCCTCGGTAAACACCATGAACTAGTTTCGATAATTACAAGCAGATTGACATAGGTGTAAACCCGCGTCCTCCATTCAGGTCAAGCCGGCAACGCCAGTCAACGGCGAATGCTTAATCTCGCCTCGACCCCAACAAACCAGAGAGCTTGGCAAGCAGGGGCCAGGCCAGCATCAACATGGCCAGGCCAAAGATGCTGCCGACTAGAGAGTTAGACCAGAAGATGGACAGTCCGCCCTGCGATAGCAGCATGGACTGGCGGAAGCTGGTCTCTGCCATATCGCCCAGCACCAGGGCCAACACCAGCGGCGCCATGGGGTATTTGAGCTTCTTGAACAAATAACCTACCACCCCAAACACCATCATCATCACCACATCAAACATGGAGCTGTGCACCGTGTAGGCACCGATCGCGCAGATCACCACGATCACTGGTGCGATCACTGAAAACGGGATACGCAAAAAGGCCGCCCAATAAGGCACCGTGGTCAGGACCACCAGCAGGCCCACGATATTGCCCAGGTACATTGAGGCAATCAGGCCCCAAACAAAGTCTTTGTGCTCGACAAACAGCATGGGGCCGGGTTGCAAGCCCCAGATCATCAGGCCGCCCAAAAGAACCGCAGCCGTGGGTGAGCCCGGAATGCCCAGTGTCAACATCGGCAGCAGCGCCGAGGTGCCCGCTGCGTGGGCGGCCGTCTCAGGGGCCAACACCCCTTCCACCTGGCCCTTGCCAAAGGACTCGGGGTCGCTGGACATGCGCCGGGCCACGCCGTAACTCATGAAAGACGCCGGCGTAGCACCGCCCGGGGTAATGCCCATCCAGCAGCCGATGGCGGTAGAACGCAAAAATGTCAACCAATACTGCGGCAGGGTGCGCCAGGTTTGCCAGACAATGTTTGGGCTGAGCTTGGCGGTTTTTCCCTTGAAGGCTAGGCCTTCCTCCATGGTGAGCAGTATTTCGCCGATGCCAAACAAACCGATGACAGCGATCAAAAAGTCAAAGCCCTTGAGAAGCACCGGAAATCCGTAGGTCATGCGCAATTGCCCCGTGACGCTGTCCAGGCCGACCGCCGCCAAGGCAAAGCCGAGCATCATGGCCGCGACCACTTTGGCCACCGGCTCTTTGCTCATGCCGACAAAGCTGCAAAAAGTGAGCAACTGCACGGCAAAATATTCGGCAGGACCAAAGTTGAGCGCAAAACGGGCCAATACCGGCGCCAAAAAAGTGATCAGGATCACTGCGAACAGCGCACCTACGAAGGACGAGGTGAAGGCCGCGGTGAGGGCCTGGGCTGCCCGACCCTGCTGGGCCATGGGATAGCCGTCAAAAGTGGTGGCCACCGACCAGGGCTCGCCAGGGATATTGAACAAAATTGAGGTGATGGCTCCCCCGAACAGTGCGCCCCAGTAAATACACGACAGCATGATGATGGCTGAGGTGGGGTTCATGGTGAAGGTCAGCGGCAGCAAAATGGCGATGCCATTGGCGCCACCCAGGCCAGGCAAGACGCCAATCAGCACGCCCAAGACGATGCCGATGAGCATGTAGGCCAGGTTGGGCAGCGTCATCGCCACCGAAAAACCATGGAACAGGTTGTTGAGCTCTTCCATCAAAACCCCAACATCGCTTCAATTGGGCCTTTGGGCAAAGGCACCAGAAACCACTTTTCGAAAACCAAAAAAAACGCCAGCGGCACGCCGGCAGACACAGCCAAGGTGCTTGGCCAGGCAAACTTGCCATGCCGGCGCATGAAATAAGCGATCAGCACCGCCGAGGGCAGATAAATACCCAGCCAGACCATCGCCAGCACATAGACAACCATGGGAATGAGCATTGCAAACACCGGCAGCAGCTCATCCCGGCGGGCAAAGACCGCAGTCGAGCCGCGCCAGGTGAAGAGCGTGGAGACCGCAATAAAGCCCCCAGCAGCGAGCAGTATCAAACCGATGAAGAAGGGAAAATAACCCGAGCGGGGTCCGTCATCGGCCCAACCGATGCCCACGCGCAAGCTGTCAACAATGACCAGCAGGGCCAGCAGTACCAGGCCAAGGGCAACCGCCAACTCTGGGCCGCGGGCCAGGTAGGCTGGGTCTTTGGAGGGTCCGGCATCGCCGCCCTCCCCTGTGTCGGGCGTGCTCATCGTGTCAAGGCTCCAATAACGTCAAATCAATTGGCCATGAAGCCGGCTTCTTTCATCAACTCGCGGTGCACTTGCTCGTTTTTTCCCAGCCAGTCAAAATATTCCTTGCCGCTGAGTACGGTTTGGTTAAAGGCACCTTTTTCCATGAAGTCTTTCCACTCCGGCAGGGCCCTGACCTTTTGAAACAGATCAAGGTAAAACTTGACTTGCTCGTCAGTCACGCCGGGCGCCATGAAAATGCCGCGCAGCATCAGGTATTCCAGGGGCAGACCAACCGAGCCACATGTGGGGATGTCGTTCCAGGATTGGGTCGCTGTCAGCTTGGTTTTGTAAGGCAGTTTCACCTTGTCCATCACGCACAGGGGTCGCAAAGCGCCCGAACGCCAGTGAGATTCGGCCTCTATCGGGTTGTTCACAGTCGAGTCGATGTGTTTTCCCACCAACTGAACCGCCACATCACCACCGCCTTTGAGCGGGATATAAATCATTTTTTTACCCACCGACTTTTCCAAAAGCACGGTGATGATCTGGTCTTCTTGCTTGGAGCCTGTGCCGCCCATTTTGAAAGCCTTGTCGGGCTGGGCCTTCATGGCGGTGATGAAGTCTTTGGTCGTCTTGTGCGGCGAATCGGCATGGACCCACAGCACAAATTGGTCGAGCGCCAGCATAGAGACTGGCGTCAGGTCCCGCCAGTTGAACGGCACGCCAGTGGCAAGCGGCGTGGTAAACAGATTGGACAGGGTGATGATGATTTTGTGCGGATTTCGAGCGTCGCCTTTGATGTCCAGAAAGCCCTCGGCGCCAGCGCCGCCGGCCTTGTTCACCACAATGATAGGCTGCGGACTGAGCTTGTTCTTGGCAACCACGCCCTGCAAAAAGCGGGCCATCTGGTCCGCACCACCGCCGGTTCCAGCGGGCACCACAAACTCAATGGGCTTGCTCGGCTCCCAGGCCAGGGCCGGGCCCAGGGCGCAGAGAGCGCTCAGAAATACCAGGCTCAAAAGCGACTTGCGCGGGGTAAAAAAATTCATGGCCACTCCTTGTATTGAGTAAAAACTGTCGTACTCCAACATGCACCTTATCACCTCAGAGCCGACTTGACCATCAGAACAAACCATTAGCCCCGGCTCCGCCCTGAGCACAT
>Ga0209190_1003276_pt1 | contig 10766 bp, 10 predicted proteins | sample M_140205_XF_Meta_FD_187315 | JGI IMG/M metagenome (GOLD analysis project Ga0209190, IMG submission 187315) | Freshwater microbial communities from Lake Montjoie, Canada to study carbon cycling - M_140205_XF_MetaG (SPAdes) (version 2) | ecosystem: Environmental > Aquatic > Freshwater > Lake... | reverse complement strand
GGTGCGGTGTTCATTAAACCGGTTTCTAGGTAGATCAGAATTCAAACAGCTGGTTATTTTCCAGCAGGCGTGGCGGTGTGGTCGTAGAGAGTTCTTCGATTTCCAGCATGGTTAATTCGACTTCGATCGGTTTGAGGTGGGTAATGTAAATTTCTGCAGGTTGTTTGAGTTTGGCCAGTTCGATGCCCAGTGTGGCCGGACACAAATGCTGCGAGGCCGTGGCCAGCGCCTGGTCTTTGTTGGAGAAAGCGGTTTCGATGATCACAAACCGCAGGTTTGTGATCTGGTTGACCGCTACCCACAAGTCGTCGTTCGGCCCCGTGTCGCCGCTAAAAACCAGACTGGCGCGACCGCTGTCGAGCTGATAGCCGACTGCAGGCACGGTATGAACCGCCGGCAGTGCGGTGATTTTTCTATCGTTCAGCGTGACAACTTCGCCAACGGTGATTTCCTGATAACGCAGCCAGGGTTTTTCCAGTGAAGGGATCTTCGTGAAATCAGGCCATATTTCGCAGTTGAAGAGGTTTTTTTTCAGACTGTTGATCGTCGCGCCCAGCGCATAAATGGTGATCGGACGGTGCCGTATGGCGCCCACCGAATCGACGATAAAGGCGATCGAGTTGACGTGGTCGAGATGCGAGTGGGTGACGAAAATATGGTCGACCAGCGCCAGTTCGGCGAGAGACAGATCGCCGACGCCGGTGCCAGCGTCAATCAGGATGTCCTGATCGAGCAGGAGCGACGTTGTGCGGTTTTGTGTGCCGCCAATGCCGCCGGAACAACCCAATACACGTAAACGCATTACATCTCCCGCCACCACGCACTATGCGGGCGCAACAAAAAATGGATGGAACAATCAGAAAACGCGATTGGTGGGCGCCGCGTTATTTTCGCGGTGCTGATTCCGTCGCGGCCCCCCCCGAAGCACGTTAACGGCGTTTTTTTTCATTTCATGAAGTGTTTCAAGCGAAAACGCTAGTCGCCCTTGATTTTCGCCTGTTTTATGACAGCCGCCCACTTATTACGTTCCGCGATCAAATGATCGCGGAACTGCTGTGGTGTGCCTGGCATAGCCTCGGCGCCGTCGTCGATCAGGCGCGAGAGTACCGCTGGATTATCCAGTGCGCGGTGGATTTCGCGGTTGAGCCGCTCGATTACCGGTTGTGCTGTTTTTGCCGGTGCCTGTACGCCGTACCACTGCGTCATGACGAAACCCTTGACGCCGACTTCAGCCGCCGAGGGCACATCGGGCAAGGGCTTGGCGCGCTTTTGCCCGGTCACGGCCAGCGCGCGCAGGCGTCCGGCCCGCACCTGGGGCAGCGCCGAGATAATGCTGCCGAAAGTGAGTTGAATCTGCCCGCCGATTAAATCGGGATAGGCGGCGCCGATACCTTTGTAGGGGATATGCGTCATCTCGGTGCCAGTCACCGACTTAAAGAGTTCGCCAGTCAGGTGTATCAAGCTGCCGTTGCCGGCCGAGGCGTAATTGAGCTTGTTCGGGTTGGCTTTCGCATAGCTGATCATCTCGAGCAGCGTTTTGACCGGCACCGTGGGGTTGACCACCACCAGATAAGGTTGCGAGGTGACCTGCGTCACGGCGGAAAAATCGCGCACCGCATCGTAATCGGCCTTGTACATCAACGGGTGGATGACCGAACTCGCGCTGATCATGATGACGGTGTAACCATCCGGGGTGGCGAAGCGCACCAGCTCGGCACCGACGCTGCCGCCACCGCCGCCGCGATTATCGACCACCACGGTTTGCCCGAGGCTCTCGCTTAATTTGATGGCGAGGCTGCGCGCCACCGTATCCATTGCGCCGTTGGCCGCCAGCGGCACGATCAGGCGGATCGGGCGTTCGGGGTAAGCGGCGGCGTAGCCCTGCGCCGCGTGGAGCGCGCCTGCGCCGAGGAGAAGAACAATCAATTTATTCACTGCGTATACCTGCGTCCTTGATGACTTTGCCCCATTTGGCCATCTCATTTTTGAGGGTCATGGCAAATTGCTCTGGAGTACTGCCCACCGCTTCGACGCCAGAGTTGAACAAACGTTCACGCGCTTCCGTACTTTGCAGCACCTTGACCATTTCCTGGTTCAGCTTCTGTACGATGGCCGCTGGTGTGCCGGCCGGCGCGAATACGGCAAGCAGGGATGCCGATTCGTAACCCGGCAGTCCCGACTCGGCAACCGTCGGCAGTCCGGGGGCGAGGGCGGTCGGCTTCAGCGTGGTAACCGCCAATGGCCTGATCTTGCCGGACTTTAGCAACGGATTGGCGGAGCCGGTTGACGGAAACATGAAATGCAGTTCGCCGGAGAGCAGTGCCGTTAGCGCCGGACCGCTGCCTTTGTAGGCTACCCGCACGATCTGCACGCCTGTCATCGCGCGCAACAATTCGGCAGCCAGATGCGGAGTTGAGCCGGCGGAGCCCGAGCCGTAATTGAGTTCGTTGGGCCGTGCCTTGGCGAGTGTGACGAGTTCACGCACCGATTTCACTGGCAGCGCGGGATGGACTACCAGCAGATTGGGTGAATTGGTCGCCCAGGTGACCGCTACGAAATCCTTCACCGGGTCGTAGGGCAACTTGTCGCGCATGAAGGGGGCGAGCCACATCGGGCTGCCGTAGAGCAGCAGCGTATAGCCATCAGGCGGGGATTTGGCGGCGATGTCCACGGCGACCACGCCGCGGTTGTCGACCACCGCCTGCTGGCCTAGCCCCGCGGTGATGCCCTGGGCGATCAGACGCGCGGCGAGGTCGTCGCTGTTACCGGGTGCACTGGTGAGAATGCGGACTGGTTTTGAGGGGTAGGGCTGTGCAGTTGCAGCCAATCCGGTCAGCAGTGCAGTGGCGCCAAGTGCCAGGTAAATATTTTTTATTAACCGACCAGACTTATATTCGCCGGGTACAGCCTGGCGTCTCGCAGTGTCGCTATGCTGCCCGGCCGCTCTCAGAGGAATGCATGGGGACGTCTTTGACATCTGGTCTATTCGCCTGATTAAGCTGATTTGAGCGGGATCGTTTTTTCGATCAGCCTTGTAAAAGCACTCATCGTATCGTAATGCTCGAAGGTCTCAATTGCCTGCGCCACCTGTTTGACCTGCGCCATCGGCAGCGCGCGCGCCGCGCAGCTTTCGAATTTCGCCATCATGCCGGCATCAGGTACCGGATTGGCCGAGGTGCGGCCGAGCGGCTTGGCAATTTTCGCGGAGAACGTACGACCATCGACCAGTGTGACGGTAACTTCGGCGCCGACATGATTGCCCGAGGCGAAGGCACCCTCGGTAAAGGGCGTGGCGTGGGTGCGATGCAGCAGATCGACCACGCGCGGTTCGCAATAGGCGTCGCCTTCGAGGTCTTCGAATTGCACTCGACCGTCGAGCAGCGCGCGGGCCACGCAATACTGTACGCTGAATTTTGCATCGAGTGAGCTCGCCGGTAGCGGCCGGTTAGTGTGCGCCAGACGTTGCGCCGAGGTCCATGATTCGACGCGTATGATTTGCGCGGCGTCGATGCCGCCACTCGATTCGGTGATTTGTTTTCGCAATTCAAGCGCCGCATCGACCGCCGCGTGCGTGCTGGCACAGCACGGATATTGTTTGTAGCAAGCGCCGGGAGAAACGATATCGAGCGGTGCGCCCCAGTTGTCGAAAATCTTTTCCGCATCGAAAGTGCCGGCACCGTTGAAGACGTTAAAAAACCCCTGCTTGTGTTCGAGCGCGCTGTGGTTGGCGGTAAACCCCTTGCGCGCGAGCAAAGCGGCCATTAAACCGGCGCGCGCGCACTGGCCGACATGCAGCGGCTTGGTCATGGTGCCGAAGTTCGCTTTGATGCCGGCGGCCAGCGAGGTTGCCATCGCCATTGCAGTGGCTGTTTGGTCTTCATTGAGCTTTAGAAAATGCGCGCAGGCTGCTGCCACTGCAAACACGCCCAGCGTTGAGGTCGGGTGCCAGCCTTTTTCATAGTGATGCATATTGAGACCACGGCCGAGTCGTGCGCCGGCTTCAAAACCTGCAACGTGTGCGGCAAGCAGATCGCGTCCGCTGCCGCCGAAGGCCTCGCCGGCCGCAATCAATGCCGGCATCATGGTGGCCGAGGCATGACCGAACATGGTGTTGGTGGCGTTGTCGTAATCGAGCACATGCGCCGCCGTGCCGTTGATCAAAGCTGCGTCGAGCGGGCCGATGCGGTGGTCGCCGCCAAATACCAGGCTGGGGCCGGTAGACGGCGAGGCGAGCACCTCGGCAACGATACGCGTCGCCTCTTCGCGCGCGCCGGCCAGTGTGACGCCGACGGTATCAAGCAAACCGATCTTGCTCCACGCCAGCGCGGCGGCAGGCATGTCGTCGGCGCGCATGGCGATGATGTGTTGCGCAAGTTTGCGAGTGATGGTCATGGCTGGCCGGAAAATTGTTTGGCGGGGTGCTGATGCGAGACTATAATTTTGCCTCTTAATTTTGTAATTTTAACCCAGCAGGGAGTGCAGCATGAACAAGCCGATGGAAAAACTATTGGCCCGTGCAGTCGACGGCATACAACTCAAACTCACCGCGTTTGCGCAGAAACTTTCTTACGAAGATCTGCCCGCCGAGACCGTCCATACCGCCAAGGTGCGTGTCATCGATACGCTGGGTTCGTTGATCGGTGGATTTTTTGCCGAACCCTGCCGCATCGCACGCGACGTGGCAGCGGCGATGCCCAATGACAATGGCGCCACCGTTATCGGCACGCGCATGAAGACCACGCCGGAAATGGCCGCTTATGTGAATGCCGCCACCGCGCGCTACGTCGAGATGAACGATATTTATCACTGGCCGGGCGCCTTCGGCGGCCATCCAAGCGACGTGCTGACACCGACGCTGGCGGCAGCCGAGCATGTCAAAGCAAACGGTCGTGATTTCATCACTGGCGTGGTGCTCGCCTACGAGGTTTATCAGAGTTTCTCTGATGTCTTCAAGAACGTTGGCATGGGTTTCGATCACACCAATTTCTGCACGCTCGGCAGCGCGGTCGCTTCCGCCAAACTGTTCGGTCTGTCAGACGACAAGTTGTCGCAATGCATTTCGATGGCGGCGGTGCCCAACGTCATCCTGCGTCAGGTGCGCATGGGACATTATTCGATGTATAAGGCAGTGGCCTCGGGTCACGCCGGTCGTGCGGGTGTATTTTCCGCAATCCTTGCGCGCGCCGGTATGGAAGGCCCGCATCTGCCGTTCGAAGGGAAGGGCGGCTGGTGCGCGAATGTTGCGCGCGACAACATCGACATTACGCTCGGTGGTTACGGCGCGCCGTTCAAGATCGAACATTCGCTGATCAAGCCGCGCGCCTGCTGCGGCACGACCATCTCCAGCGTGCTGGCGGCCGAACACATCGCGCCCTTGCGTGATCTTGCGGCGGTGGAAAAAATTACCGTCGAGGTCTACAAGAAAGCGAAGGAACGCGTCGGCACCGGTGAACACCGCTGGAACCCGGACACCCGCGAAACCGCCGATCACAGCATCCCGTACGTCGTCGCCGCTACCTTGATGGATGGCACTGTTACGCCGCGCTCGTTCAACGACCAGCATTTGTGGAACCCGGCGCTGCGTGCGTTGATCCACAAGATCGAAGTCGTCGAGAACGAAGAGTTCACTCAGGCCTATATCAAGCTGCCGGTCGAACATCACACGCGGGTTACCGTCACGCTCGCCAACGGCGAGAAGTTGGTCGGCAAAGCCGGCGGCGCGAAAGACGAGTTGTCCGCGCCGAAGACCGATCAGGAGATCGAAGACAAATTCCGCATGTTGTGCGAAGAGCCGCTGGGCGTGAAGCAATGCGATGCGCTGCTCGCGCAGTTGTGGCGGCTTGACGAGCTGAAAGATGTATCGCTGATTCCGCCGGGGTTTGTCATCGCGTAGGCAGGTAATTGTTGGGTTGGGCCGGCGAAGCAAGTCCAGTCCACGTTCGATATCATTTCCCGGGTTTACGCAGCGTGCACCCGCATGCCACCTTGAACGGTGCGAGTGTGCACGTCACCTCAATTCTCGATCTTGATCCCCGAGCGCTGAATGAAGCGCTCCCACAAATCCACCTGCTTTACAAAAGTGCGGCGGAATTCATCGACGGAATTCGCCGGTGCTGCTTCGGCGCCTTCGGCGGCGAGACGTGCGCTCATCTCCGCTGCACGCATCAGACGTTGCGCCTCGCCATTCACCGCATTCAGTATTGCTACTGGCACACCCGCAGGCGCGTAGAGCGCGTGCATGTTCTCCAGCTGAAAATCAGCGATGCCGGCCTCTATCACCGTAGGAACATCCGGAAACGCGGCGAGCCGCCGTGCACTGGTGGCGGCGATGGCTTTCAAGCGCCTGCTCTTCAGATACGGCGTGCCGCCGAGACCGCTGGTTAGCAGCAATTGAATCTGCCCGCCCATCAGATCGGTCAACGCCTGACCGTAACCTTTATACGGCACGTGCACCATGTCGATGCCACCGGCCATGTATTTAAATAGTTCGGTACCCAGATGCGCGAACGAGCCGACGCCCGCCGAACCGTAACTCAAGGCATTGGGTTTGGCTTTAGCCAGGGCGATGAATTCGCGCACCGAATTGGCCGGCAAGGACGGTGGTGCCAATAACAGAAACGGTGAGCTCGTCAGTTGTACCACGGGTGCGAGTACGCGGCGCGTGTCGAAGCGCACTTTCTTCATCGGCGTTGCGGTGATGATGAGTGAGGCGCCGCCGAACAATGTGTAGCCGTCGGGTGGCGCCTGCGTGAGCATTTCCAGTGCGATCACGCCGCCGCCGCCGCCGCGGTTATCCACCACCACAGAGCGGCCCCATTTTTCGGTGAGATGTGCTCCCACGGCGCGTGCCATGAGGTCGGCGCCGCCGCCGGGGGCCGAACCGACGATGATGCGAATCGGCCGCGCGGGGAAACCTGCGGGTGGCGTTTGTGCGTGTGCGCATGCAAGCGTACCGCATATGGACAGCAGGCCCAACAGGCGGGCGCAATGCAGCTTCATGCTAGGCGGAATCATGCCGGCGATTCTACGCGAACCACGACGCACCTTTGCCGCCGGCATGGACAGTCGGCGCGCCTGCGAGTTACGATCAGAGCCAACACGCAAACAATTAGAAACATCACCCCCGCTGTCGGGTTAGTGGTGCAGAGGTTTTATCCAAATGAAGAGCGCGCATCGCGCACGCTGCGAACCGGGTTCCGGTTCGTGGCGATAGGGGAATGGTGTTCAATGCAGTCTGAAAGGTTACTCATGGCATCAACAATGATGGTTCTCGATCCGATCGCACCGTTGCAGCACGCTGCACGCACGCAGACGGTACTCGACGGTCTGGCCGGCAAAACGATCGGCTTTATCGATAACGCCAAACCGAATTTCCAGTATCTCGTCGATGAACTCGCTGAATTACTGGTGAGCCGTTACAAGGTCGCCACAGTGTTGAAGCATCGCAAGTCGGGTCAGGTGCCGGTTGCCGAGGCGGTGCTCAAGGATTTTGAGGACCGTTGCGACGCCGTTATCACCGGCTCTGGCGACTGAGGGTCCTGCACGTCGTGGAGTGTCCACGACAGTGTTGAAGCCGCCAAGCGCGGTCTTGCCGCCGTCACTATTTGTTCGACGGCGTTTAAGGGGCTCGGTCAGGGCCAGTCGCGGGCGCTCGGTTTTCCGACGCTACCCGTTGCGCTGATTCCGCATCCGTTTGGCACGCGGACGCGCGCCGAAATCAAACAAATCGCCGAGGATGTGATTGGTGATATCGCGCGCCTTTTGTGCGAAGCACCGGCCGCCAGTGCCGCTGTAAAAACGCCCGCCGCGGCGCGCGCGAATGAAATCGAAGTCGTAGACGATATCGAAGCCTTCAACCGCCTGCTGCTTGAACGCCACTGGAGCGACGGCCTGCCGGCGATTCCGCCGACACGTGAACGCGTCGAGAAAATGTTGACGCACACCGTGCGCAAGCCCGATGAAGTGGTCGGTGCGGTGGCGCCGGCCTTTGGCGTGGCCACTGTCGAGCGCATTGCGATCAACGCGGTGATGGCCGGCTGTTACCCCGAATACCTGCCGGTACTGATCGCGGCAACCGAAGCGATCTCAGACCCGCGCTTCAATCTGCGCGGCATACAAGCCACCACCAATCCGGCTGCGGTGTTTTTGATCATCAACGGCCCGATCGCCAAACAGCTGGGTGTCAACAGTGGCGGCAACTGCCTCGGGCCCGGTGCGTGGGCCAATGCCACTCTTGGCCGCGCCATGCGTCTTATCCAGCAAAATATTGGTGGTGCGCAGGCCGGCGACATGGATCGTTCGACCCAGGGCCAGCCAGGTAAATACACTTTCTGTTGCGCCGAGAACGAAGACGCTAGTCCGTGGGAATCGCTGCACGTCGAGCGCGGTTTTAAAAAGGAACAAAGCACGGTCACCACCGTCGGCGCGCTCGGCACGTGGAACATGAACTCGCACGCCAAGGATTCTGCCGATCTGCTGCGCATCATTGCCGACACCATGACTTTCCCGGCCAGCAGCGATTTCATCTATGCCGGTGAACCGTGGTTGATTCTTGCGCCTGAACATGCGGACGTGTTGCATCGCGAAGGGCTGACCAAGGCCGATGTTAAACGCAAGCTGTGGGAGCAGGCGCATCTGTCGGGGCATCGCTTGTCGGTCAAGGATTTCGGCCGCACGCAAAGCGGGCGCAAAGCTGAATTGGGCGAGATCACGCGCGACACCCTGCTGCCGATCACGCAAAAGCCTGAAGAGATCGGCATCCTGGTCGCCGGCGGTACCGGCACGCATTCAGTTTATATTCCGATGTCGGGGCATGTGCGTTCGGTGACCAAAGAGATCAAATAAGGGTAACGCAACCATGATGAATCAAGCTGATAGAAACTTCCTCGCCCCTTGTGCGCTACGGCGTGCCTCGAGGGTGCGCGTCGTTTGGTCTGCACTGTTGTGCGCGCTCGCCGGCATGATGTTCTCGGGTGCGGGCAATGCAATCGAAGACCGTGCCAATGTCGAACCGAATGATCCCGTCACAGCCGAGCGCCGAATTGCGTGGAAGCTCACGCCCAGCGTTTATCATGAAACCGCAGGGCGTTCGGCGTTTGATCTGAACCTGCGTGGCAATCTGGTCGATGATACGTTCTGGATTGGCGAATATCAGCGCGGCTCGGAGTTTCAGCAATTGCGCGGTGGTTACGAGCATCAGTTCAGCCTGCCTTTTGGCAAACTCATCGCTTCGGCGCAGGCGGCCTCGCGCGGCTTTCTCGGCGGTAGTGCGACGTTCGAAATCGGTGACGCCACGGTGACGCCGTTTTATGCGCTGGCCGGTTTCGGCCGCACTAATCTGCAGCCCTACTACAACCTGAATTTTGATCCGAACGATTCAACGCTGATCGGCGGCGGTTGGCGCAGCGCCGATCAAGCCAAAACCGCGACGCTCTTCCGCATCCACGATGATCGTCTCGGCACTGGCCAGACGGTTACGCATCTGGTGTTGCGCGGCAAGACCGGTAAGGGTTCGCGTTTAACGGTTGATCTGTTCCGTCGCGAGGGGCGCAGCGCCCCCGATGCCGAATACTTTGCGGCCACCGGTGTGTCTGTCACCTATGATCGTGATCCGTGGTTCATCCGTCTCGCCATTGATCCGCGCGCCAACTTCACGGCCAGCGATATGACGCGGCTGGCGGTGGGGATACGGTTTTAGTGATTGGGAGTAACTGGATGGGGCTGACACATCTCATGACTCGCAGTTTTCCAGCACCTGCTCTCGCCGTAATAACACTTGTTATTTGCCCCGCTTATGCGCAAAACTGGCCGCTCAAACCCGTGCGCATCATTACCGCCGAGCCTGGAACAGGCAATGATTTAATCGCGCGCCTGATCGTGCCGTACCTGAGCAATGCCTTCGGTCAGCAGTTCATCGTCGATAACCGCGGCCTTGTTGCTGTTGACATGGTGGCGAAGGCGGCGCCCGATGGCTACACCTTGCTCTCGTATGGTCCGCCGCTGTGGCTGACACCGTTGCTGCGTCAGGTCTCGTATGATCCACTGCGCGATCTCGCCCCCATTACGCTGGCCGGCAGCTCGCCCAATATTCTTGCCATCCACCCTTCGGTACCGGCGAAATCGGTGTCCGAGCTTCTGCTGCTGGCGAAGCAGCGACCCGGCGAATTGAATTACTCGTCGAGTTCCACCGGTTCATCGCCGCATCTCGCCGCTGAATTATTTAAAAGCATGGCCGGCATTAATATTGTGCGCGTGCCTTACAAGGGCAGCAGTCAGGCGCTGGTGGGTTTGGTCGGCGGGCAGGTCCATCTCATGTTTCCGAATGCTGGCACGGTGGCGCCACATCTGAAGTCCACGCGTGTGCGCGCTTTGGCGGTTACTACATCCGCCCCCTCAGCATTGGTGCCGGGCTTGCCGACGTTATCGGTCTCCGGGGTTACAGGCTACGAATCAGCCTCGCAGTTCGCGCTGTTCGCACCGGCCGGCACACCGTCTGCGCTCATTGAGCGCCTGAACCGTGAAATGATCGCCGCGCTACGGAAGCCCGACGTTACGGAACGCCTATTTGGCAGTGGCGTTGAAGTCACCACCGGTACGCCGGCGGAACTGGCGGCGACGATGAAGTCAGAAATGGCGAAGTGGGGGAAGTTGATCAAGGAGACGGGGATACGGGAGGAGTAACTTGTCGCCGACTATCCCCATGCCCGATGCGGCCACCAGCGATCTGATGCTGTATCCAGTGGTGAACTGGATTCATAATCCGTGGA
>Ga0209190_1003275_pt1 | contig 10768 bp, 9 predicted proteins | sample M_140205_XF_Meta_FD_187315 | JGI IMG/M metagenome (GOLD analysis project Ga0209190, IMG submission 187315) | Freshwater microbial communities from Lake Montjoie, Canada to study carbon cycling - M_140205_XF_MetaG (SPAdes) (version 2) | ecosystem: Environmental > Aquatic > Freshwater > Lake... | reverse complement strand
CCTTCGCCATGAAGCTCTCGAACTCCTTTACCTTTTCGGGAGTCATCCACCAATCGTGCATCTCCATGAGAGTCTTATAGAGGAGTCCATGCCTCCCCGCAAGAGGCTCTTTGGTGCCCCCGGCAGGCGGCCAAGGCGTCCTTGCGGACGGAGTGACCAGCTTACTTGCCTGCCTTCTTGGCGGCTATCTTGGCCTCAATCTCCTTCTGGAGTTCCTTCGAGCGCTTCTGGCCAAGGAGCCGAATATTGGGCGACGTCTTATTTTGCAGTTCTGCGACTGTTTCGGCGAACATAGCAGGGTAATTCGCTGCCGCAATGGACCAATAAGCGTAAGCCTCAACCTCGTCCTTCGCCACGCCCTTACCAGCGTAGTAACAGCCCCCCAACGCCAACTGGGCTCCGGCATCTCCCTGTTCAGCGGCTTTACGATACCACTTGAAAGATTCGTCAACGTCCTTCGCCACGCCCCTTCCGTTGAAGTAACTGTAGCCTAAAAAGTATTGAGCTCTCGCGTCACCAGCTTCGGCCTTCGTCCTGTAACCTTGGGCCTTCACCCTGTCGTCCTCTGAATCCTTCCTCAACTTTTCTTCCGTAGAAACTGAATCGGATTGCGACAGCTGGCCGCCAAGGCGTTCAGCCGGCCCGCTAACGACTGCTTTCCCGGCTCGGCTTGCCACCATCTCGGCTTGCAGCTCCTTCTTGCGCTTTAGTCCTAGGAGAAGGTCACCGCCGGATAACTGATTTTTCAAAAAAGCGAGGTTCTTACGGGCCTGCTCGTTGGATGTCTCGGCAAGGGCGAAATATGCATATGCCTCAATCTCGTCCTTCGCCACGCCCATCCCGTAGAGGTAGCGAACCCCAATATCACATTGGGTTTGGGCATGCCCATTCAATGCGGCTTTGCGGTACCAAGACATCGCTTGCCCGATGTCCGCGGCCACGCCATCTCCGAGCGCGTAACAGTTGCCTACAAAGACTTGAGCGTCGGCATCCCCCTTCTCGGCCTTCTCCATGAAGCGCTCAAAGTCTGATTTCGAGCATCCAGCCAGCAAGACCAGCAGGAATATAAAGGCCCAGCGGAAGGAGGGAGCAGACAGGGCAGTCATGGAATCCTTCTAGAGGAGTCCACAGCCTCTTTCAAATGAACTTTTCCGTTGTTCTGTGAACAAACACCAGTTGTCCAATTCAGGGCCTCCGCAGTTGAGCTGCGGCAAATCCCCCTCTTGATATCACCCTTCTCTTTTTCGGTTTCTCTTCTTTTTCCGGACTAAAAGAGCCGGCGTAAGGACGAAGGAGTCCACCGCCCCCATGAGAGCTGCTTACAGCATCAAGCTGCGCACATCTCACTCAACTTAATCCAAAGAAACGCAAAGTAGCCATACCTACCAAGGCAAACAGCATCAATCCGGCAGCCAAAAGAGGCAGCGTGATGAACAAATGATAGATGTGAACGCCATTGATGTAGACCTTTGGTATGGTCGAGTCCTTCTCACACGGGTCCCATGAGAGCATGGCTTCCCAGAATTTCCGACGCTCCTTCGCTTCTTTGGCACGCACCTCTTCATCACGAGCCTTGGCATCTTCCGCAGGGATATTCATGTAGTTTCGCCTTAGCCAAGGCTCATTGCCTTTCTCCACGGCATCACGCTGATTTTTGTCCTTATCGTTCATGGAACCGTTTTGCCATAAATCTCAAGCCAGTCAATTAGCGACAAGGTGGCCAAAATCACCCCAAGAGCGACTTAAGCGTTTACGGACGGCAGCGGCAGTCAATCTGGCGTCTAGAGGCTTCTGAGTCTTCTTTTGGCCCCTATACCATTGGGGCATACCCCTCCTTAAACCCGCTTGGTCATTTCCCGGCGTCCATCCAGCCATAGCAGGTAAAGATGCTACGCTTGATGTTTGATTGCGCTCGCTGGCGACCGCTAAGGGTCGCGCTCGCTATCACAAACCTGAAGGCTCTGGATTCCGGTTTTATCACCCGAATTGTGCGCTTGGGCGGATGGGGATACATAAGGGGAAATTGACTGTTTCGCGTCAAGCGATAAACGCAATGACTTACGTCATAGTAACCAATGAAATCAATGGTTCTCTAACGATTGGGTATTCTGAAGCCGCAGAGAAATGGAGAGGCATGGACGCCCCAAAAGCAGGCAGGTTAGATGCGCTTACCGCCTACCAACTCGCATAGCTTTACGAAGTCGCATTCTGGCAACTTGTGGATGGCCCTGTGGCAGGATGGGCAAAGGAGGATGAAATCCTCCGCTGTCGTTACTCTACCCTCAACAGACTGCGATAGAGGCACCCTATGATGCGCCTCAATGATTTCGAAGCCGAAGATGGGCTCCGGTTCAAAGCCGCAGGCTTCGCAGCAAAGCTTTCCATTCTTGGCTCGGAAGGCCTTCTTGGCCGCCTTGCCCAAGCTGGTGTCACGCTCACGCTTGTAGTGAGTGTAAAGCTTTCGGGCGCCCTCGGTGCCCGACTTACCCCTGGCCACCTCAAGAGCCTCCCTGTCCGAGGCCGGAAGGCTACTTACGTCCCGCGGTTGAACTTCCAGCTCTGTTGCAATCTGCAAGGACTCGATGCCTAGCAGTCGTTCAATGACTTGATTCTCGTCGGTCGTTACCGTGAAGTTAGTCCCTTGAGGAGACTTGATGAATTGGAAGCCGGGGAGTTCCTCCCTGAGTTTCGCCCTTGGCAGGGGGGAGTCAGCGAGGTTGATGAGAAGCTTCAGCTTAACTCTTTGAGTCGGACCTGACACTTCGTCTCTGACCCCGCGCCAGAACTCCCGAGCATCATCAGGAAGAAGGGCCACATTCGAGATGGCCTGCGCGACGGCAACGATACCTGCATCCTTGCCAGACCGCCAGATGTAGACCCGGTCGCCTGCCTTGATGAGCTTACGATGTTGGTTCACGGTCCAACAGAACTCCGTCCTAGAAGCCAAGTATCCGTCTACGTCGAACTTGTCAGGGTTGCCTTGGAACAGCCATGCCAATGTGGACGCCGGCTTGGGTTCGATTACGAAGCAATGCTCTTCGAGCTTTTTGAAAGCACGGCCATCCTTGCCGCCCTTGAACTCCGAGGGCGCTGGCGTGATGCCAGTAGCCTCATTGTAAGCAAGTGCTATGACCTGCTTGGGAGGGAAGCGTTCATCACCTACGACCACGTCGTAATCGGTAGAAGGGAGGAAGTTCTCCGGCACTTCTCCAGCACGGAGGCGACCAAGTGCCTTCTCGATGTGGGATTTGGTTATCTTTGTGAAGTCCATGCATCACTTTGCCCCAACGGCCTTTGCTACGGCTTTCTTAAGACCTGCCTCGACCTTCTCGAGCTCATCAATCTGCCCTTGGACCTGATGAAGTTTGGCAATCTGCTCCTTAATTGGAGCAAGCTCTGCCCACCCCATAACCAAGTCCAATTCATTAGCCTTCTCCGGACTGACCATCCGGCTTCTGTCGCCCGCCATCAGGGCCAAACGGTGCTTGCAGAAAAGCCCACTCATTCCGGCCCTGCACGTGCAGCTAACACGGACTCCGCCGGACGCTTGAACAAAAGTAACGCGATACACATCGCCCTCTGAACCCAAGACCTCGAAGAAAGCATTTTGCATAATGTTACTAATAGGAGTCTATTGGCCCACTCCAAGCCTTCTTCTATGGTGTAACTGAAAACCATAGTTCAGCCTCTGTCGGCGTCGTTAGCTCCCGGTAATCCCTCATCAGCACCCCGGCACTATTACCCATTTCAAAGGCTGTAGCAGCCGCGTCCTTGGTCAGGGCGAGGCGGTAAGACAGGGCAGAAGCCCGGAGGGCATTCCGATGCCACATGACCCCCTTGGCGGCCGCCTTGATGAACTTGAACTCGTTCTGGAGGACTGACTCACGACCACCCCCTTCGGCATAGATGAATCCATCAGGCTTACGGACAGAATAGAGGTAGTCTGCCAGCGCCTTCGGAACTGGTGTCAGACGGCGGCGAGCCGTCTTCGCATTGGCAGAGCCAATCTGGATGTAATAGCCCTCCCCGGACTGAATGAAGTCAGACCACCGAGCTCTGGACGCCTCCGAAGTCCGCAGGCCACAATGGGCCTGAAGCCATACGATGGCCTTCGCCGGCTCGGGCGTGGCTTGGAGTATCTGCTTAAGAGAGTCTGGCGAGAGGAGGCGCGGGACTTTCTGCACGACCCTATGAGAGCTGATGAGCTCTACCGGATTCTTGGTCACCCAGCCACGCTTGAGGCAGAAGCTGAAGAACAGACTGATGTAACGACGATACGTGTTAAAACTGACGGGTGAAAGAGGACGGGAGTCCTTCGTTCTATAGTCGTCTAGCCAACCTTGGATGTCCTGCGCCTTGACCAGAGAGACCACCTGGTCCCCCTTCGCCTTGGCAAAAGAGCCGACAATCTCCCTCACCGACTTGGCGTGACGAGCAGAGTGGCCATCAAGGGATAGACGCTGACCTAGCGCGGCAAGCGCATGGGAAACAGTGACGGAAGACTCTCGGCTTCTTGTCTCCTTGATGAACAAAATCACCGCCTCGGTCAGGGTAGCACCCAATGGGGCGAGCATCTTGCCGCAGGCAAGGGCTTCCCGCTTGAACTCATCAGTCAGGGCATTGGCCTGCGCCCCCAGCGTGGCGACCTCCGCCTTTTTGACCACGCAGAAGGCCTCTGCCTCGGACTTGAGCCTGAAGAACCTCCGGGCGACCTTCCCGGAGCTCGATGCAACCTCTCCCGCAGGAAAGTAGACCGCCCATGACCTGTCTGGCCGCTTGCGTGCCAGCGTGACCGACTGTCGAAGAGGGACCATCGTTCTCTTGGTCACCCTCACGAGAGGGAAATGGCTCTTCCAGAGCCTTGGATGCTGTCCAAAACCTGTCCGTAGCGCGGAAAACGCACCCATCGGAACTGATTTCGGCGGTTCACCAATCTTTTCAAGTCAGCTGCAATCGACCACTCTGCCACCTCTCCGTAAGAGGGATTCAACGGCGGCTGGGGTCTTCCCTCAAGCGGATTCGGTGCCTTCCCCTTGGGCTTTCTCCTGATTTCCCAAGCGGAAGGGATTCGCCCTTGATGCGTGCATGAGTACCTGCGCCCGCGTCGAGGAGATCGACGGCCCTTACGGCCCCTTCGCCATCGGCGAACGCGCCATCCAACGTCTCTGGGCCTCGGGCGAAGTCCGCGGCCCGATGGCCGCAACCTCCGGTGCGTCCATCGAGATCATCCACCCGGGCGACTGGAACCGCGGCGCAGGCCCCGACTTCCTGGGCGCCGAAATCCTGGTCGACGGCAAACGCCTCCGCGGCGACATCGAAATCCACCTGCGCTGCTCTGACTGGCACGCGCACGGCCACGACCGCGATGCGAACTTCGGCGGAGTCATCCTCCACGCCGTCCTACTTCCAGGCACGAAGGACGTCTCGACGCTCGCCGGCCACCACCCTGAAACGGTGGTACTGCTACCTTACCTGCCGCGCGACCTCGAAGACCTGGCCGAAGAAGATGCCCTCCTCGAACTTCGCGGTCGCTCCGGCGAAGTCGCCAAGCGGGTGCTGGAAGCTGAACCGAACCTTGCGCTGGGCCTGAAACGTCGCGCGCTCGAACGCTTCCGTAATAAGACCAAGCACGCCCGCGCCCGCATCAAAGTGGTCGGCTGGGACGCCGCCTGCCACGAGCTTTTCGTGGAGTCACTTGGCCTCGGCGGCAACCGCGCCCCAATGTCGGAACTCGCCCGCAGCCATTCACCCGAACAGATGCTCATCCTTGGTCTCGACCCACTCTACATGGAAAAATGCGGGCGTTGGCGGCTGCGCGGCCTACGCCCAGCGGGCCATCCGCACCGGCGGCTCGCCCAATACCTGGAGCTATATCGCCGGCGCCCAAATTGGCGTACCCATCTACGCGAATGGGCGCTCACCCTGCCCTCCTCGCCGCTGGTATCCGCCCGTCGCCGGCTCATCGACGAGGTCTTTGCCTGCCTGCTCTCCGATGGACGCGCCGATACACTCTGCGTCAATGCACTCCTGCCCTTACTACAGGACTCCAAGCACGCCTTCGATCGCAGCTGGCTCGACTGGCCCCCCGGCCATCACCCCGACGATATCCATGAGGCCCGGTCCCTGATCGGGCTATCTGGGTCCGCCCGGAACTGGGAAGTCCAAGGCATCCTCGATATTCTGCGCCGCTCGATGGCGTCCGCCGAACCGAAGACGGCTTAGGCCATCATCTTCCGCGCCTTCTCGAGCGAGACGGCCAAACGGTCGACTTCCTCGAGCGTATTGTAGAACGCGAACGAGGCACGGGCGGTACCGCTGAGGCCGTAATGCTTCATGAGCGGCATGCAGCAATGATGGCCGGTGCGGATAGCGATGCCGTCCGCATCCAGCAACGTTCCGATGTCGTGCGGATGCCCACCTTCGATGTTGAAGGAGATGACGGCGACCTTCTCGGGCGCTTCGCCCACGATGGTCAGACCCTTAATGGCCTTGAGGCGCTCGGTCGCAGCAGAGAGCAGAACCTGCTCATGCGCGTGCGCGGCGGCTTGGATGGGCATGAAGTATTCCAAGGCGACGCCGAGGCCGATGGCACCGGAGATATCTGGGGTGCCGGCTTCGAACCGCTCCGGTGCCTCGCGGAAAGTGGTGCCGGCGAAGTCGACCTTGCGGATCATGTCTCCGCCAAACTGGTAAGGCGGCATGGCGTCGAGCAGCTCCGGTCGACCCCAGAGCACGCCGATGCCAGTCGGGCCAAAGGTCTTGTGGCCGGAGAAGACGTAGAAGTCACAACCGAGCGCAGGGACGTCGACATTGAAGTGCGCGGCGGACTGGCACCCATCAATCAGCACCACGGCGCCGACGGCCTTGGCAAGACGGGTCATCTCGACGGCGGGATTGACGGTACCGAGGGCGTTCGAGACGTGAGCGAAGGCGACCAGCTTGGTGCGGGCGGTCAGCAGACCCTTGAAGGCGACAAGGTCAACTTCACCTCGGGGCGTGACGGGCGTGACGACGACCTTGGCGCCAGTGCGCTCGGCGATGACCTGCCACGGCACGATATTGGCGTGGTGCTCGAGGTGCGTGAGGAGGATTTCGTCCCCGCCCTGCAGGTTCGATCGGCCCCAGCATTCAGCGACAAGATTGATACCTTCAGTGGCACCGCGCACGAAGACGCAGCCGCGAGTCTCCTTGAGACCGAGGAACTTTGCGACCGAGGCGCGGGCAGCCTCGTAGGCCGTGGTGGCCTCCTCGCTCAGGAGGTGGACGCCGCGATGAACGTTGGCGTTCTGCCCCGAATAATAGCGTTCGAGGGCCTTGATCACGACCAACGGCTTCTGCGAAGTCGCGGCGTTATCGAGGTAAGTCAGCGGTCGTCCGCGCACGGAACGCCCCAAGATAGGGAAGTCCTTGCGAAGAGCGGCGACGTCGAACGCGGGCATAGGCCGAACGTAGACAGACTCAGACGGGGCGCAACCGGGAAGCGAACTTAGGGCGACGCCGGTAGGCGCACGGCCTTGCGGATATAGGCCGGCACGTCCACATCCTGCCCGTCAATAAAGGTCATCGGCGTACCGCCAAACAGACCGCGACGCATCGATTCCTCCGTTGCGAATTCGAAAATCGGCTGAGCGGGATCCTCCGCCTTGGCACCCTTCTTGGGCTTAGCTGGCGCTTTCGGTGCAGGCAACGAAGCACCGAGCACCGAGACTTCGATCCGATCACCGAGCGCAGGTTCGATGCGGGCGCAGAGAACCGTCGAAGTTTCGCCACCAAACCGCGTGCGAATTGCCGCGACAGCCTCGAAGGCCTCCGTCGAGGTCATCGCCGAACCGCCCGCGACGGTGACAAAGAGCGAGGCGACCTTAGCGACCGCGCCGGGCGCATGCGCGAGCGGGCAATCACAGGCCGCACGGGCGGCTTTCATCGCGGCACCTTCGCCTTGACCGACGCCGAAAGCAAAGAGCGTGGGCGACCCGGGAGTGGAAAGAAGCGAGCGTAAGGCGGCCGAGTCGACCGCGATGAGGGCGCCGGGCGCGAAGGCCGAAGCGAGGCCGCGAAGCGCGCCGCCAACCCAGTTATCTGCCGCGGCAAAAGATTCAGATAGAGGTGCGTCGGGCGAGACCTGCTGGAGCAAGAGATCGTTGTGCACCACGACGAGCCCATGGCACTTTTGCCCGAGCTTGACCGTGGCGTCGTTGGCCTGGCGCATGCGGCGTTCGCCTTCGTGCGAAAACGGCATCGTCGCGAAAGAGAGAACCGTCGCACCGCACTCGGCCGCATAACCGGCGACTACGGACGCTGCCCCGCTACCGGTGCCACCCCCGAGGCCGGTGACGAGCACGACCACAGGGACGCCGGCGAACAGACGACGGAGCGCGGCTTCTTCGGATTCCGCAGAAGCAAGGCCCAGCGCCGCTTCGCCCCCGGTGCCCATACCGCGGGTCTGCGCCCGTCCGAGCTGCAAAGTGGCGGCAGTGCCGGCGGACAAAGTACGTGTATCGGTGTCGAGTAGCGCGACGGCGACCTCAGCCGGCAGCTGCGCCGACAGGCGCGTGACCATCGAACACCCTGCCCCACCGAGGCCGACCAGGAGGATGGAGGCGGGCGTGGACATTTTAGAGTCGGAAGAGCTCCTTGAGCTGGGCCAGTAACCCGCGCGGTCGACGCACCGGAGGCGGCGCATCCGTGATCGCGGCAGTCATGAGACCCACCACGCCGGCATACTCGGGCTTGCGGAGGGATTCGTTCTCAAAGTTCGGGATACCCACGCGGGCGGAAAGGCCCGTCACCAACTGCACCGCTTCGGCCGCATCAGCCAGGCTGGCGGAACCACCGGTCAGGATGACGCCGGAAGGAATCATGTTCTGATCGAGCTTCACGGCATGGCCGGGGAAGATCGCCTCCAGGCGGCGGAGCACGTCCTTGCGTACGAACTCGATTGTCTCCTGGTAGCGAAGCGAGAGCACTTGCGTAATCGTGCCGCGATTGAACTGCTGATCACCCACTCCCTTATCGCCGTCCTTCCAGATAGTCTGGTTGACATCGTTCTCACGGTGCATCGCAGAACCGAAGCGCAGTTTCAGGTCCTCGGCCGTCTCGCGGCTGATACGCAGCGCCACACTGAGGTCGTTGGTCAGGTGCTCGCCGCCCACGGGGATCGAGCCCGCGCAGAGAATATGCTCCTTGTAGTAGAGAATCCAGTCGGTCGTACCGGCACCTATATCGATGACCAGCACACCCTGCTTGTCTGCGTCGCTCGCAGTCGCACAGGCCGCGGCATGTGAGGCCAGGATGAAATCGCGGACCTTGATACTCATGCCATTCACCATGCCCACGCGCATGCGCATGTTACCCTCCTCCATCGTCACGCGCCAAAAATTCACCTCAAGGCGCTTACCGGCCATACCCACCGGATTGCTCACCGGTCGGTTGTCTAGCATCGTCGGCTGGCGCATGTAGAGGATCGTCGCGCGGCCCGCCGGGGGCTCGAGGCGCTTGGCGGACTGAATCGCTTCGCTGACGTCCTTGGCGGTGACCTTACCATCGTGCGCAGGCACGGCGACGAAGCCCTTCACGCGCTCGCCTTCGGCCGCGGGACCGGACAAAGAAAGGTAGATTTGCTCGACCGCGCGGCCGGAACCACGCTCGATGTCGTTGACGACCTCATGCACACACTGCGTGAGTTTTTCGAGATCGGTGACGGTGCCCTTCACAACGCCATCGGTACGTCGTTCGCTGAAGCTGAGCATGCGGGCCTTGCCGTCGATGATTTGGCCGAGGAGGCTGGCGGTCTTGTGCGTGCCGACATCGATGACGGCGATAAGGGAAGGAAGGGGCTTGGAAGTCATCGGGGAGTAAGGGGGACGAGGCGGGGCTCGGGGATAGGCGAAGTGGCGTTGGTCCGGTTCTGGATCGACATCTTCAGCACGTAGGCCTGTGAGGCCGTACCGGGTCGGCGGAGCATCTCGTCAACGTTGATGCGCGAGAGCAAGGCGAGCTCGTTACGCCAGTTGGCGGTGGAAAAGATGATCTCGACGAGCGCGGGTCGGTCCATCGGCTGCGAACCGGGGCGCACGGTAATGCGCAGGTTCGAGCCGGGCGAATCTTCCTGCGCGCCGAAGCAGTCGCGTAGCGATACCGCCGACCACTGCTTATACAGGTTCGGGTACGATGTGCGCACGGCGAGCAGGAATGGGGCGGCGATTTCGATGCCTTCAATCAGCATCTTGTCGTCGCTGCCGGTGGTACGGGAGTCGGTGATCTCGGGGAGATTACGAATGGCCTGCTCGGGATAGCCGGACCCGGCGAAGGTCTGGCCGTCGGAAGCGACCAGGCGGACCTGTAACGCACCCTTGGCGGGCAACGATGCAATCTTGGCTACAGCGAGGCGTTCCCGCAGCGCGACATCGAGCGTGCCGTCGCTCCGGCGACGGACGTCAGCGGCGACGACCTGGTTGTCCGCCTCGAGGTCGGCCTTGATGGAACGGACGTCGCGGGCGAAACCTTCCGGTCCGTTGGCGACGATTTTGTTCACGAAATCGGCGGGGAGAAAACCGTCGGTCTTGTAACGGAGCGAGCCCGCAGCAGGCGCGCTGGTCACGGATTCGTCGACGGCCCACCAGAGGACGCCGACGAGGACGAAGAAGAAACCCACCGCGAGGATCGTAGGCAGTTTGGAGCGGACGGCACGTTTACGGCCAATCTCGCCTTCGGGGACGCGGTTAACATCCTGCGGCACCAGCGCGCGCCAGTCGCGATCGGCGGGACC
>Ga0209190_1003273_pt1 | contig 10770 bp, 9 predicted proteins | sample M_140205_XF_Meta_FD_187315 | JGI IMG/M metagenome (GOLD analysis project Ga0209190, IMG submission 187315) | Freshwater microbial communities from Lake Montjoie, Canada to study carbon cycling - M_140205_XF_MetaG (SPAdes) (version 2) | ecosystem: Environmental > Aquatic > Freshwater > Lake... | reverse complement strand
ACATGGATCTCGCTGAATCTTTTATTAAAAGAATTATTCGCGATGTTTTGAATAATTGTGGCGAAGACATGCAGTTTTTTGAAGAACGAATTGAAAAAGGATTGATCCAAAATCTCGAACTAGTTCTCAATAAAGATTTCAAACGAATCTCTTACACCGAGGCAGTTGAAATTCTTAAAAACAGCGGCCAAACTTTTGAATTTGAAGTCGCTTGGGGCAAAGATTTACAATCCGAACACGAACGATACCTTGCAGAAAAACACTTCAATGGCCCCGTCATCCTTTATGATTACCCTAAAGAAATCAAAGCTTTTTACATGCGTCTTAATGACGATGGGAAAACCGTCCGGGCCATGGATGTATTGGTACCTAGAATTGGAGAAATTATTGGGGGCAGTCAAAGAGAAGAGCGCCTTGAAATACTGGAAAGCAGAATGCGAAGCGCAGGTTTAAAACCCGAAGATTATTGGTGGTACTTGGATCTAAGAAGGTTTGGAGGCGTGCCCCATTCAGGGTTTGGCCTGGGCTTAGAACGCTGCGTACAATTTATCACAGGCATGGCAAACATAAGAGATGTGATCCCTTATCCAAGAACACCTGGTAGTGCAGATTTCTAAGGTTTAATTAAAAAACTTATAGCGAACAATGCAATAAAGAGCGTTGAACCCGTCCTTTAGGCCAATTTTTTTACCTTGTTCATAGGTTCTGCCATCATAGCTGACAGGGACTTCGAAAACCCGCCATGCAGGTTTCTTTTTCTTGGCTATTTTAGCTGTGAATTCAGGCTCAAACCCAAATCGATTCGATTTAAGATCCATGCCTTCCAAGACTTCCTTTTTGAATACTTTGTAGCATGTTTCCATATCGGTGAGATTAAGATTAGTAAGCATATTTGAAAGTACAGTAAGGATTTTGTTGGTCACCATGTGCCAAAAATAGAGCACACGATGTTTTTCGCCAATAAAGCGAGAGCCAAAAACAACATCTGCTTTGTTTTCAATAATGGGTTGAAGCAAAGAAGGGTAATCATCAGGATCATATTCTAAATCTGCATCTTGAATAATAATGACATTACCTGTGCAAAGTTTAAATCCGTCTCTGAGGGCAGCCCCTTTCCCTTGATTTGTTTCTTTGTAAAGTATTTTGGTGTTATCATCTGCAAATTGTTGCAACATCTCCCTTGTACCATCAGTACTCAAATCATCCACGAGGATAATTTCTTTTGGAATGGGAACCATCCGAACTCTGCGTAAAACCTCGGTAATCCATCGTTTTTCGTTATAAACGGGAATTACTACAGAAAGTTTAAAGTCTTCAGGTATTTTATAAAGCCCCATGGCCCTACAGTTGCCCAGGCCTATCATTTCCGCCAGCTTTTCTATGTTGGCGTTATGTGCTTCGGTATCTTGCCCAAATGATGGGATATTTTCTCTTCCCTGATCCATTAAAAAATCCTTCCAGTTATGAACATAACCTTTTATCGGTAATACGGTTGGTTTTGGTCAAGCTCAAAGGTGGTTCATCGTGCTGGCATTGACATAGAATTGGCAAAAACTTAAAGATATTAAAGCAGTCGATAAATATGCCCGTTCTAGCATGGATGCTAGTTTATACGGACTTAAATCTCAGGGAAGGGGATCGAGGAAATGGCTGATACAAATCAAAATGGCGTTCCATTGTGCGACTTACAGGCCCAATATAAGACTATTAAGCCCGAACTAGAGGCTGCTGCCTTAAGAGTGTTGGCTTCAGGGCAAGCCATTCTTGGGCCCGAAGTAACAAAATTCGAAGAATCAGTCGCAAAGTTTTGTGGCAGCAATTATGGTGTCAGCTGTAATTCTGGTAGTGATGCTCTTTTACTTGCTTTATGTGCCGCTGATATCGGGCCAGGCGATGAAGTTATAATTCCTCCCTTCACTTTCTTTGCAACCGCTGGTGCGATTTGCAGAACAGGGGCCAAACCTGTTTTTACAGACATTGATTATGCAACTTTTAATATTGATCCCTTGCAAATTGAAAACAAAATAACTCCTCGCACAAAAGCGATCATGCCTGTGCATCTTTTTGGTCAATGCGCCGACATGGAACCCATTTGGAGAATTGCTGAACGACACAACTTATTGGTCATTGAAGATTCAGCACAATCCCTTGGTGCTGAATACCAAGGAAAAAAGACTGGAAGTCTGGCTGCCTTGGCATGCATGAGTTTCTACCCGACAAAAAATCTGGGTGCCTTTGGTGAAGGTGGCATGGTGATTACCAACGATGCAGAATGGGCAAACAAAATGAATTGCCTTCGCGTTCATGGAATGGAACCCAAGTACTATCACAAGTACATAGGTTGGAATGCAAGAATGGATGCTATTCAAGCCGCATTTTGTAATGTAAAGATGAATTATTTGGAACAATGGCTTAAAAATCGCCAGACTGCTGCAGCCAGATATGATTCTATTATTGACGAAGAACATCTAGGAAGCTTTTTGAAAAAGCCCACACGGAAACCAAACCGCAATCATACCTTCAACCAATATGTGGTAAGGGTTTCTGGCGGTGAAAGAGATGCCCTAGTGCAATACTTGCGATCTGAAAAAATTGGCTGCGAAATATATTACCCTCTTCCTTTGCACCTTCAAGAATGTCTCCAGTTTCTAGGTCATGAGAAAGGTGATTTTCCTACCAGCGAAACTGCATGCAGTGAAGTAATGGCACTGCCCATGTTCCCCGAAATTACGGCGGAACAACAAAAGCGTGTTATTAGTGTTTGTGCTTCTTTCCTTAGGCAAAAAGTCAGAAAAGTTGCTTGATCTAGTTTTTTAATAAATCAAGCACTGCAGATACCGTTGCATTAATACCAGTCTCTAATGAGATGGGCATTTCCGGATGGTAGTATTCAGAATGCAATGAAGGCAACGAGGCATTTTTGTTCATCAAAGATGCCTCGTATTTGTTTTTTGGTACGGTGCCTAAAAATAACATGCAAGAAGGAACACCTTCCCTGGCATACCTGCTGAAATCTTCCCCTCCCATGACTGCCTCGCGAGTAGAAACAGCTTCTTTGCCTAATTTTTCCTCCCAAACTTTTCTCAATCTTCGGGTTAAAGGTATATCGTTCGATAAAGAAGGAGTGAACTCGTTATTACGAATTAATATTTCTGGCTCTGGAGCATTGGCTCCAATAGCTGCAGCCTTGGTCAAGCGTTCAATTCCACTCAGAACCTGCTTACGGACATCGTCTTTAATTGTTCTTACCGTTAATTGAAGTCTGACCTCACTAGGAATAATATTGTGTTTCGTGCCACCATGAATTGAACCCACTGTAACCACTGCCGGATCAAGTGGATTCACCTCTCTGCTAACCAGAGTTTGCAAATCAAGGATAATTCTTGCAGCAAGAACAATAGGATCAACGGTAGTGTGTGGTGCTGCGCCATGCCCGCCCTTTCCCTTGACAAGAATATCGATGGAATCAACATTTGCGCATGCAATCCCTTCGCAAACAGCAATGGTACCTGCAGGCCTAGCAGCATCGCAATGCAAAGCGATGCAGAAATCAGGCTTGGGGAAGTCCTTGAATAACCCATCATCGAGCATCGCTTTTGCACCCGCTCCTATTTCTTCAGCAGGTTGAGCAATAAAAACCAAAGTACCAGACCATTTACTTTTAATAGATAATAAAATCCGGGCAGTTCCCACCCAGTTTGTCATGTGTAAATCATGTCCGCATGCATGCATAACGCCTGTATCCAATCCTTTATCATTTCGGGCAACTGCTTTGCTTGCATAAGGCAGTTTGGTGTTTTCCAATACAGGCAACGCATCCATGTCGGTTCGCACCAAAACAGTTGGCCCTTTCCCATTTCGAAAAACTCCAACAACTCCGGTTCTCCCAATTTTCTCTTTCACTTCAAAACCAAGTTTTTTTAATTCTGAAGCAAGAGTTGAAGCTGTTTTAAATTCTTGAAACGATAATTCAGGGTTAGCGTGAAGATATTCATAAAACTTCATCAACTCAGGAGTATGGGAGGAAGTCATTTCCTTTGAAAATTCCTGACTGTATGAAGGGGATGTGTAAAACATCTGGATAAGGATGAAAACAAAAAACAAATGTTTGAACATGAACATGACAGGTTTCCTCGGGAATACTTTGGTGAATCAAACCTTTTTAATGTTTTATACCGGATTTAACTTTACAGTTAGCGAAATTAGCTATAATTCCAATTGTGGTTTTGGTTACCTTAAGGAAGGGGATGGTCATGCAGTTCAGAACAATTCCGCTTGCCCAAAGGCAAGATATATTTTTTAAACTTGTTACTTTGCAGGATGCGAAGAGCAAAGGCATCAGAGAATCTAAAAAGATCATTATCGATCAGTTTCAAATCGATGATGCTACCCTTGAAAAAATCACCGAAGAAGGAATGGATCGTAATTGGCCACCTTTATCAGATAATGAAGAAGAAAATCAGGTTGCTGACTCGGATATGGCTGAACCAACCGATTCAACTGATGAACTACCCGAATCTACTGCTTCAACTGATGAAGTATCACATTCTCCCGAAGCTTAATCCTAGATTTAGTTCTTGTTTACACTACCAATATAACGAAAAAAGGCCCCTACTTAATAGTAAGGGGCCTTTTATTTTTGATAATTGCTAAGGCTTAACTTGCTCTAATAGAAAGGTGCCCTTCTTATTTGAAGTGATGATATCCAATTTGCCATCACCGTTGATATCAGCAATAGCAAATTGAGTCCCAATCCCTGAATCGTTATCTAAAACAACAGGATTGAAAGTGATAATACCATCCGAACTTTTGCTGCCTTTAAGCATGTAAACATAAGCGGGTAAACTTGAACCAGGTTCGCTTTTTCCGTGCGAATAAAACCTTTTACCTGTAACCATATCTTTTACGCCATCGCCATCTAAATCAACAAAATGCATGGCGTGTGTTTCAGAAACTAACTCAGGGAATAGAACCCTGGTATTAAAGGTTGGTTCCTTGGCGTTATCTTTGATCTGCTTATGCCACCAAATGCCATATTTATGTGCTGAACTGGAAAGGACATCAACCAAACCGTCACCATCCAAATCGATGGCATGCATATCTGCAGCAGAATCACCAATTTTGGCGGCATGAAATACCCATGGTTTTCCTTCATATTTTTCAGGTTGTTCCCACCAACCCCCCGTACAAATAACATCCATTCTGCCATCTTTGTTAATGTCACCAATCCCAAGGCCATGAGCATATTTGAAAGTTCCAGGTATTTCTTTGCCTTCCGAGCTTGGCAAACTAATGGGATTCATGGTCCAAGTTTTAGTTGGATCATCACTATTAGGGGTGAAGAAAGCCATTTGACCCATGTGCTCTTGTTTTGCAGGTTGAGCACCCATGAGAAGAACTTTTTTCCCGGTGCCAAAAAGATCAACATAAAGCGGGGTTTCGTTACATGCGCTTGACCAAATTTCATGCTTTTTCCAGTGCCCGTCTTTCCCCTTGGGATTTTCAAACCAATGACAAGGCGCACCAGGAAAACCAATAACGATTAAATCTGGGTATCCATCTTTATTAATATCGTCAGCCCAGCAAGCGAAAGATTGGCTATATCCACTAAGGCCATCACCATAATTTCCGGGTTTTCGAATTTCATGCATTTTCCAGTTCGGGGCTTCGTACCAAGCTTCACCGTTCAAAATATCCATCTTGCCATCTTTATTCACATCAGCCACTGCAACCCCTTCAGACCGGAAAACCGTGTCGATGGTAGTTTTTTTCCAGTTTGGTGATGGGGGCAAAGGTTTAACAGGGTCAGCATTAATGCTGAAAGTAAGAATAGGCAGTAAAACAAATGAAAAATGCATGACAAACTTACTCCAGAGGTAGGATATCTTCCCCAAATTTGCTAAGGGGTATTTAAAACATGCTCTAAATATAATTGATAAATGAATATTTGCGAAAACAAAAATGTATTCAATTAACAAATTAATTGCACATAGGTATGTATCGATTTTACCGGAACGGAAATAATGTTTCAAACCATTTCTCTTAACATCTTTTTCACAAAGAACTTTATTTTTACTAAACTTTTATTAGGGAAGACACTTGGTTCGCTTTACAATCAATCAAGTTGGCAAAAAGTTATTTAAAGGAAAACAAACATGAGCAAAAAGATGTTGGATCTGGTTCTTCCCCGAATTGCGAGAGTTCTTAGCCGTCAGTTGAAAAGCTATCGTGCCGGCACCATAGATGATGCAGCCTTCTCAGATAAATTTGATTCAATCCTACAACAACAATGTGAATGGCTTAATAAGCAAGGTTATCAAAGCGTAGAGGCATCAATAACTGTGCATGCAGCCTTGATAGTATTAAGTTCGCCAGGATTAAAAGCCGAATCTGAGCGCCTTAATACACCACTTGAAGTCATCGAATTTAGGGCAATCTGCGAGTCCGCAAAAGATCTTGGAGAAACACTAGGTGTTCCAACCTATGAGGTAGTTGAAAAACTTAGTTGTTTACTCGCATTTCATATGAAATAACGAGGTTATCGGTTAAGGCTCTTAATTAATTCTTGAAGATTTTTTCTGTTGAGCGGCAAATTGTTGTTGTCAACATAATCAATATTAAGAGCCTCCCAACCTTCTTTACTTGATGTGTCAACTTTAATAACCGCATCACCAATATATTTTTTATTCGAAACCACGCCGAAGTATTCCATTTTTAAATTTATCTCTGATCTGTTTTCTTTATCTTTAACTTTTACGATTTCATACTTTATCATTACAATTTTTTGGGCAGTCGGATGAACCGCTTTGATCACCGCCTTGCCTAAATCCGCCATGAATGTTTTTTCTTCAGAGTTTCGTTTTTTAAATGAGGGCATATCATCGTTAATCCAACTTTTGACACTTGCGCCACTAGCTAAAACAACGAAACCAGCGAAAAAACAAAGAAGAACCCAATAATTTCCCTTGCTTATCATCACTTATTCCCCCTTAATAAAGAATACACCTAACACAAAAGGATCATGGTATGCGTCAAACTAATTTCAACCTTCTTTTTCTATATTCGTTTATTTGGATCACTTATTCCACAAATTTAATAAATGCTCAAAAAAATCTACCCAACACCTCGCTATTAGAGAAGGGTGATTTAGGAACAAAAATGGTTTCCGACATAGGGGTTTGGTTGGATATTAAGACAAAAGAAAACCATACTTTGCGAAACGAACAATTTTTGGTGAATGCCTCAAAAATTGCCCAAGATCCTAAAGCGCTCGAAAAGAAAAAGCAAACCTTGAAAAGTATTCTTGGAATAATCGACAGCACGAATAAAACAGAAGATTTGGAACTCCTCGAAACCCTCAATAAACCTGCCCTGATTTATGAAAACAAACAATATAAGATTTTTAAAATTCGCTGGAATGTTGTTGAGGGGTTGCATGGCGAAGGCTTATTGGTCGAACCAAAAGAAAAACCAACCGCACAAATAATAGCAATCCCTCCACCAGATATTACTCCAGAGAGTTTCTGTGGCCTTACCAATGATAAAACAGTTTCCATGGGAAAGATTCTTGCGGATTTAGGCTGCAGAGTTATCGTTCCAACAATTATTGATCGAAAACAAGGTTTTTCTAATAACCTTGATATTCCACGCAAAACCAACATACCCAGACGGGAATTTATCTACCGAATGGCGTATGAGATGGGTTATCAAATTAATGGTTTGGAAATTCAAAAACTACTTCCGCTGATTAATTGGTTCTCGTTTAAAGATCCAACTATTCCAATAGGAGTGGCTGGTAACGGTGATGGTGCATTTCAAGCATTGATTTTAAGTTTTCTCGATAACCGCATTCAAAGTTCATGGATTGATGGTTATCCCCTCAACCGTAACAAAACCTGGTCGGAACCACTTGATCGAAATATTTGGAATTATCTTAAATATTTTTCTGATGCGGAGTTAGTTTCATTGAGCAAAGCCTCAACTTTGATATCTGGTTTTAGTTATCCATTATACAAAGGCGCACTTAAAATCGAGAATCTTAATCAGGCAGCTCCAGGAATCTTAACCGCACCAACAAAAAATCTTATTATCGAAGAAAATGAAATCCTCGTTTCCTTTTTAAAAGCGATGAACTCTGAGAAAAAAGTTCTGTTTGAAAATACTTCCTCAGTTTTACTTCTTGCGCAATTGGGCGCTAAATTTATTTCAACTATTTCTAATGTTAAATCAACGCCGATAAATGAAATCTCTCCTGTGAACATGGATTTTAACCCTGAAGCAGAGGAGAGACAACAAAGGCAATTCAATGAACTGATTTCATTCATTCAAAAATCTTGGAGAAAATCAGATAAGGTGCGCCAGACTTTAATTTCTAAGCATGATTCATCAACTGTAGAAAAGTGGGAAAAAAGTTCAGAACCATTAAGAGAATATTTTTCGGAAGAAGTGATAGGGAAACTTCCTGCCGCGACTTTAAAGCCGAACCCAAGGTCTCGCATTATTTACGAGAACAAAGATTTTACTGGGTATGAAGTTGCATTGGATATTCACGAAAATGTATTCGCTTATGGCATATTGTTGGTTCCTACGAAAATAAAAGCTGGGGAAAAACGCCCGGTAGTGGTTTGTCAACATGGCCTTGAAGGGAAACCAACCGATGTTTGTGATCCAGATAAGAAAACGCAGTATTATAATTCGTTTGGAGCGGAATTAGCTAGAAAAGGGTACATTGTATTTGCGCCCCAAAACCCGTATTTAGGAAGAGATTTATTTCGTGAATTGCAAAGAAAAGCAAATCCCCTGGGCTTAAGCCTTTTCTCATTCATAGTTCAACAACATCAAATCACATTAGATTGGCTTAAAACCTTGCCTTTTGTTCAACCGGATAAAATAGGTTTTTATGGGCTAAGTTATGGCGGAAAAACAGCAATGCGTGTCCCTGCGATTCTTAAAGATTATTGTCTTTCAATTTGCTCCGGGGATTTTAACGAATGGGTAGGGAAAAATGTGCTTGTTGATTATCATGGAAGCTACATGTGGACCTATGAATACGAAATGTATGAGTTTAATTTGGGGCAAACATTTAATTATGCAGAGATGGCAATGTTGATAGCACCCCGACCTTTCATGGTTGAACGAGGTCATTCGGATGGGGTCGGGATAGATGAAATGGTGGGTTGGGAGTATGCAAAAGTACGAAGGTTTTATGCTTTTTTGGGAATTCCTGAGAAAACTGAAATTGAATTTTTTAAAGGCGGGCACGAGATAAACTCCAAAGATACTTTTGCGTTTTTGAAAAAGCATCTCGGATGGCCAAAATCAGACTGATTTAAATGGCTTCCCTTTATATATTAAACTTAATGTTTGATTAGGCCCGGTGATGAAACTGGCAGACATGCAGGTCTTAGAAGCCTGTCCCGCAAGGGGTGCGGGTTCAAATCCCGCCCGGGCCATTTTTTACTTTTATGATTGATGTATTCCTATGAATCTTGATCAATATCTTGACAAAATCCGTTTCCCTTTATCGACAATTCCCGGATTGGCTCACAATGAACAGTTCAATGCGGATGCAGATTCCTATGACTTTCTTGTTGAACAAAAAGAAAAAGGCATCACCTTAACCGAAGAGCAATTGCGCCTTTGGGAAGAATTTGAAATTAAGATCCCCCATTTATTCAGATTAAGCACTGAATTTTGGGCGTCGAACCATCCCTAATTACCCCTGAGATATCTTTTAGAACATCTCCCTATTCAAGGATTTACAGGCAATACGACAAATTTTATGACTAATCATGCTTTAAATTTGCAATTGACACTGCCTGTTTTAATCACTGGAGTTTCTGGCGTTGTAGGCTTTAATTTTTTTGTCCACATGCGTCGAAAATATGGAGCTTCTGTAGTCGGAATTCGTCCTCAAGATACTTGGCGCATGCAAAGTGAAGGGATTATTGGCGTTAATCCAGATGATTCTTCCGAAATGCTCGCTCTTTTTAACAAATATAATTTTAAAACAGTCTTAAATGCAACCGGTAGTTGTGCCCTCAAAGCCTGCGAATTAAACAAAGAACTTGCATATAAAACTAATGTGCTTAGCGCCCAAGTTATTGCAAAACTTGCCACACAATTCAATTCTCGGCTGGTTCATATTTCCTCGGATCTTGTTTTTTCAGGTGACTCTGGCGAAGGGAATTATCTCGAAGATTCTCCTCTAGACCCTGTAACCATGTACGGAAAAACCATGGTAGAAGGCGAAAAAGCTATTCTTTCCATCAGTCCCAATGCAGCCATTCTTAGGATTTCACTTCCCATGGGGCCTAGTTTTAGTGGCCATGCCGGGGCCATTGATTGGATTACCTCCAGATTTAAAAATCATAAACCAGCAACACTGTATTTTGATGAATTTCGATCTCCTACTTATGTAGAAGACATGAACGATGTATTTGAACAATTTCTATCTGCAAGTTATAGCGGGATATATCATTTTGGAGGACCTAAAAATTTATCGCTCTACCAAATTGGTCAGATAATTAATAAAGCAGGCGGGTTCGATCCTAATCTTTTACAAGGTTGCCTCAGGCATGAAGCTGGTCCTATTCCTCCCCGTGCAGGAAATGTTACCATGATTAGTGAAAAGCTTACCAATATCCTTGGTTTAAACAAAATCAAGCCTTGGCCTTTTAAATCTCATCTTAATCCAGGCAATATGCAATGGCATCAAAAAAGAGAACCAGAATTTGATTACTCTAAAACCCACCTTCATGAAAACTTATA
>Ga0209190_1003269_pt1 | contig 10776 bp, 20 predicted proteins | sample M_140205_XF_Meta_FD_187315 | JGI IMG/M metagenome (GOLD analysis project Ga0209190, IMG submission 187315) | Freshwater microbial communities from Lake Montjoie, Canada to study carbon cycling - M_140205_XF_MetaG (SPAdes) (version 2) | ecosystem: Environmental > Aquatic > Freshwater > Lake... | reverse complement strand
ATAATCAATTGCACGTTATTCCCGACGACGTAGACTTCAATGATACATTGAGCAAAATTGTAACACTTGAGACACTAAGAGCATGACAAAACTTTACTATACCTGGCAAGAATTTGACCGCGACGTCTGCGAACTTGCCACACACATGCAACGAGACGCTTGGTGGCCGGACTACATTGTAGGCATTACCCGTGGCGGTCTGGCACTTGCAGCCGCACTAAGCAACAGACTAGGTGTTCCTTGTGAAACACTAAAGGTCAGCCTGCGTGACGGTTCATCCTGTGAAAGCAATCTATGGATGGCCGAAGATGCATTTGGCTGTGTTCCGTTGGAAGAGCAAGAATTAGTTAAATGCCGCTGGGACACTTCGCGCAGAAAGAATATTCTTATTGTTGATGACATCAATGATTCTGGTGCCACACTTGATTGGATCAAGCAGGACTGGCCCAGTGGATGTTATCCTGATGAAAAGACCTGGGACACTGTGTGGAACAAGAATGTTCGCTTTGCTACATTGTTTGACAATGCTGCCAGCAAATTTGGTGACGTTGACTACACTGCCAACGAAATCAACAAACTTGAGAATGATGTATGGATTGTTTTTCCCTGGGAAAAACAGTTTGTAGAACTGAGTCAATGATCGAAGTATTAACTGACGAACTATGTTTTACTCACGGACAGTGGGAAAGTAAAATTTGGCTTGTGGAAAAACTTGAACAAGTGATAGAGCAAAACAATCTTACTTTCTCAGATACACATGTATTAGGTTCTTGGCTTGGTCTGTTAGGCATGATTATGTACAGCAGAGGCTTTCCGTTTGAACATCTTCATAACTATGATTTGTCCGAGCGTAGTCTAGATAAGGCAAAGTTATTTTTAGACTCTTTGCGTGTAACTGGTCGATTAACACAAACTCAACAAGATGTTAACTTGTTGACCTATGCCAACGACAACATTCTAGTGTGCAACACCAGTGTGGATAACATCGAAGGTACCGAGTGGTTTAACCGTATACCAAAGGGTGCTTTGGTTGCATTGCAGACCAGGTCTGGCAACAACATCATCGACGAAGTCAATGTCTGCAATAGCCTAAGAGAGTTTGAGGAACAATTTCCGTTAACAGACAAGCTGTATACTGGATCAAAGTATTTCTGTTATCCAGAATTCAGTTATTATAGATATATGTTGATTGGCATCAAGTGAGATCGATGCGACAGTAGGCATTGGCTTCGCTGGTTTCACTGGTCATCCAATCACTGGCTAAAGTAAAGCCTGCAGATTGATAAGCATGCCAACTGCTCTTTCTTGGAAAACTCCAACAGTAGGTGCAACCTTCGTCCCGGGCTTGAGCAATAGTAGCCAACAATAATCTTTTACCATAGCCGCAACCACGTAACTGATCATGAACCCAAAGACCTCTACTACGGTATCCACCATCAGTGCAGGCATGTCCGCTGTTGACGCCCAGGATGGATCCGCCATACATCACAGCTAAAAATGTGGGCGTAGTATGCATATTGCCAATTTCGTAGGTGTCAACCTGGTTAAAAACCATGGCGCTGTTAGGGTCAATGGCACTGTTGCGTTTAAGCCACAGTTTTTCCTGCCAAATTGGCTGGATTTCTTCCCATTTTATGCTAGATAAAATAATGGTTGACAAGTCCTTTAAAAAGTTGTATAGTACACATTGTACTTAATCCTTGCACAGGAGTTTTTATATGAAATTGACAAAAATTGCGGCGGCTACTGCACTAATGCTAGCATCTGCTTCCGTTAGTTATGCACAGACCTCGCCTGCTTCGTTTCAGGTGGGTACAGAATACTGGGGTGTTGCCGCAACATACGACGACAACCTTAAAGCAGTAAAGGCCGCAGATGCCTGGGCACGTGGCTGGACTGGCAAGGGTCAACTTATTCTTATTGTCGACTCAGGCATTAAAGCCGATCACAAAGACTTTGCCAATAAGATCAAGTACACAATTGATTATAGTAAGACCGGGATGACAGATAATGTAGGACACGGTACCGCAGTAGCAGGTGCCGCGGCGGCCGCCTACAATGGTTTTGGTGCCATCGGTATTGCTCCTAGTGCAGACTTGGCCATTGCCAAAGTTACCAATACCACAGGTTATAACTTTACCACAGCCTATCAGGCCCTGAGCTGGGGTGCTAATCTTGGTGCAGTTGTTGCTAACATGAGTGCTAACCTAGGTTATGACACTTCGTTTAATAAAAACATGCAGGTGATCAATCTTAACAACGGCACCTATTACAACCCAGAGCTAACTACAAGGTTTAAGACTGGCTACTACATGAACATGACAGCAGACGCACTGCTGAAGGCCGCAGGACCCAACATGGTAGTTGTGGTTGCCGCAGGCAACAGTGGCCTGGCTTATCCAGAGATGCCGGCTAACTTGGCCACAGCCGTTGACAGCAAAGGCAATCTGGTAATGGGCGGTCGTATGCTTATTGCCGGCGGTTACAATGTCAGCACCAACGACATTTGGTCTGGCAGTAACCGAGCAGGTACCATCTGTTCCTCTATTGTAAATGGCGCATGTGGCGACAAGTACAGGACGTCAGACTTCTACATTATGGCTCCTAGCGTGTATGTATGGACCACCAGTAACACAACCACAACGTCTGCTAATCAAGCAACAGGCACCAGCTTTGCGGCGCCACAGGTGTCAGGTGCTGTAGCAGTTGTCAAGCAGATGTGGCCGCAACTCAAAGGTGCAGACATTGTGCAGATTCTGTTGCAGACTGCCAACAAGAACATTCCCGGCTACCGCGACTACATTCACGGGCAAGGCTTGCTGGACATGGAAAAGGCCACACGTCCCATTGGACAGATGCAGGTCAAACTGGCCACCGGTACAATGTCAAACATGTCAGGCGGCTTGATACTTGGCAACATGACTACATTTAAGTCCGGCTCAGGTCCCAGCATCATGGGCTTTGACAGCTACAACAGGGACTTCTACCTAGACGCCAATGCCGCTGTACGCAACACCAACGACACCCACGGTTTTACCATGAACCAAAGCAGTAAGATGGATTGGATGTTGAGTAGGTTTGTGCGTAATGTTACACTGGACACAGGTGTTGTTGCACTCAGCAACGACGGACAAAACGGTTCAACCTTTATTGGATACCACACTGCCTTTAAGGACAGTGAGCTAAAGTTTGGTGTACTAGCTCAGGCCAACAAGTGGGCCGATATGCAGATGTCTGGCATGTATGGTGAAGTTAAAGGATCCACCGGCTTTAGTGTTGGTGTTGGACACAACTTTACAGTCAATGACCGCAGTACTGTTAACATGAGTGCCGACGTTGGCGAACTCCGAGCTTCCATTAACCCCGGAATTGTTACTAGCATTGCTCCTTTGCGTATGGCAAGTTTAACCGCCAGCTACAAGTACAATCTTACCCCAACTAGCTACGCCGGGTTCCGTGTTAACACTGTACAGACATTTGGTGGTGGTCTTAACATGACCACTCCAAGCGGTGTTAGCTACGATGAGGCCACCGACCAGTTAAGTGTACAGTACACAAATACCAAGATGGCTGTACAAGATGGTCTACCAAAGTTTGCGGCCTGGGCAGAGTTTGCAAGTGCCGATCCCAAGAAGAATCTCAGCTACTCTGTGTATGCTGGCTGGCAACAGCAGAATAACGTAAGCAACCCAGCAGTGGGGTTCAACTTGTCGTATAAGTTTAACTAAGGAGAATAAGGATGTTCTTAAAGCTACTTGAACGACTTGGGCGTAAACGTATTATCTTAGACAGGGTTGCAGAAGAGCCTTACCTAGAACGCTACTATGTTTTCCTCAAGGATCGAAAGTGGTTTCCGTTTAACATCTTTATTCACAAGTTTCTTAAAAGCGATCCTGACGATGTTCACGATCATCCGTGGCCCTATGCCACACTAATTCTTAAAGGTGGCTATTTTGAATGGACTCCAATGTTCGATGGCAAAGGTAATAAAATCGGTGAAATATGTCAATGGAGAGGACCCGGCCATTTTCGTGTATGTCGCTCTACTAGCTATCATCGTATTGAGCTTGATCCTAGCGTAGAATGTTGGACTATGTTTATGCCCGGTCCACAGAAGCGTGAGTGGGGTTTCCTTGTAAATAACAAGTGGATTCACAACGAACAATATCTGGCAGCAAAAGCCAATGAGCATTGAAGTTATACTAGACGTTGTCAAGTGGACCAAGGACATGGACGCTTGGGCCGTACAACATGGTTGTACACCGGTTGAAGTTAGCAGGTTTGGCAAGGAATGGACCACTTACAGCTTAAATAACTGTAAGCCATTTCATTTTTATCACAATGATCAACAGCAGGTAAGAATGTTTTTTTGGCGCAAGGATCAAGGGTTAGGTTTGATCTTTATGATGCAATTTCCGGACGCTGTGTTTAGCCATAACATGGATTCCACATTTAAAAGGACAGGCACAGATGACTAAGAGTTACACATTTACCGTAGAAGAAGATCCAGAATCTGGTGAACTCATATTGCCTTTGTCAGAAGAGTTCCTCAAGGACAACGACTGGCAAGAGGGCGACATGATCTCTTGGGACTTGACAGAAGACAACAAAGGTGCTATACTTACAAATACAACAGCACAAACTCGCAAGGGAAAGACGTTTGGCCCTGGCGTCAATGAATGGCACGGCGTGGCCAATCCAAATTTAAAGGTAGTACAAGATGGCCCATCACAATAATTACTGGAGTTGCAGTCCTTTTGCAGACTGGGTGCGTGGCACCAAGAAGCTCAGTGCAGGCACCAGCGAACAGTGGGACGAATGGACCACTGCGGCTCAAATGAAGCATAACTTCCGTTATTGGCTAGCGGAAGAAGGACTTGGCCATCTCCAAGATTTTGTAACTTGGCCTATAAGGACTCTTTATGGTATTAAGTACTATATTAATAACCGTTGGGTTAGTCGCACTCATAGTCTTACTGCTCATCCCAGAGATATCAAACCGGGACAATGGCAGGATGTTGGCAACCGTTTCCTTCCTTGCCTTTTCAATGAGTTGGTGGACTTTGTTGAGATAGAACAAGCGTGGCATCACATCGCCTGGGACGACGAAGCACGTAAGAAATACAAGGCGCCATTCTGGGCCGCTGGTTGGTTTCGCTGGCGTACATGGCGTTGTCCACAGGCGGGCATCGACCACTTGGATTGGGCCATGACTTTGACACTTGGCAACGATTGGGGTGTAGAGGAAGGTGACGAAAACTACGGTCGGCCAACTGGTCAAGCAGAACGTGCCCGAGAGATCAAAGAACTTTACACTTGGTGGACCACTGTATATCCCAATCGACCTGACCCACACGATGCCAGCGGCTGGAGTGCATACTGCGAAGCCGCTCGCGTGGCCAATGGTGGCAAGTGGAGTTGGAGTGGTGACAAGACCCCTGAACTTAAAAAGATGTGCGATAAGTCACACAAACTACTGCAAAAGATTGAAGCAGCCTATGACAAGGAAGATACCGAGATGATGATACGACTCATCAAGGCTCGTGATAGTCTATGGACTTAAACTTAAATTACTGCGAATGTGAAAGTAAGAAATCTTACTCGCAAGAGTATGACGCTTACTACTGCAAGTCCTGCAACAAATGGTCTGAGTCCAAGTGCGACGACCCAACCTGTGAATACTGTACAACTAGACCGGACACACCTCACAATGACTGAAGTTTCCAAAAGCCCAGAACGACATACCTTTCAACAGGATGGTTATGTTAAACGCTGTGAAGAAAAGGGAGAAGAGCCCAATCCCGAATATGTTAGAATGTATCAAACCTTGCGTGATCTGGATGAGGCCAACTTGGTCAATCCTGAATGGCAACGAGACAACATGGAGTATGATCTACGGAGCACTGCATGGATCCTGGACAAGGTTCGTGCTAGTGACAACTATGCTCAGAACCTGTATGCGGCCATGTGCAACATGCAGTTTCAAAAGATTGAACCCTGGCCTATCTTAAAGAACGAACGCTGGAGTGCCAGTTGGCGGCATGCTGGTGGCATCATTGCTGACATGCAGGGCAAAGGAGACTATATTGATTGGTACTGCTCTGGCATTGGCAGTCAGGACGATGGCTACGGCTTGAGCCACGACAAACCTGTAACAGACAGTGATGGAAGAAACTATGTGCCCGAAGGTACAGTAACAGAAGAAATTGATGCTGATTTACGTAAACTAGGGTGGATGCCTGTTGAATGGGAAGATGATTGATATGGAACAAATTTTATTATTTCTTGTAGAGTGCTTTTTACTTTACATTGCAATACGTGTGATTCTTTTTATAATTGGTTTTGTCCAATATGTCAAGATAAACAGAGCCACCAGGCAAGCAGACATTGATGTCAACCAAGACATTGAAATCAAAGTTGAAGTACACAACAACGTAGTTTATTTTTATAACAAAGACACACAAGAGTTTATTGCACAAGGTGCGAGTGCTGACGAGCTAATCGAGCACATCAAAGATCGCAAGTTCACTGATGTTAAATTTCTAATTAACAACACCGAACTAGCCAAGGCCAATTGGCTCAATGACATTTTTAAGGTACATAGGGTGGAAGTTTAATGCTATACTTGGCATACGGAATGAATACAAATTTAGATCAGATGGCTGGTCGTTGTCCCGGAGCAGTTAGCCTTGGGCGTTGGGACTTGGCCAATCATAGGTTGGTATTCCGCGGACCAGCTGACGTAGAGTACAGTCCCGGTGACATAGTACAATGTGTACTTTGGGACATTACAAAAGAGTGTGAACTCAGTCTTGACCGACTTGAAGGATATCCAAGTTACTATGGCAAGAAGTTTGTGCCTGTGACTTTCCATGGCATGAAGCATCGTGCAATGATCTACCAAATGAATGATCAAGATGGTTATTACACACCTGGCAATTCATATGTCTGGTTGTTGGAAGAAGGCTACAAGGCACACGGACTAGATTTAGATCAAATTTATAGCGCAAATGGTTATCAAGAAATTGCAAACACTCGTGCATTCGTGTATAATTAATATAGAGGACTTGGCGTCATCCCTCTTTAAAAACTCTGCCGTCATTGCTTTATCTAAAGGAGATGACAATGGCAAATGAAAATGTAACATACAAGTATACGAGTACTAAAGAGTACGTAGACCAGTTTCCCTGTGCATACCGACAGTGGAGAGCAGATAGTCACTGCAATTTGATTCATGGCTACAGCTTCTCAATGAAGTTGTACTTTGGAACAAACGATCTCGATGTACGTAACTGGGCCGCTGACTACGGCGGACTAAAAGAACTTAAAGGACTATTGGAAGATCAATTTGATCATACTTTACTGGTTGCCGAGGATGACCCGGAACTAGAAACCTTTAAGCTACTTGAGTCCAAGGGAATGGCTAAACTAAACATCCTGCCTCGGTTAGGCTGCGAGAGTTTAGCTGATCAGATTTACAAGTATGTAAATGGTGTTTACATTCCTGATTTCTGGGGGCCAAGCGAAGCCGCACGTTTATGGTGCTATCGCGTAGAAGTACGTGAGACACAGGCTAATATGGCATTCCGTGAAGGACATCGGGAATGGAATGAAGACTTGTTTGCGTAAAGCAAGCAACAGTGAATTTGAATAAGGAGAAACTAATGTCAACTAATCACGAACTTATTAAGACCGCATTTGAGACTTACCTCGCTGAGAACGAGAAGTTTACTGGCAAGGGCGTAAAGGCTGCGGCTGCTCGTGCTCGTAAGGCACTTCAAGAAATGAGCAAAGGTATTAAGGAACGTAGAAAGGAAATTACTTCCGAGAAGGAAGCCCTCGCTGCCAAGTGAGACGAAGCGTAACATAGTAATGGTGAACCTCCTGGAGCAATTCAGGAGGTTTTTCCTTGACTACTGCCTAAATACCTGCTACAATACGTTTGTAAAGGAGTCGCTATGAAAGCACAAACACCAGCGCAAGGCATTCTAAAGACCAGTGAGTGGGGTGATGTTAAAACCTATCAAGTTGTCTGTGAGTGTACTGATCCAGATTGTTCGCACGACCTGTGGGTTGAAGCAGATGATCATAGTGTAACAGTTACCATTTACACTAAACTAAAATCTCAGTGGTGGGAGATGAACCGCTGGCAGACTATCTGGCGTCTGTTAACTAAAGGATATGTTGACTACCAGTCATCTATTGTCCTGCCCTGTCAAACTGCTGTAAACTATGCAGAGACACTAAAGTCTGCTGTAGCAGATGTTGAGGAATTTCGTAAGGATCAGATCCGTGACACAACTAAGTAGAATTGACGAAGTAATGAACATCCTTGGTGAGGAATGTGCAGAAGTCATCCAGGCAATTAGCAAGTGCAATCGCTTTGGCCTAAATAACTTTAAGCCAGGCAAGCCCAAGACCAACCTACAACACTTGGAAGAGGAACTTGGTGACCTTCTAGCAATGATTGACATCCTACACGAAATGGATGTAGTATCCTGGAACAAACTCGAGGCAGCAAAAGCAGCCAAAATTGAAAAACTTAAGAAATGGTCTAGCATCTATGAAACTGAAAATCTCTGAAACATTCTACAGCGCACAAGGCGAAGGTCGCTTTGTTGGCGTACCCAGTGTATTCCTGCGTACATATGGTTGTAACTTTACCTGTGCTGGCTTTGGCTGTGCGCCTGGCGTAAAGAGCACCGAAGCAGACGAAGTAGCTAAAACAGTTGAACTGTATAAAAACTTTGAGGAACTACCTTTGGTCAATACTGGCTGTGACAGCTATGCAAGCTGGCATCCTGGTTTCAAACACCTAAGCCCAACATACACAACAGACGAAATTGTTGCTAAGATGACTGGCCTAACTCCCAGCAAGCACTGGATGCAAGACAACGGCAACGATGTTCATCTTGTTATCACAGGCGGTGAGCCGTTGCTGGGATGGCAGAAGGTCTATGAGGAACTGCTGAGTCACCCGGACATGCGAGACCTGCGTAACCTGACCTTTGAAACAAACGGCACTCAGAAGCTTCACGCAGACTTCCGTCATTATCTCCTTAATTGGACACTGAACGGCAAGACCACACACAACAGCGAACGCCGAACGCCGAACAACCTCACGTTCAGCGTCAGTGCTAAACTAAGCGCCAGCGGTGAACTGTGGGAAGAAGCTATCTGTCCCGAGATTGTCAACAGCTATCAAGAAGTTGGCACAGTGTATCTCAAGTTTGTGGTTGAAACCGAGCAACACTTTGCAGAAGTAGATCGTGCTGTTCGAGAATTCCGCGCAGGCGGCTTTAAAGGCGTTGTTTACGTTATGCCGCAGGGCGGAGTAGTTGTTCCTTATGCAGAGAATCGTGTGCGTGTTGCAGACTGGGCAGTGGCCAATGGTTACTACTACAGCCCACGACTACACGTAGATCTATGGGGCAATGGTTGGGGCAAGTGATAAGTATATGATATACAGCAAATTCTCAATTACCAATCCGTGGTCCAAGGACAACTTTAAAAGTGTTTGGTCCACTAGTGGACAGGCCGCAACAAACAAGGCCTGGGAATTAGAGATTATATCAAGTAGTTGTTACTTGCTACATACAGAGCTTGAAATCACTGTGCGAGGGAAAGACCATGCAGGTGGCGGCCTTGAGTTAGGACTCTTTGGATTTGTTGTATCGTTCCGTTTCTACGATTGTAGGCACTGGGACTACGACAAAAACCAATGGGCCAATCCATATGACACAAGCAATAACTAGCACTAAAGACACCTGGGCAATATATAATCCGCCAATTGGTGGCCTTGGAAAAATTGATCATACTATCTACGAAAAGATTACCTACCCCGAGGGTAGTAGTGTTTTGCAAGTAAGACATTATGAAGTTGTACTCTATGATAAGAGAGCGCAAACAGTGCAGTCTAGTTCAAAGGGTCAGCAGGTTGACATTAGAGTATAAAATATGAAAAAGAAAATCAAAGAATTGGCCCTAGAGGCAGGCGGTAGTACATATCCAGAAGTTGGCGGCAAGATCTTAGAAAGATTTGCCGAGTTACTGATCAACGAATGCATTGATGCTGTAGAAAAAACAGGAAAGCAGTGTGCCTATACCACGTATGATCTGGGTGTAGTTGGATGTACCATTGAAAAGAGCGTAAAGTCTATCAAAGAAAGGTTTAAGGAAGATGACACTCAATGAATTTAACTGGTTTGTTTGTGGATTATTCCTTGGGTATGTCTGGTACATAATCTGGGCTATTGCCAAAAAAATCTGGCGTAACGCTCGAGAAGCAACTGCTAGAGATAATCAAAAAGATCCTTATCAAGATCCACAAAACTGGGGCGCATAAATATATGATGAAACTACTTGATCGACTACTTGGCCGCAAAGAACCTGAAGTTCCTGCACCAGAGGCACCTGTTGCTAAGTCCACACAACCACGCAAGAAGAAAACAGACAAAGAACTTGCCACCGAGCAAGATGAACCATATGTATCTGTACTAAGCGTAGAACTCGATCCAAATAATATTGGCGCAGGTGCCTTTGAATTAGATTGGAATGATAAGTTTATTGCTAAACTAGTTCGCGCTGGGTATCAGGCCAAACCCAATGAAGCCGAATCTGACATTGTTGACCGTTGGTTCCAGGATGTATGCCGACATGTAGTTTTGGAAACTTACCAAAACATTGACGCAATGAATCCAAACACCAACCAAGCAAGACCAATCCAACGCAAGGATCTTGGTAACGGAAAAACAGAGGTCAGCTAATGTCTGTTGA
>Ga0209190_1003267_pt1 | contig 10779 bp, 8 predicted proteins | sample M_140205_XF_Meta_FD_187315 | JGI IMG/M metagenome (GOLD analysis project Ga0209190, IMG submission 187315) | Freshwater microbial communities from Lake Montjoie, Canada to study carbon cycling - M_140205_XF_MetaG (SPAdes) (version 2) | ecosystem: Environmental > Aquatic > Freshwater > Lake... | reverse complement strand
ATCTTGAAATCTAATTTTATCTTCATTAGCTAACTTTAAGTATGGTTCTTTTTCTTTTTCTGAAAGAGACATCCATTTCTTTCCAAGTGCTGATGTAATTTCTTTTGTATTAAGATCAGGATTTTCTTTTTTAATAGAATCTCTAATTTGTTTACAAAAAAAGATATATGCTGATAACCCTTTTTTAGGTCCGGATAAATTTTTATCCTTTTTTCTTTTTTCTTCTACTACATTAGTAGGAACATATAATTTCATCTCTTCCTCATATCTATGTTTATCTTTGTTTGATAAAGTGACATACTCTGTTTTTTCGTCGTCTGATAAAGATCTCCACATATTTCCCAGCTCTTGAATAATTTCTTTTGCAGACAAATTAGGATTAGATTCTGATATCTCTTCTCTTTTATTAACACAAAAAAGAATGTAACTAGTCTTTGGTCTTTTAGGAGCATTAAGATCTTTAATTTTCTTAGCTTTTTTTGTTACAAAAATACCTTCAAATGCATCTCTATTTTTATATAGTTCAGATGTAACAGAAGAAATTACATCATCATCTAATACATTAGACAAAATACTAATAACAAGTTTATTAAATTTATCAACAACATCCATATTTTTATTAATTTTTTTAGATTGAATTTCTTTTTTCATTTTTTTTATATGAACATTTGTCTTTAGATACTTTTATATTAAATATTTAATATCACATATTTTAACGTAATTATTTTCAAGTTGATTTTGTATTTAATCCTATTTCTAGATCAGTAGGATGGTTTATTATAGTTCTATTATTTGCTTTTAATAAAAATTATTAGTTAATATGTTTTAAATACAATAATTCTATTATAAATTAATTATGTGCGGTATATTTGCATTATTAAATGATATAAATATAAAAGCCCTATCTGAATTTAACAAAGGAAAACATAGAGGTCCAGAATATACTGAAACTGTTATTTATAATAAGTTATTATTAGGGTTTCATAGATTAGCAATTAACGGATTAGATAATATTTCTAATCAACCTATTATTATTAATAAAAAAGCATTAATATGTAACGGGGAAATTTATAATTACAAGGAGTTATACAATCAGCTTAATATAACTCCTAAAACTAATTCTGATTGTGAAATTATTTTACATATGTATGAAAGATTTGGAATAGAACAAACATTACATATGCTTGATGGTGTATTTGCATTTATATTATACGATTTTAGCTCTATTAACAGATTATATGTTGCTAGAGATCCATTAGGAGTTAGACCTTTATATACATTAACTCAAACAATAGACAACTATAATATATACGGATTTGCATCGGAATTAAAATGTATGTCTGACATTTATGATTCTGAAAATACAATAAATCAATATGAACCAGGTTCGTATTCTGTTTTTCAATTAAATGATAATTGGACACCAATAAAAGAAAATGTTAAATATTTTATTCCAACATTTTCTCATAATATTCAACATAATGAAAATATTTACTATAGCAATATTTCTAAATATTTAACTAATGCTGTATACAAACGTTGTTTAACAACTGAAAGACCTATTGCATGTTTACTATCTGGAGGATTAGATAGTAGTTTAATTACTGCTTTGGTTGATAATTTTTTTAAAATTAACTGTGAAAATAAAAAATTAGAAACTTATAGCATTGGTCTTTATGGTTCTGAAGATTTAAAACACGCGAAAAAAGTTGCAGAATATTTAAAAACTAAACACACAGAAATAATAGTATCTGAAGATGATATGTTTAACTCAATTCCAGAAGTTATTTATAATATTGAAAGTTATGATACCACAACCGTACGAGCAAGCCTTGGAAATTATTTAATAGGTAAATATATTTCTAAACATAGTAAAGCAAAAGTAATTTTTAACGGTGATGGAGCTGACGAATTATTAGGTGGTTACTTATATATGCATAATTGCCCTAATAATATTGAGTTTGATTGTGAAACAAGAAGACTGTTAAAAGACATTCATTTATTTGATGTTTTACGTTCAGATAAATGTATATCTTCTAATGGCTTAGAGCCTAGAACTCCTTTTTTAGATAAAAATTTTGTAAATTATGTACTATCACTTCCTCTTTCCTTTAAAAATCATAATAATCAAAAACTAATAGAAAAATTTATTTTAAGAACCAGCTTCTCTCCCAATAATTTTTTAAATTATAACGGAGATGACTTGTTACCATCTGAAATCTTATGGAGAAAAAAAGAAGCATTTAGCGACGGTGTTAGTAGTGCTGGTAACTCCCTTTATCAAATTTTACAAAAAAAAATAGCACTAAAATTAAATGAAAATAATTTATTGAATTACACACCTGATATAAATACAGAAAAATATTATTACAAAACTATATTTGAAACACGGTTTACTAACAGATTAAATATATTACCTTATTACTGGATGCCCAAATATACTAATGCTATTGATCCTAGTGCACGTACTTTAGAATTGTATAACAAAATATGTTGATAAAATTAATATTTTTCTATTAATAAATGGAAAAATATATTAAAGATGAAATTAAATTGTTAGAATCTCCTTACGGACAAAAAATACGAAAACCCGAATCAATTAAAGAGCAATATAAAACTTTAATATTAACATATACAGACCCTTCTAATTTAATAAATAATATTAGAAGATTTTATTTTATACTTTCAAAAACAAAATCTTTATCTACATTATCAACAACAAAATTAACAAAAATTGTTAATGTATGGTATACAATGTTAATGAATAAACATCAATCAAAAGATCAAACTGATATATATCAGTTATTTAAACAATTTATAACTGATATGGATAATGAATTTTCAAATAATAAAAATTCAAATTATTATGACACTAAACTTTTAAATAAATATAATTTAAATCGAATTTATTCTAATTTTGAAAATAATACAAAAATAGAATTATTAAAAAATTCTGCAAACAAAAAATATATGAAAATTATAGAATCACCTGAAAATACATATTTAACAGGTGTACAGTCTTATTATAAATTAAGAAAAGGAAACACTACTATATTTTTATTTGGAGAAAGACATCAAACACGCCAAGCATGTTACGACCAAAAATTATCATCTATTTTATTAATAGAGGACTTATTACAACAAATATTTGATACAACACCTGTTTTTATTGATTTTTATTTAGAATCACCAGTTTTTTTATCAGATTTTAATAGAACATATAATAAAGTACGTAACACAGAAAATATAGATGCAATATATAAAAAATTAGTTGACACTAAATCACAATCTATTTGCTGGAAAGATGATGAACATAAAAATAATAAAAAAAATAAATTAAAAAAAATAACACAACAAAATTTTCATTTACTTGACGAGGATGCCTTTGATATAAAACATTGTACCACCAGATTTCATTTAATTGATATTAGACAAAATACAAAATTAACAAATGATGTTAATAAATTTACTCATTTGAAAGTTTTTATGAATCAAACCCGTTTTGATGAATTTATTTCTCTACTCAAAGAACAAAATTGGCTTAACGATAGTTCTTTTGAGATTCACCAAAAAATGGGACCCTACATAAACAATAAATATAATAATTTTAAAAAAAAGTATATTAACGAGACGAAATCTTTATTATCTGTATTATTTTCTGATTTTAATTATGATGTATTAAAAAATATACAAGATATTACAAATTATCGTGATTTATTTCAAAACATTGTTTCAATTATAGTAAAAAATGAAACTAGTTATATCGGTAAAGAATTTACAAAAAGTCTTAAATTCAGTCCAGATATAAATAAAGCATCATTAATGTTTTCTAAAATATTTGAAATTCAACAAGAAAAAATTCCTTTTTCTCAATTTAAATATTGTATACAAGGTTTATATAGAAATTTTAAAAGTTTTAAGGAAGTCATAACCGAAGACAATTCTGATGCAATATATAATGTATGTGCATTTAGTATTCCTTATACTGAAACAATGGGTTCTTTAACTGATTATATGGTGGATATGTATACAATTGCTAGAATACAAAAAGTATTTTTACATCCAACTGTTAATACTGATCAACCAACAACACCATCTAATATTATAATTTATGCTGGATTGTTTCACATTCAAAATTTTTATAATTATTTTTACAACATTCAAAAATTTAGAATAATGGATGAGTTAACATCTAACGACAATTGTTTAAAAGTAAGTGATTTACGACAAACTTTAAACTTAATGAGTGATTCTAAAAATCCACTTAAATAATTAAATTAATTAATTTAATTATTATGCTTTAAACAACTCTTTTATTAAATCATATGCACATTTGTTATCTTTTTCACATACTTCAATAACATTATCATAAGGTGGTATTTTTTTTTCGGTTTCTTTTGACCATAGCATTACACCAGTAATATTACCATTATTCATATATAAATAAAATTTGCTTGGATTTTTTATAATTGATGTTATCTTACTAATATGTTTCATATTTATATACTTTTATTATGTAATTAATATAAATCATTTTTTAAAATAAATATGGTTTAATAATTGTTGTATGAGATAATCTTGTAGGAAGACCAGGGGATAATACATTAATATTGTAATTTACTATTCCAATTTCTTTCCAAAAAAACTCTTTTTGAGTCTACATATGTAGCTGAACTTTTTGTTTCAGATTCATCACAAGCTATAATTTATTTTTTTTTATTACTTTGAAACTTGAATTCATTTATTAAAAAGCAGTTTAATAAAAATATTTAAATGGATAATATTTTTATTTACAATATAAAAGATTTTTATGATTTATTAGGATTAAATACATGGAAAGAAGTAGAAAATCAACTTGAAAAAGATTTAAATAGAATAAATTGTGTTTTAGACGGAATCATAGTTAATAATACATGTCAATTATGGAATATATACGGACCTATGACAAAAAATACATTAAAATGTTTAACCCAAAATGTATTTTTTCCCGGATTGAAATTATTATATGATAATTATAATACATTATTTATACAACATCCTTCATATAATCACTGTATTATAAAAAATAAAAATATAATAACTGCAATAACAACACAACAATCTATTTCACTTGATAAAAACGAAAATGTTATATATGGTAACAGTTATATTATTACTACTTTAATATGTTCACCTATAGTAACAATAGAATTTAAATTAATTGCGAAATAGAAGTTGATTATTTTTGTTTACAATGTTTTTTATTGAGACTTTCCTGTTGATTGTGATTGACAATCAGTATTAGGAGGAGTTTGATTATTAGAATCATACGAAGGAATAAGAATCATTAACTGTTTAAACTCTTCTTTATAAATTTTAATAATTTTTTCGTTAGTAACGGGTTTCTCATTAGTTTTTATCAATGACAATTCAAGTAAAGATTCATCTTGTTTTTTTTTTAAATTTATCACAAATAATTTTAAAGAATTATCTTCATCTTGTATTTTTGATCTATTACAAGATCCCATTTTATACATAATATTAATTGAAATTTTTTTATAATTTTTTATAATTTTAAAAAATGAACATTTTTTTCCTTCATTTGGATCCTTTTATTTGCGCTATTATGCATGTAGATAAACATGTAGTAAAAATGATACTTGAATCTTGTCAACTACTATGTACTACACATCACGTCGTCTGTTCAACTTATAAACCTCCTTATAAACCAACTCATAAAAATCACCCTTCTACTGTATGGGCAAGAGCATCTAAGTCTAACTATGAATATCTAGTAAATTTAGGAAAAGCTCTATGTAAAGAATACACTTACAGATATGGTAAAATACATAAATGCCAATCTTATATAGAAGAATTAGGTAATAATATTCCTCCTATTCCAGACATTGGATTTACAACTCCTGCTATGGCTATGCCAGATATTTATAAAAGTAATAATCCTGTTGAATCTTATCGAGCATATTATTTCTTTGAAAAAAGTAACATACATTCATGGAAAAAAAGAAGTGTTCCAAAATGGATTATAGAAACACAAAATATGTTTGAATTAAAATAATTTTATTTAATAAAGATGACACCTAATACAAAAATGACATCTACTACAAAAATAGCATTAGGAACTTTTATTAGATTTATTACAGTTGTTATTATTAGTGTAGTACTATATTTTAGTTTAAAATGTACAAGTGAAAAAGAACGTGTAAATGGTAAGTGCATACTTAAATGCACTGAAAACCAAGAACGTGTAAAGGGTGAGTGTATAGTCAAATGTACTGAAAACCAAGAACTTGTAAACGGTAAGTGCCTAGTTAAATGCACTAATACAGAAGAACGTGTTGATACAACTTGTTTAGTGAAATGTAGTAACGGTAAAATCAGATTTGGTCAAGGATGCAAATTAGTATGTTCTAATAATCAAATAGAATCAAATGACAAATGTATTGACAAGTGTGGTTCAGATGAAGTCAGAGAAGATGGAATATGTAAAAATAAATGTTCAGATGAACGTGAAAATATAAACGGATTTTGTTTAATAAAATGTGATAAAGGATATAGTAGAAATAATGGGGTATGTAAATTAGTATGCCCATTTGGTCAGGTAGAATATAATAATAAGTGTTTAGATAAATGCCCTGATGGAAAGCATAGAATCAATAGCGAAAAATGCATATATGTTTGCACAGATGATGAAGATTATATAAATGAGCGGTGTTATTATAAATGCGCACCAGGTCTTACTAGAGTTGGTATTGAGTGTTCTCTTTTATGCCCTACTGGTAAAGAACCAGTAAATGGTAACTGTCTAAATAAGTGTGAAAATGGAAAAATACGCGAAGGTGATATATGTAAAACAATATGTTCACCAGATAATGAAATTATAAACGGAAAATGTTTAGTAAAATGTAATAATGGGTACGAAAGAAAAGGTGAAATATGTCAATTAATATGTTCAACAAATCAAGAACTTATAGGTGCTAAATGCGTAGATAAGTGTACTGTTGGGTATACAAGAGATTATGCTGGATATTGTCATATTACATGTCCTGAAGGACAAGAAGCTTATGACAAAAAAGCTGTACTACCTAGTAACCAATGGGATTTATATCCAGGTGACGAAATATGCGTAGCTGGACGTTAAATGTTTATATAATTTTTAATTAAATTTTATTTTTACAAATAAATGCCAACTGTCAAAAGTAAAAAGAATATGCTATGTAATAAACCTCAAAAATCATGGAAACCTGCTAAAAAACGAGTTGTTAAAGCTTGTTTTGGAGGTAAAGAAAAAATTATACACTTTGGAGCAACCGGTTATGGTCATAACTATAACAGTCAAGCTCGTAAAAATTTTAGAGCAAGACACAAATGTTCTACAGCAAATGACAAACTTACAGCACGTTACTGGGCTTGTAAAAACCTTTGGACTAAAGGAGGAGACAGTAAAAACTGTCCAAAAAATCGTATTTGCAAAGGTGTATCACCATCTCGTAAATCACCTCGTAAATCACCTCGTAAATCACCTCGTAAATCACCTCGTAAATCACCTCGTAAATCACATCGTAAATCACCTCGTAAATCACCTCGTAAATCACATCGTAAATCACATCGTAAATCACCTACATAATAAATTAGATATGAAAAATTAAAACCAATAGTAACATTCAGGTTAAAATTTGTCAAACTCATTTTTTTATGTAAACCAAGAAGATGAAGTTATAATTCTACCAGATTTTAGAGTAAGTCAAATGATTAAAAAAAAGAAACTTAGTAGGATGACAAAGAGATTGATGTGTATGTTTTCATTTTGTAGTTTCAAAGAAAAACTCAAAGAAAAAAGTCGTAGGTATGAAAAAAAGTTATTATAGTAGATGAGAGTTATACTTCTTGTACTTGCGGTATGTGGTCATATTAACAACACAAAAGGTAATGAGGTGTTTAAATGTTTTAGTTGTAATTTAGTGTTAGATAGAGATGTTCAAGGGTCAAGAAACATTTTTATTAAAAATATAACCCTACGCTAAGGGTAATGTAGATTTATTTACATTTAAAATAGCGGATTGTTCAAGATATTGCAAAAACAGATTCCGGTACTAAGGTATTTAGCCCTCCTCTCAACGTATTAACCGGATACAAAATAAATGTTGTATTAGATTCTATTACTCCAATATGTGCGTCTGGTTTGTCTGTTAAAGATATTAAAATAACTTTATATAGAATAATGTTAAATAATACGTTTAAAAAAATATAGATAACTCATATTTACTTAATTGAGTTTTTGAGTTTAAATTAGCCAGCAGGGTTTTTGTATTTAATTGTATATTTAACTAAAAATATACAATCGGAATTATTATGTTATGATTTTTAGAACAAGTTGAACATGTAAGTGTGAATATGTTTTGATTGGACATTTGTATATGTTTATTTAATAGTATACCACTAGAGTTTTGGATCAAATTGTTTACAATATAAACGTATTGGATAAGACTGTTTTGAAAATATACATTTGATTGTTCTATTACATCCGCGATCGCAAATAAAGTGTGAAACGGAAAAGTAATCAATTAATTCAGACTAATAAATATCTACAACATCTCTAACATGTTTTTCAGTATGATGTTCATTATCATAATGAACATCTGATTCAGCCACATTTATTAAATATAAATTTTAACTTAAATTAAACACAATCCTACTTTAATTTGAAAATAAGAAATATCATTAGCTGTTTCATCTAAAATATCTTTTATAGGACGAAGACGATTTTTTCCTACTTTTAAAACAGCTAATGATATTCTGTTCAACACTTCATCTGTTAATCCAATACGTTTTTTATCTATACTAGAAGGATTGTCAGATAATTTACTAGTAACGTGAGATTCAATTGTTATAACTTTTAGATCTCTTTCAATAGCAATTTCTTTAATATTTTTACCTGACTGATACATTGAAAAACTTACTGAATCTGACTTTTCATTAGAAGATTTTTTAGTCGGAATTTCACCTTTTTCTTCTCCAACAAAAAAGTTTCCATATTTACATACAAAATCATTACTAATACCATCAATCTGTAAAAGTTCTTGTAACGTTTTTGGTTTTACCATTGATAACGCACTTAGAACTTTATCATTCATAAGCATATACGGAGCTACATTTTCTAAATTAGCCAGTCTGTCCCTAATTGTTTTATATTTTTTAAGAGTTGACTGTAGTTTTATAGTATCTTCGGGGACTCCGTCCATATCTTCGGGCACTCCGTGCATATCTTCGGGGACTCCGTCCATATCTTTTTTACCTATCCCTATAACTGTATAAAAAGATTGTGATATCTTTTCCAAATATTCATCTCTAACAAGACCTTTAATTAGATTTTTCCACCACGCAATAGACTTATGTCCGCCTGTATTATAATATTTATTTTTTGAAAATGATGATTCTGATCCTCTTAAAATGTTAATCAATTTAACACATCCATAATTAACCTGTAAAGAATTAATTAATCCTATAACTAATTTACTTTCTCTACTGCTTAATTGTGTCGTTTGTAAAGTTTTTGTAGTAACTCCTGTACAATTATCACAAGTTCCGCATTTATCAAATGGTTTGTTAGATATGTTTCCAGCTAAATTACCGTTTTCAAAATAATGTTCTATTATTAACTGTCGACATATCTTATCATTTGTAATGTATTGTTGAAAACTATTTAATAATTCCATTTTATTTTGTTGAACTGCCTTTGTACATTGATTAGACTTATTTAACAAAAAACTGTTTGTTCCATAATCTGCATCACTATAAAACATTACAGCAGTTGATTGCATACCATCTCTTCCAGCTCTTCCAATTTCTTGGTAATAGGTCTCCATATTACACGGTGATCCATAATTAATAACTTTTCTAATATCTGGTTTATCAACACCCATCCCAAAACAAATTGTAGCAACTACAACATTGATTTTATCCTTAATAAAAAGATTATGTATTGTATTTTTGTGTTCTGCTGATAAACCAGCGTGATAACAACCAGAATTAACACCTTTTGATATTAAAAGATTATGTATTTTTTCACATGTTTTTCTTGTTTGTGTATAAATAATAGTACATTCATATGGTTTAATATCTAAATCTTTTAAAATATCTTTACTTTTTTCTTTTATGTGAATACTAATATTCTTTCTCATCGTACCAATTTGGTATTGGTTCGCAGAATCAAAGTTTAATACTTTAAATATATCATCTAAAACACGCGGTGTAGCTGTAGCTGTTAAAGCAATTATTGGAATATTAGGGAATGATTTTTTAAGAATATTTAGTTGTCTATAAGTTGGACGAAAGTCATGCCCCCATTCTGATAAACAATGTGCTTCATCTATAGCAATTAAACAAATATCAGCAAGTTCTGTAAACATATTAATATTTGCTATTATAAATTCTGGTGTACAGTATATAACACTAATATCACTAAAATTGTTTTTCTTTTTTAATAAATTTTTATTGGTAGTTTCACTATTTAAACAAACAGATTTAATTCCTTTTTGATTTAAGTGTATTTGCTGGTCTGTCATTAATGAAATTAACGGTGAAATAACTATAGATTTTTTATTTAAATAAGTTGCAGGGAACTGATAACAAAGAGATTTTCCACCTCCAGTTGGAAAAATAACAATACTATCATTTTTCTCTAAAACATCCATAATAATATCTTTTTGTAAATCTCTAAAACTAGTAAAACCATATTGTAATTTTAAATGTGTTTCCATTGTTATTAATTTAAATAAATTT
>Ga0209190_1003264_pt1 | contig 10783 bp, 6 predicted proteins | sample M_140205_XF_Meta_FD_187315 | JGI IMG/M metagenome (GOLD analysis project Ga0209190, IMG submission 187315) | Freshwater microbial communities from Lake Montjoie, Canada to study carbon cycling - M_140205_XF_MetaG (SPAdes) (version 2) | ecosystem: Environmental > Aquatic > Freshwater > Lake... | reverse complement strand
GACAAAATGGAAATATTACAGTAACTGCAGGAAACTCTTGTGGAACTTCTGCTGCAGCAACATCAGCAGTGACTGTAGGAAACGGAACACCAGCAACACCAGGAACTATTACTGGAACATCCACACAATGTCCTGGAGTTATTTCTCAGATTTATTCAATAACAGCGGTAACAAATGCTACAACGTATACATGGACCGTTCCAGTAGGTTGGTCAATCACAGCAGGAGCAGGAACGAATTCAATTACAGTAACTTCAGGTGGTGCAGGTCAAAATGGTAACATTACAGTAACTGCCGGAAATGCATGTGGAACATCAGCTGCAGCGTCAACAGCAGTGACCGTTTCACCAGCTACTCCAGCAACGCCAGGAGCAATTACTGGAACAGCTACTCAGTGTCCAGCATTAACAGGACAAACATATTCAATTGTAGCGGTTTCAAATGCTACAACGTATACATGGACCGTTCCAACAGGTTGGACAATCACAGCGGGTGCAGGAACAAATTCAATTACAGTAACGACTGGAGCAACTGGTCAAAATGGGAACATTACAGTAACTGCAGGAAACTCTTGTGGAACTTCATCGGCTGCAACATCAGCAGTAACTGTAGGAAACGGAACACCATCAACGCCAGGAACAATTACTGGAATAGCTACTCAATGTCCAGCGTTAACAGGACAAACATATTCAATAACAGCGGTAACAAATGCTACAACGTATACATGGACTGTTCCAGTAGGTTGGACAATCACAGCTGGAGCAGGAACAAATTCAATCACAGTAACTTCAGGTGCTGCAGGTCAAAATGGGAACATTACAGTAACTGCAGGAAACGCTTGTGGAACATCAACGGCAGCAACATCAGCGGTTACCGTAGCAAATGGAACGCCAGCAACGCCAGGTACAATTACTGGAACAGCTGCACAATGTCCAGCATTAACAGGACAAACGTATTCAATTACAGCTGTGGCAAATGCTACAACGTATACATGGACCGTTCCAGTAGGTTGGACAATTACAGCAGGAGCAGGAACGAATTCAATCACTGTAACTTCAGGTGGTGCAGGTCAAAATGGGAACATTACAGTAACTGCAGGAAACGCATGTGGAACATCAGCTGCAGCGACAAAACCTGTAACTGTTTCTCCAGCAACACCAGCAACACCAGGAGCAATTGCAGGAACAACTACTCAGTGTCCAGCATTAACAAGTCAAACGTATTCAATAACAGCGGTTGCAAATGCTACAACGTATACATGGACAGTTCCAACAGGTTGGTCAATTACGACAGGAGCAGGAACGAATTCAATTACAGTTACAACTGGTGCAACTGGACAAAATGGGAACATTACAGTAACTGCAGGAAACTCTTGTGGAATATCAACGGCTGCAACATTAGCCGCAACAGTAGGAAACGGAACACCAGCAACACCAGGAGCAATTACTGGAACAACAACGCAATGTCCGGCATTAACAGGTCAAACATATTCTGTTGCAGCGGTAACAAATGCTACAACGTATACATGGACAGTTCCAGTAGGTTGGGCAATTACAGCAGGAGCAGGAACGAATTCAATCACTGTAACTTCAGGAGCAGCAGGTCAAAATGGTAATATTACGGTAACTGCAGGAAATGCTTGTGGAACATCAGCGTCGGCAACATCAGCAGTAACTGTAGCAAACGGAACACCAGCAACGCCAGGAGCAATTTTAGGAACAACGACTCAATGTCCAGCTTTGACAAGTCAAACGTACTCAATTACAGCGGTTGCAAATGCAACAACATATACATGGACAGTACCAACAGGTTGGTCAATCACAGCTGGATTTGGAACGAATTCAATTACGGTTACAACTGGTGCAACTGGTCAAAATGGCAACATCACAGTAACTGCAGGTAACTCTTGTGGAACTTCAGTAGCAGCAACATCAGCAGTAACTGTAGGAAATGGAACGCCATTAACACCCGGAGCAATCACAGGAACAGCAGCACAATGTCCAGGTGTAATTTCACAAACGTATTCAATTGCAGCGGTAACAAATGCTACAACATATACATGGACCGTTCCAGTAGGTTGGACAATCACAGCAGGAGCGGGAACCAATTCAATCATTGTATCAACTGGTGTAACTGGTCAAAATGGCGACATTACAGTTACTGCAGGAAACTCTTGTGGAACATCGTCAGCTGCTTTATTAGCTGTAACAGTAGAAAATGGAACGCCATTAACACCCGGAGCAATTACAGGAACAGCAGCACAATGTCCAGGAGTTATTTCTCAAACGTATTCAATTGCAGCGGTTACAAATGCTACAACGTATTCATGGACTGTTCCAACAGGTTGGGTAATCACAGCAGGAGCGGGAACCAATTCAATCATTGTATCAACTGGTGTAACTGGTCAAAATGGTGACATTACAGTTACTGCAGGAAACTCTTGTGGAACATCGTCAGCTGCTTTATTAGCTGTAACAGTAGAAAATGGAACACCAGCAACACCAACAGCAATTACAGGAAATTCTACAATATGTAGTGATGTAACTACACAAACATATTCAATTGCTGCGGTTGCAAATGCTACAACGTATACATGGACAGTTCCTGCAGGTTGGGCAATCACGACGGGTGCAGGTTCAACTTCGATCACTGTTGCTACAGGAGCAGCAGGTCAGAATGGTGATATAACTGTTACAGCAGACAATGGCTGTGGAATATCAACGGCAGCAACATTAGCTGTAGTAATCAATCCAATTCCTCTAGTAAATGCAGGTGCAGACACAACGATTTGTGAAAGTATTTTGCCATACGATATCACCGCATCAGGAAATTCAACTTCTTATTCTTGGAGTAATGGTCCAGTAACTGCAACAACAACTATTACAGCTGGTGGAACGTATACCGTAACAGGAACGTTAAATGGTTGTTCCGCTTCGGATGCTATTACTGTTGCTATTGACCCATGTTTAGGACTTGAGGAGAATGAGAACTTCTTCCTTTCATTATATCCAAATCCTACGAACAATTTATTGAAAATTGAATCCTGTTTAACTGAAAATACTAATTTCAGTGTTTATTCAATTGATGGTAAGTTGATTACTACTGGATTATTAGTAAATGGAAAATCAGAAATTGTAACTATGAATTTTGCACCGGGTAAATATTTCATTCACCTAGGACAAAATGTGAGCACTTTTGAAGTAATAAATTAATTTAATATTAAAATAGAAAATAGATGAAAAATTTAACGTTAATACTTTCGGTATTTGTAACTGTAAGTTTGAATGCTCAGCAAGTTAGAGTGGGCAGATCTTCCATAAATTGTGTAGGTTCTAGCACAGTTTCTAACGGTATTCTAATCAGTCAAACTGGAGGTCAATCTTCAAGTGTGACAGTTTCTAGATCGGGAAATTTGTCTATTCGCCAAGGTTTTCAGCAAGCAAATGTGATGCAGTATGAAATTGTAAAAACAGATTTTTCAGTTCAACTTTTTCCAAATCCAAATGATGGAAATTTCAATGTTGCGCTGAACGGTTTTGATGCGAATGAAACGGTATCTTACGAAGTGGTAGATGTTAATGGTAAAAAATTACAGGAAGTAAATACAGTTGCACCAGCTTCATTTTCTGTTTTTGTTCCAGGTATTCAACCGGGAATGTATTACTTACTTTTGACGTCATCAACTGGTAAAAATGCTACTATCAAATTTAATATTCAATAATAACTGAAGAATAATTAGTAAATAAAAACAACTAGTTTTTATTTACTGAATATGTCATAAATGAAACAAGGTGTGTTTTTAACCACCTTGTTTTTTGTCAAAATAAAATAAAATACTATTAAAAATTTTAAAAACTCAATCATGAAAAAACTACTATTATTACTGACTATCAGTCTCTTGTCCTTTGTCTTTTGTCCAACGTCTCTAAACGCCCAAACAATCCCACCTCCCTACATCAACTACCAAGCGGTCTTGTATGATGTAAATGGTGCGAATCCAAATAATCCATTGATCAATCAATCGTTTACAACGTTTGTCAACATCAATGATGAATTGGGGAATCTATTGTACCGTGAAGAGCATTACGCTTCAACGGATGCCAATGGTTTAATCACTGTTAAAATGGGCGATGGCTTATACACAGCAGGTCCAATAACCAATTTCAATCAAATCAACTGGGGAGTTGGAAAATATTATTTAGTAGTAGATTTTGTTATCAACGGTACAACGAGTTCAACTGCACCAGAGCAATTGGTAACAGTTCCGTATTCGTTTTATGCAGGGAATGCGGGGAATGGAATGACAGCTGTTGCAGATAATGGAAATGGGACCTTGACGTTTACCTATGCGAATGGACAAACGTATATTACCCCTGCGCTTACAGGAATGACAGGTCCAGCAGGACCGGCAGGTGCTCAGGGAATTCAAGGTCAACAGGGAGTTGCTGGGGCAAATGGTTTAAACGCCTTAATCAATACGACAACAGAACCTGCAGGCGCAAATTGTGCGAATGGAGGAACCAAAATTGAAACAGGGTTGGATGCGAATGAAAATGGAATTTTGGATGCTTGGGAGATTAATGCAGCTCAAACGAAGTATGTGTGTGATGGAATAAATGCAACATCATCTTTAGGCGGTGCCGGTTTCAATCACTTTTTCCCAGACGGTTTTGGAAATGTTCAGAAAATTAATCACACAATTAATTCTTCTTGTAGCACTTCACTTTGTACAATAACTCCATACACTGTTCCTGCGGGGAAAAATTTATATATAACTCAATTAACCATGAGCTATAGATGGGCTTGTGGTGGCCCAAGTATTTATGCAGATGGTGTAGTGCTATTAGTTGGAGGATGTGCTGCTTACTCTAATACACCATTTATTGTCGGAGAAAACATGATAGTATCTGCATACATGGGTCAGAGTTCCTGTAGTAATTCCTGTGCAGGGGGAAACGCGAGTTTTTCTGGAATTCTTGTTGATAAAAATGTAACTGTAATTCTTCAAACTTCTGGATATGTTGTTCCTTCTGGCCAATTATTTATTAAGGTTGGTACATCAACTTATCCAACAGTATATACTTCTGGCCAAACCGTTCCAGCAAATACAAATGGTTATTTGATAGCGAATTAAAACAATCTATGACAATTTAATTATAAATAATATGTTGTTATTATTTCCAGAATACGAAGAAATGGACATTTTCATTAGCAATATTGAAAGCCTAAATAAGAAAATTGAAAATCGATTAAAAAGAACTAATGAAAAAGAGCTATTTGAATCCTTTATTAATTTTTCAAATAATGCTTTTAGCAATTTAAAAAACATTCCCAGGACAAACAAACTATCTATTTACGAGGAATCTCTCATTAAAGAAATTCATTTAGTAAATTCTATTTTTAAAAGTATAAAAGAAAAAATTAGGTATAGTGTTGCAAGATTAGTTAAAGTTTTAAAAATTGCAATGAAGAGTTTAATCGAATTTGCTGCTGATGAATTTAAAAATGCTCTGACTATAATTGATGAACTTTTAGATTTAATTGAATTTATATGGTCATTAAAAACTATTAAACCTTAATCAAGATTCAATATAAAATATTTGCAAGTTTAATGATCATACTCAATATTAAAAAATGAAAAAACTACTATTTACCCTCACTCTGGCTTTATGCTCTATGCTCTCTGCTCTCTCTTCTGCATACGCCCAAACCATCCCACCTCCCTATATCAACTACCAAGCGGTATTGTATGATGTAAATGGTGCAAATCCAAATTCACCCTTAACCAACCAATCGTTTTCTACGTTTGTAAACATCAATGATGAGTTAGGAAACTTATTGTACCGTGAAGAACATTATGCTTCAACAGATGCTAATGGACTTATCACTGTTAAAATGGGCGATGGTTTGTATATCGCAGGGCCAATTACAAACTTCAACCAAATCAATTGGGGAATTGGGAAATACTATTTAGTGGTAGATTTTAATATCAATGGAACGATTAGTTCCACTGCTCCTGAGCAATTGGTAACCGTTCCTTATTCTTTCTATGCTGGTAAAGCAGGAAATGGAATGACAGCCGTTGCTGATAATGGAAACGGCACATTGACGTTTACCTATGCGAATGGACAAACGTATATTACTCCTGCGCTTTCAGGAATGACAGGTGCAGTTGGTCCGGCAGGTGCTCAGGGAATTCAAGGAATACCTGGTGCAAACGGTGCAGTTGGCGCAACAGGCCAAAATGGTTTAAACGCTTTGATTAAAACAACATCTGAGGCCGCTGGTGCTAATTGTACAAATGGTGGGACCAAGATTGAAACAGGTTTGGATGCTAATGGAAATGGGGTTTTGGAAACTGGGGAGATTAATGCTGCACAGACGAATTATATTTGTGATGGGACAGGGTTAGGAAGTTTATCTTCAAGCTCTTTTGATTGGAAAATTCCCGATGGTTTAGTAAATCAATCAATTCCTATTAATTACACAATGGCCCCCTCAACTCCTGCTTATACCTGTTGTTCTGTTCCTGTTGGATGGTATAATAATTCATATACAGTTCCTTCAGGGTATAATCTATATATTTCAAATATTCAATTTGGAGTGGGTTATGCTCCTGCTTCTTTAGGTGTTAAAGTTAATAATGTTTTGGTATATGGATCTAGTCAATCGACATGTATATTTAATATTAACAATCCATGGATCGTAGGAGAAAACATGGTTGTTTCTTTTAGTCAAAATGGATTTAGTAGTAGTCCCTGTAACAATTCTATATATGCCAATTTTACGGGGTTTCTATTACCTAAATCGGTGCAAGTAATTTGTCAGGGAACAAATTATACTGTTCCAAGTGGCTTTAAATTTATTGTAATCAATACCTGTTCTTCAAGTTGTTTATCATCTTTAGGTGCTTTTCTACCTACTATATATTATTCTGGTCAAACTGTTCCCGCCAAAACAAATGGTTATATCATTCCAAATTAATAATGAAAAACCCACTATTCACTCTCGCACTGAGTCTTTGCTCATTGTTCTTTGTTCCTTGTTCCCTGCAAGCCCAAACAATCCCACCTCCCTACATCAACTACCAAGCGGTATTGTATGATTTAAATGGTGCAAATCCAAACAATCCATTGATCAATCAATCGTTTACAACGTTTGTCAACATCAATGATGAATTGGGGAATCTATTGTACCGTGAAGAACATTACGCTTCTACGGATGCGAATGGTTTAATCACTGTTAAAATGGGTGATGGTTTGTATACAGCCGGTCCAATTACCAATTTCAATCAAATCAACTGGGGTGTTGGAAAATACTATTTAGTAGTTGATTTTGATATCAATGGAACGATTAGTTCAACTGCTCCTGAGCAATTGGTAACAGTTCCGTATTCGTTTTATGCAGGAAATGCAGGGAACGGGATGACAGCCGTTGCTGATAATGGGAATGGAACATTGACGTTTACGTATGCGAATGGTGCGACGTATACTACGCCAACATTGGCAGGAATTCAAGGGCCGGCAGGACCAGTAGGGCCTTCGGGAGCCTCAGGCGCCGCAGGGCAAAGTGCTTATGATCTTTGGCTTGGACAAGGAAACACAGGAACTGTGCAAGATTTTCTATCGACAAGTGCATATCAAATTTGGTTAGCGCAAGGGAATACTGGAACGGCACAAGATTTTTTAAATACATTGGTTGGGCCGCAAGGTCCTCAGGGAATTCAAGGACCAGCGGGAAATGATGGAGCGATAGGTGCTCAGGGTCCCATAGGATTAGCGGGCGTAACTGGACCACAAGGTATTCAAGGTCCTGCTGGAAATGATGGATCTACTGGCCCGCAAGGTCCAATTGGTATAACAGGTGCTCAAGGTCCTCAAGGACCAATTGGATTAACAGGTCCTACCGGCCCGAATGGCAGATCGGCGTATGAAATAGCATTACTAAATGGTTTTGTTGGAACAGAAACACAGTGGTTGTTGAGTTTGGTTGGGGCAACTGGTCCTCAAGGAAATCAAGGCCCTGCGGGAGTTGATGGTGCAATAGGTCCACAAGGTATTCAAGGTCCAGCAGGAAATGATGGCGCAATAGGGCTACAAGGGCCGATAGGTTTGACTGGATCTGCGGGTCCGCAAGGACCGATAGGTTTAACTGGCCCAACAGGTCCAGCAGGAGCAACTGGCGCTCAAGGAATTCAAGGAATAGTTGGAAATAATGGAACAAATGGTGCTCAAGGTCCAATTGGACTAACAGGCCCCGCGGGACCTCAAGGAATTCAAGAGGTAAATCTTGGTTTTTCCTTGTCTTCGACATGGACATGTCCTTCAGGTGTCACTCAAATCACTGTTGAGCTATGGGGTGGCGGAGGTGGCGGAGGCGGCTCTTCGCTTTCTGTTTCTTGTTCGGTTTCATCGGGAGGTGGAAAAGGTGGTGATGGTGGCTATACAAAAGCAATAGTCAATGTGACGGCTGGAACAGTATATACAATTACTGTTGGAAATGGAGGTAATGGCGGCGGTCAATTGTTTGATGGTCAAGCTGGAGGGATTTCGAGTTTTGGAGGATTAGTTACTGGTGCAGGAGGAGGTCCCGGACTTAAAGGGAATTGCATTGGAGGTGGCGGTGCCAATGGAGCCATAGTGAATTACACCTATCTTCCATTAGCCACACGAACTTACATCCCATCTGGATTTGTTCAAATTATTCCTGGGAATAAAGCGCCGGGTGGCACCGGAGGATATGTATACAGTGGTTGCGGTGGTTCGTGCGTTCAAAGTGGTCAAAACGGAGAGGCAGGATTCGTCGCAATTTCTTATTAATATATGTTCGCAACTGACGTTTGATTTCCGTTGGATAATTAATCTAACGTTGGAAAGAATGGGAAGAACAGTTGCAGTAACCTAAGAGAAATTAGGCTATTCGTTTAATTGGTGGATGTATCTATTCATTTTATTCTCCGCATAAGAAGACTGCGACAAACTTTCTCTGCATAAAAAACAATCACTCGGCTAGCGCATATAAAGCTTATCGGGCTATCTAGAGCTCTCAGCTGACGGAACCATGTGTTATAAATCATTATTTTAAAATATGTAAAGTAATATTTCTTTAATATGTAAAGTTATTTGCATTTTATATGTAAAGTAAAAATAGTATAAAGTGTAAAATAATACTATATTTGTGAAAGAAAAATAAAGTGTATGTCATCACAACTTTCCTATATAGCGCGTATTTCAGACGAAGAATTGAAACGGAAATTAAATGCTTCAGGTGCCTTGTTAATTCGTGGGATGAAGGCCTGTGGTAAAACACAATCAGCGAAGCAACTTGCAACTAGCATGATTTCTTTTGATCAAGACGAACAAGTTCCATTGCTCATGGAAACAGCTCCACAGCGCTTGTTACTTGGAGAAGCGCCCCGCTTGATTGATGAATGGCAAGAATACCCTAAAATTTGGAATTATGTGAGACATGAAGTAGATCAACGAAATAAAACGGCTCAATTTATTTTAACAGGTTCCTCAAATCCGGAGGAAAGTGCAAAAATGCATTCAGGTGCAGGAAGATTTACTGTCCTAGATATGCGCACAATGAGTTGGCAGGAAATGGGGCATTCATCAGGTGAGATCAGTTTGGGGAAATTATTAAATGGAATTAATCAACAAACGAGTGATGCACCAACAGACCTTGAATGTATTGTAGAGCGAATTATAAAAGGCGGATTTCCTGGCTTACTGAATAAAAGTTCAGCCCAGGCAATGGAAATCAATCGTGCTTATGTTGATTTGTTGGCAGAAGTAGACATGAGTCGCCTTTCAGATGTCAAGAGAAATCCTGAGAAAGTTCGTGGTCTTCTGCGTGCACTTGCGCGGAATGTAGCAACAACAGTCGATATCACAGTGCTAGAGAAAGATGTTAAGCTAAATGAAAACACAGATGTTTCTCGACCCACAATTTACGATTATTTAGAAGCCTTAAATCGTTTGATGATAATTGAAGATCAACCTGCATGGAATGCACACATCCGATCATCAGCATCTCTGCGTAAATCTGCTAAACGTCATTTTTCAGATGTTGCTCTTGCAGTAGCTTCATTAGGCATAGGAAAAGAATCCTTGATGAATGATTTAAAATTAACAGGGTTTTTGTTTGAATCATTAGTCGTTCATGATCTAAGAGTTTATGCACAAGCGAATGACGCTAAAGTATATCATTATTATGACTCAACTGGTTTGGAAGTAGATGCTATTGTGCAAAAGTACTCTGGCGAATATTGTGCATTTGAAATTAAATTAGGAATCGGGCAAATTGATGATGCTGCAAAAAACTTATTGAAATTTGCTTCAATTTTAGAAGAGTCAAGTAGAACAAAGTTACAATCATTGAATGTGATTACAGGCACTGGTATAAGTTATATCCGTAAAGATGGAGTAAACGTTATCTCTCTGGCTTCTCTGGGTTATTGAAAATAAGTTAATTTACAATAGGTAAAATCATCACTCCTCATTCACCCTTCGACACCCTTCGATAAACTCACAATTCGGCCAGTTCATTGCATCACTTTCAGTTTTAAACTATAAACTTTAAACCCTTCGGCAAAAGCTCAGGGCATCGCTATAAACCCTTCGGTAAAAGCTCAGGGCATCGCTATAAACTATAAACTCCTCCCTTATATTTCGAGTTTTATTTTCTTGATTTTCAATTTATTTATCTATTTTAGCTACTGATTTATTCGAACTCTCGAAAAATCGATTTATTGATTAACAGAAGATTAATATTCTTCAGA
>Ga0209190_1003263_pt1 | contig 10787 bp, 13 predicted proteins | sample M_140205_XF_Meta_FD_187315 | JGI IMG/M metagenome (GOLD analysis project Ga0209190, IMG submission 187315) | Freshwater microbial communities from Lake Montjoie, Canada to study carbon cycling - M_140205_XF_MetaG (SPAdes) (version 2) | ecosystem: Environmental > Aquatic > Freshwater > Lake... | reverse complement strand
TTTCTCTAAATCAACAGTATACGTAATAATTGAAAAATGTTCAAGCGTAGTATCAACAGTTAACAATCTATCGGATGGTATATTGTCAACACGATCATTGATTTCTGAAGAATTTATGTTTTTCATAGATTAAATGTACAATTTCTCTTTTTAGAAGAGCAGTAAACTTAAATTAAGTTAACGGTTTGATAGTAGGCGATCTTGCCTTGTGTTGTCCCGATGTTTCGGGACAGCAAGGCAATATTGCTTACACGCTGTTATACGCTGCCTTAGTGTTTTGATTTTGAAATCCCATAGACAATTAAGACATATAATATTGTTGCGCTCCCTGTTACTAAAATATATGTTGGTAACAAGAAGCTATTAATTGCAGTAAAAACGATTTGACTTATAAGTATTAGGATGAAGAAAACGCCTGATGTTGTCCTTGTCAAAGTGGTTGTTCTATCGTATTCAAAGGATAGGGAAAGGGTTCCTGTTAATGTCAGTGCCATCGATACAAAACTTCCAATACCTAGTAATACTTTATTGTCTTCCGTAACATAAAAAGAAAGAAAAAAAGCTATGATACAAGCTAGTGCTACTGAAAGAATTGCGGTGAATGTATTTATTTTCATATTCTATTTTTTAAAAATTGTTTGCCACGCTTTTTCATCAATATATACTCTACAAGTATCTTTGATTAAAGCGCATTCTATTTTAAAAGTTTCATTTGTTCCAAGTATAGTTCTCTGATAGGTTAGCGACCAACTCGTTTTATTTTTTTCTTTTATACCAACTCGTTTTAATGAATAACCAAAATTAGCATTAGATAAACTTTCTTCTAAGGATTTTTTATCTTTTCCGTCTATATTAGGTCCATAAAGAAAATTTATCATTTTACTGTACTGCTGATTTTTATGCAGTACTTGTAAATAATTTAAAATATCGGTGTTATAAAAACACAAGGGGTTTTTGAACAAACAACTATTTGTCTCTTGCGAATAGCTAGTTTTACTTAAACACAAAGTGAATAAGGAAATAAAAAATATTTTTAAAATATACTTCATTATTTAATTGGTGGCGGAACTAACGCAAATAGCTTGTTTACATCCATCACTTGTTCTGCCGGCATCCAATTTGGCATGCCATCAAGCCACACCATGGTAGTTTTTTGGACTCTGCCAGCCACGATGTGCCCGGTTAATTCACTTTCGCTAAACGGTCCTTGTGGTATGTCGTTTACTAATGCATAAAATTGCTTTGGCGCAGGTACCGGCATATTTACATTATTAAACTGAGGTGTTTGCATTTGGCTCATAGCATGATTCATTGTTTGCATCATTTGCTGGGCTATTGACATGCTCATGCCAAACTCCATCATTTTTTCTATTGAATTAAAATTGTTGTCGTTGCTCATATTAGTATTTATTTTTAATTACTGTAATAGTTATGTTTTATAATTAAGGCATTGGCGGAGGAGGCGGAGGTGGTGGTATTGAATTGAAAAGACTTTGTAATTCCATTACTTGTCCTGCTTCCACCCAATTTGGCATACCTTGTTTCCATACAAAAGTATTGGTTTGCAATTGACTATTCATAACCATTTGTTGGAGTTGTTGCATATTAAATGGCCCTTCTTGTTGTCCGTTTACTGATAACAAGTATTGTGTTGTTGGAGGAGGAGGTGGCGTTTGATTATTAGAAGGTGTTTGTGGATTTTGAGGGTTCATAGTATTCCCCATAGTATTCATCATACCAGCCATTTGGTTGCCCATAGCACCACCCATCATCATTCCCGTCATCATACCTGCAGGGTTCATGCCTCCGCCAGCACCACCACCCAAGTCCATATTACCCATTTCGCCTAAACTATCTGCTGCGGCTTTTAGTACTTCTTTTTGTGCATCTGTTTGAATATTTAATTTATGCGTTTCAAAGAAATTTGTTTCAGTTTGTAATTTTTGAGCGCGTTGCATTTCTTCACGCTGCTTTGCCAATCTATCTTCCATATCATCAGCATTTATGCGCTGAGTATCTTCTAAGTTTTTTATATTGACTTCTGATTGTGCCTCTATAGTATTCACATTAACATTAGCCTGAGTTTTTGTTAATCTTTCAGTAATATCAGCAGTAAGTTCTCTCACTTTTTTGTAACCTTCAGTATCTTTATCAATTTCAATATCTGAAATATCAAGACGCTTTATATTTACTCCAAAATCAGCTTCTAAAGTAGCTTTTATCCTTTGGCCAACCCAATCATTTATTTCCAAAATTTTTCGTTCAATTTGAACAACTGGTAAGTTTAAATCTGCTGGAACATTAGCCACAATACCTTTTACATTTTTCGTAACAGCATCTTTTATTTGAGACTTAAATGTTTCAAGTTCAAAATTTATTAAACGATTTAATTTAATAAACCCTTTGTAATCAGTAATATTAAAAGTTATCGAGCCTCTAACTGCAATTGGAACCCCAAAATCCAAAAAGCGAGGGTCGAAAACATCAAAATAAGGAATACCAAATCGCACTTGAATATTACCCGCCAAGTTTATGTAATATACCTCTGCCTGAAAAGGAGTTCCCCCTCCAAATGCTAAACCAACTATACTCGCTAAAATTGGAAAGTTTGCTGATTTAATAGTTTCATCATGCGGTCCCTCTATAAAGTCTTGCATAGTGCCATCTTTTTGTTTATAAACAAAAGCAGCTACTTCGCCGTCTTTAACACGCAAGCTACTTCCCCATCGTATGGCGTTTTCTTTATTGGTTGAGTTTACCTCATTACCTTCAGGTCTCCATTTCCATATTAGAAAATCCTGTTCGTCACAACGGATCATGTCCATCATGCCGCCTTCTTTTTTACTGCTGAATAGTCCCATGTTTTATTCTATTTTTTGTTTTAACTCCATTATCCTTTTCTGTACTTTGCTTGATTCAGAAAACCGACTTATTCTTAAGTTTTTTCTAGCAATAATTTTACTAATATTCGATTTTTTTAATAAATCATTTTCTAACTTGTGAAATTCGAGAACATCTGTATATAATCTTAAAAGTTCCTTTTGTAGTGATGTGATTTCATATTTTCTTTTTCTAGGAATATAACCAAACATAATTGCTAAAATAAAACTTATAATTATTCCACTAATTGATATTATAAGTGAAGCTATAATACTTGAATCCATAAAGTTATTTAATATTTAATTGTTTTGCATAATTTTCAATTTCCTCTAGTGCTTTTTTATCATCATTAAAAGTTAGTCTTGATTTAATTATTAATTGCTCGAATTTAGCTTTCCAAGCATTTTTTAAAACTGCTTCTGGATGAACTGATGCAATGAAAAATCCAAGTTTTTTAGATGCTTCTGAATTTGCTATTGACAGAAACTCCAATAAATCTTCTTTCGCGTTAGGCACAGGAAAAGAGGCAATAATTGATTTTTGTCTATTTGCTACGGCTTTTGCTACGGCCAACTCGCCATCCATTTTTTCAGCCCAACTTCTTGGTTTGTTTCTTTCATCTTCCTCTCCTTTTTGCAATTCAAGATGTAATGCTTTTATTGAACTGACTGCTTCTATATTTCTAAATTCATGACCACAATCACCGCATTTCGATACAAAAGAATGAACTGGGGCACCGCATGAAGGACATTTTTTTGTACTTCCTGCTTTATTGCTTAAATTTTCCTTTGATAGTTGAGAGTTGTCTAATTCTTTTTTTTGAAGTGCTATTTTTCCATCAAGTATCATTTCCACCTCATCTCGTTCAAAACCAAGTGATTCCGCTTTTCGGAGAATTATTGCTCTTTCCTTTTCTGTCACTTCATCATCGGCAAGCGCCATGTTTATTAAATTTTCAATTTCTGGGTTCATATTTATTTTTTGTATAAATTCATTTAATTAAAAATTTTCCAGTACTGCTCTAATCTCCAATCAATATTACTATTATATTTTTCAATTAGTGCGATTAATTCCCAATAATCCTTATGATTCAATTGCGTCCAAGGTTTATAAGTATATTCTTTTATCTTATTACATTTTATAAAGTTTGTTATCAGTATTTTATCTAATGGAGGATGAATATTATCGCAATCCTGTCCTTTATTATATAAAACTAGAGCTGTTTTTAAATAGATTGCAATAATTTTTGCAGCTATTCCATATGTACATTTTTGGGCATTCAGCGCTTTAATTATTATTTTAGAACATATTTCATGAAAATCATTAAAATCTTTTTTAGAAATATTTTTATATGATTCAACAAAAGCTCTCAATCCTGATTTTTCAATTGCTTTAGCTATATTATTTGTAGTAGTGAAATTTCTTTGAACAGCTCTGGCAGCAGTCCATACTGCAAAATTATGCCGGTGTTGGTTGAAATTGTAATTATTATTCATACTGAAACTTTTTTGGGATATTTATTATATTTGATGTAGTTTCATTAAACTTTTATTTAAATGGCCAATATAATTTCCCAAACAATGAAAATATAAACGTTAAGAAAAGGTAAGACACAAAGAGGGAAAAAGGCAGAAGAATAAAAAAGCCTATTTTATTTTTTATTGAATTTCTTCTGTTCCTTTTTTGCTTGAGATTGAGTTTTTTTTCAAGCAGTGCTATTACTGAAACTAATGAACTATCATTATTTGAAAAAACAGTAAGCTTACTTATTGCCTCCTCTGCCTTACTTGCCCATGCGCTATTTAACTCATCGTATTCTACTTCTTTTTCTTTAAATTCAGCTATGCTTTTTGTTGCAAATTCTATCAAATCCTCTTTTGTTGTAGGTATGGCAAAATTTCTGACAACTTCTGCACGAGCGTTAAAATATTCTTCTTCTTCATCCTCAAAATTTATCTTTCTAATTTTTTTAAGCTCAATCATTAAATCTTTTATAGAGTTATTAGTTTGAGCATTTCTAAATTCATGTCCACAATCAGAACATTTTGTTCGAAAAGAATTAACAATTGAACCACAAGATGGACATGTATTCAAATTACCTGCTTTTTCTTTAGCAGGCTTTGTTTGATTAGCTTGCATTTGATGTAATCGACCATCTAAAGTCATCTCTACTTCATCAGCATCAACACCAAGTTCGGCTGCTTTTTTAAGTATAACATTTCTCTCTTTTTCTGTAATCTGACCATCAGCTAAAGCAAGGTCTATTAGTTTTTCAATTTCTGGGTGCATACTTAGTTTTAGTTAGTTCAGTTTTTTACAATTTATTTCTTTTAATATTCTAAGGCAATTGTATTTTTAAGTTTATTAATATTCATCTATAAAGTTCCTTATTTGTCTTTGTATTAATTATTATAAAATTGATTTGCATAATATTCAATTTCTTGAATCGTTTTTTGGTCATCTTTCATTGCAAATCTTGCTTTCATAATCACCTGTTCACATTTTGAAAACCATGTTGGAGCTAGGTCGTTATGAGATTTGTTTTCGGGTTGTTGTTTTGTGAAAAAATTCCCCTTTTGTTTTGAATTTGGCATAGCCAATGCTAAAAATTCAAGAATGTCCTCGCGCGTATTTGGAATGGGGAAACCTGAAATTATTGATTTTTTCTTTTCAATTACTTTATCGCCACCGCCTATACCATATGCTCTAGCAAACATGTTTCCAAGTGCGCTTCCAACAGAAAATTCTTGGTTAGCTCTTTCGTTTTCACATTCATTAAGCAAAGTAAAAAGTTTTTGAATAGAAACATTGGCGTCAATATTGTTAAATTCGTGATTACAAGCAACACAATTAATTTGAAAGGCTTGGACATCTGAGCCACAAGCAGGGCATTTTTTTAAATCTCCTAGTTTTTCAGATTTCGGCTTCGTATTAATACTTTGTTGTTTTTCATACAATTTTGCAGCAAGTATTATTTCAAGTTCTTCTAAATCGAAACCATTTTCTTGTGCCTTTTTGAAAATAATTTTCCTTTCTTGTTCGGTTAAAATGCCGTCAATTAAAGTAAGATCAATAAATTTTTCAATTTCTGGGTTCATGTTATTTCTTTTGAATATTCTTAATTGTTTCTTTGGAAGTTTCGTATTTTAATCTATTCTTCATTTTTACAAATATAGTTTTTTATAAGGTTGCAGATAACGAACATATAACCACCATTTTTTGAGGGTTATCTCGCAAATGAGGCTTATCAAATTCAAGCACAATATAGTTATTTATCAATTACTTAAAGAATGATAAATCCATTATCTATAATAAAACACATTTCCCTTTGAAAATATTACCATGGTAAGTATATTTACGTCATGAAAATTGATGATATACTTCAAACAAAATTCAAATCGCCCCAACAAAAGGCAATAATAAACATTCGTTTCACTTCGAATTTTTTGGGAAATGTCCAACAAAACTCAATGAATCAATACGATTTGACAATGCCGCAATTCAATATTTTGCGCATATTGAGAGGAGCAGTTGATGCTATTAACGTGAATACAGTAAAAGATAGGATGATAGAGAAATCCCCGAATACGACACGTTTAATGGATAAATTAATCGATAAAGGATTGATAGAACGAATTCGCTGTGAAAAAGATCGTCGCGTTGTCTACGTTAAAATATCAGAAAATGGTTTGGCTATTTTATCAGAAATAGATAAAAATACAGATATCAATTTACTCATGAATGCAGGGCTAACCGATGAAGAAGCAAATACCTTAAGTGAATTACTAGATAAGTCTCGCTCAACCTATGAATGAATCAATTGCCTTATCAGCAAGTTTAAAGCAGGGTTTGACGTTAGAAAATCACAGTGCAATACGCGTTTGGTATGCTGATGAATCGAAAGAATTGGATGAAGAACAGGTAAAACGCTTATTGGATGTTTCAAACCGTTGTCCTGTTGCAAAAATAAGCAGTAAACCAAATGATTTAAATTCGCTTAAATGACCAAAAAACAAATAGGATGGATGTCCATTCTAGCGCTTGTCGTTTTCACAAACATCATTGAATCCATGATTTTAATGCCTTTGTCTTCAACCATAAAAGCAGCACTTTTAATGAATGACAATCAATGGGGCGTAATCATCTCAAGCTATTTATTCAGTGCATTTATTGCCGGAATCCTGAGCATTTTTTTGATCGATAAGTTTGATCGTAAACGTTTTCTGTTCGTTTTATATGCTTTGTTCATATTTGGAACCCTGCTCTGTGGATTAGCTGAAACATACGAATTCCTTGTTTTTGCGCGGATTTTTGCTGGATTTTTTGGAGGCGTTATTTCTGCCGTAGTTCTTGCAATTGTGGGAGATGTCATTCCACCAGAGCACCGCGGAAAAGCTACGGGAATCGTTATGGCTGGATTTTCAACAGCCGCAGCATTGGGTATTCCACTCGGAATCTTTATTGGCTTAAAATGGAATTGGCAAATGCCTTTTTTCTTTATTGTTGGCTTGTCCATGCTAACGCTGATTATGGTAGCTTTAGTTTTACCGAGAATGAAAGAACATTTGGCAAAAGCAAAAACCGTTAAATCATGGGAAATTTTAAGGCGAATACCTAAGAATCGGAATCAAGTTAAGGCATTGATTTTTTCGTGTACCATTCTGTTTGGACAATTTGCAATTATTCCTTACTTGGCAGATTATGTTGAACACAATATCGGCTTCGAGAAGAAAGAATTGGTATGGATGTATTTCTTTGGTGGAATATTGACGTTCATCACCAATCCATTTATTGGATTTTTATCAGATCGTTTCGGACAAATGCGTATCTTTTTAATCATGATGTTGATTTCTTGTGTCCCAATTGGATTTATCACAGCAATGGGGGAGAACCCAATGCCATTGGTGCTTTTAGCGACTTCAGGTTTTTTTATTTTCGCTGGCGGACGCAATATTCCAGGAACAGCATTAGTATTGAGCACTGCAGCGCCTTTTGAACGTGGAGGATTTATGAGCATTCGTTCTGCAGTGCAACAATTAGCCAGTGGAATTGCAGTTTTATTGGGAAGTTGGATTTTAACACAAGATGAATCAGGAAAATATTTTAACTTTGAAATCATTGGCTACATTGCTATTGGTACAAGTATTCTCTCCTATTTTATATTAAAGACAATCAAATCAGAATATTAATGAAACTCCTTCTTTTAATTCTCTCCATTTTTTGTTTACAATTTACAGCTCTTTCTCAACCTGTAAAAGGAACGGGAGATGGAATTGTATCTGGTAAAATTTTAGATAAATCAAAAGATGCACCCTTGGAATATGTTTCATTCCGTTTGTTTTCGGCCAAAGATTCTTCTATCGTTGCAGGAATTTTTACAGATGTTGATGGTAAATTTACCTTAGAGAATCTTCCGCTGGGGAATTTTTACGCGAAGATTTCTTTTACCGGTTATGCACCTCTAATCATGAATGACATCAAGATTTCATCTGTTATGAAAGTTGTAAATCTTGGAACTATTAAAATGAATTTAGGAGATTCAAAAATGTTGCAAGAGGTGAAAATTGTTGGTGAAATAGATTTGCTTAAAATCGGTATCGACAAAAAAGTGTACAATGTTGGTGAAGATTTATCTGTAAAAGGTGGAACAGCCAACGATGTATTGAATAACATTCCTTCCGTTCAAGTGGATCAAGAAGGAAAAATCAGTTTAAGAGGTGATGGAGGAGTAACCATTCTTATTGACGGTCGACCTAGTTCGCTTTCAGGCACAAGTGGAAAATCGCTGTTAGACGCGCTACCAGCCGGCTCTATTGAACGAATCGAAATTGTAACTAATCCATCTGCTAAATACGATCCAGATGGCACTTCAGGAATAATCAACATTGTTTTGAAGAAAAATAAACTGAAAGGTTTCAATGGTTTGGTGAATGGAACACTTGGTTCAGGAGATTTGACAGGTGGAAACAGTTTTGAAGGTGGAGTATCGTTAAGTTATAGAAATTCAAAGTTCAATACATTTGGAAGTTATGCTGGACGATACACTGAAGGTTATCGAAATAATTATTCTGATTTAACACAGACATTCACTGACGGAAGTTCATATAGAATTCTTCAAGAACGAATTGGCACAGACTTAAATGCTGGACATACCATTCGTTTGGGATCCGATTTTTATCTCAAAGCAAAACATTTGTTAGGAATTTCTTCAACGGCAAGTATTGGCCAGCGAGACAGAACGGGTTCACAATGGAATTCAAGTTATGATGGCACTGGAACCCAATTAGCGCTGTGGAAAAGATATTCTTCAGACCCATCACAACAGCAAAATTTAGATGTAAATGTCAATTATAAATACGATTTGAAAGAAGATCGTGGAACTTTAATTATGGATTTCAATGAATCGTTGGGTAAAGATGACATTCAAGGATATTATGATCAAAATTACTACACGAATGACACTATATTACTTAGTTCACAGCCGATTCAACAGCAGCTTTTCAACAAAGAACGGAACAATGTTACGACAGGGCAAGTGGATTTTACGTATACTTTTCCAAAAATAAAAGCACGAATCGAAACAGGAACAAAAGCAATTTTACGCCACCAAAGTGTGGATACGTATTCAGAATCCTATGATACGGTGCAAAAGTTATATCTTCAAGATACCGTTTCCAATTTCCAATATCAATACGATGAAAAGATTTTTAGTGTGTACGGAATTTTTGGTCAGCAATTGGGTAAATTCAAATATCAAGCAGGCGTTAGATTGGAAAAAGCGTATCAAATTCCTGATTTAATTTCTGATTCTATTCGCATTGTAAACGATTATTTCAATTACTTTCCTTCTGCGCATATTCGCTATAGCTTAACAGAGAAATCTGAAATCAGTTTAAGTTATTCAAAGCGAATTACACGCGCTGCTGCTGCAGATTTAAATCCTTTTACAAGTTATGCTGACCCCTATAATTTGAGAAGAGGAAATCCGTATTTACAGCCAGAATTCATTGATTCGTATGATTTGGGATATGCTAATGAAATAAAAAAGGTAACGTTTACAGTAAGCTTATATTACCGACACAATACACAAATAATTTCTCGAATTAAAGAGTTTTACGACGATAATACATCTGCTATGACTTTTATTAACTTGGATGCAAGTCACAATTTTGGTTCAGAAGCTGTTGTTATTGTAAAGCCTTTCAAATGGTGGAGAAATACGCTTTCTGCGAATGCTAACTATTTTCAATTTGTTGATGATAATGCAACGGCTAATTGGAATGTGAACGGAATAAGTTGGAGTGCGAAATATTCTGGTGCAGTGGATTTCTGGAAAAAAACTGCTACTGTTCAATTGAATGTAAATTACAATTCACCTAGAAATACTGTTCAAGGTCGCGTTCAACGGAAAGGGCCTGTTGATTTATCGTTTGAAAAAACGTTCAAAGATGGGAAATGGTCGTTAGGGTGCAGGGTGACAGATATTTTCAATAAAATGGGCTTTTATATGGATTTGGATCAGCCAACCGTTCAGCAAACGTCGTCATTTAAATGGTTAACGAGAAAATATTTTGTGACCTTCTCTTATAAATTTGGAAAGTTAGAAATCTCCAACAAAAAACAGGGCGGAGGAGAAGGTGGATTTGATATGTAACACCAATCCCAAATCCCAAATCAATTTGGTCGCTGAGCTTGTCGAAGTGCCGAATTGAGAAATCGATTTACTTCAAACTTTCTTTCGTGGTGATTTTTATTCCAAGGCCCATTAATCCTTGATCAAAAGATTTAAATTTCTTAGCTGATTTTGTAGGTACTTGCAGTATTCTTCGGATATCTATTTTTGTTTTCATCATCTGTTGTGTTGTGTTCAATCGAAGATAGACAAGAATAATACCATTTTCAGATTG
>Ga0209190_1003262_pt1 | contig 10790 bp, 7 predicted proteins | sample M_140205_XF_Meta_FD_187315 | JGI IMG/M metagenome (GOLD analysis project Ga0209190, IMG submission 187315) | Freshwater microbial communities from Lake Montjoie, Canada to study carbon cycling - M_140205_XF_MetaG (SPAdes) (version 2) | ecosystem: Environmental > Aquatic > Freshwater > Lake... | reverse complement strand
GTCATGAAGATGGCGACGATGGCGATGAAACAAGTCAGAATAAAAACGATTCCGATGATCGAGAAAATCGGCGGAGCAACTGATGGGAAATTGGAGCGCCAATCTTTCCACTTGGTTCGTGGCGGCGATCGCCACGTTGTTAATTTGGACTTGGGCCGCGGATCGCACCCGCGATACGCGTGAAATCAAGGGAACATTTTCATTTCGCTCATCGGATCCAAAGCAACACTTTGTTGATCCAATGAAACCAATCGCGATCACGCTTTCCGTGAAAGCCAGTCCTACCAGCATCGAACGTATTCAATCCATACTTGACGAAGGCTTGATTATTCCCACTGGAACCGCTGGATTTCCAACCACCGCGGGCGCGTACAACGTCATGCTCGCATACGCCATAAACAATTTGCCCCAAATTATCGCCACGGACGCCACCGTTCAAACATCGCGGCCCGAGTCCGCCAAAGTTGTGATTGGCGATCTCACCACTACGCAATTTCCACTGACAGCGAAAATTTCTTTGGCCGAATATGAATCCGCCTCCATCAATCCCCCCGTTGTCTTGGTCACGCTTCCAACTTCGGCGATTGATGCCATGAAGAATCTTCAAGTGGAAGCCGTGGTTGACACCAAAGATTTGTCCACTGGAAAAAATAATGCGCAAGCGACATTGCGCTTGCCTGAATCCGTAGCGGTGAAATCAGAGCAAGTAACATTTGTGCCGGACCAAGCGATTGTGACCTTCACTCTTCGGCGCAAAACAGAAAATATCACTTTGGCCACGGTGCCTTTGCAAATCGCGGCATCACCCACCGACTTGAAGGGATTTGATATCACCATTCAACAAGATGGTGGAGTTTTGCGCGACGTGATTTTGATTGGTCCGCCCGACGCGTTGAAGGAAATTGAGAGTGGAAAATTTTCCGTGGCCGCGATTGTTCCGCTTACAAGCGGAGATCTTGGCAGCAAGGTGGCCAAGAAAGCCGTCTCGAATTGGGTTCTACCGCCTGGAGTCAGCGTAGAAAGCGTTACCGGAAAACAAATTGTGAATCCAGAGATCGCGCTCAAGATTGAGCCGCGAACAGCAACGCCAATTCTTCCAGAGACGGAAGTGGAACCTCCGCTGCCCGCTCCCAAGGGTCCTTGAATCGCGGCGCTTCGATGAGGCGACGCGCCTGAGGCGTAAAATCATTTTCAGCGCGCCATGGAAAATATAATTTTTTTAGCGCGCTGCTTCGTCCGCAACGCGCACCGCATGCCACTGCTTCTTGCCGCGGCGCAATAAAATAACCGCGCCATGCAGCACATCCGCGCGCGTCAACTTGGCGTCGGCAACAGCTTTCTCGCCATTCACGCTCACGGCGCCGGCGGCTAGAAAATCGCGCGCCTCGCGCTTGCTCGCGGCAAGTGGCGTGGTGGCCAGAAATTCAAGCAACGCAATGCCATCGCCATCAAGTGAACTCACGGCGATTGAAGTGCTGGTTAAATCAAGCGTGACTTCGGCCAACAACGCCGCGTCGAGCGCGCGGATATCGCCAGAAAACAGGGCCAAAGCCGCTGATTTTGCGCGCGCCACCTCCGCCGCGCCGTGGATCATTTCCGTGGCGGCGTCAGCCAGCGCTTTTTGCGCGGCGCGCTCGGAAGGATTCGCTTTTTGCGCCGCCTCCAGCGCCTCAATGGTGACGCGGTCAAAGAACGTGAACCAGCGCAGCAACTTTCCAACTTCCTCGTCGGATGCGTTGAGCCAGAACTGATGAAATCGGTACGGCGAAGTTCGCTCCGCGCTCAGCCACACATTTCCAGATTCGCTCTTTCCAAATTTCGTTCCATCGCTCTTAAGCAACAGCGGCGCCGTCAGGCCAAATCCTTCGCCTTGCGAAAGTCGCCGAATCAAATCAATGCCGCTGAGAATATTTCCATATTGATCGCTGCCACCCATTTGCACGGTGCAACCATGCGCCTTGAACAAATGCGCAAAGTCGTAGGCCTGCAAGATCATGTAACTGAACTCGGTGTAACTCAAACCCTGCTCGCGGCTTTCAAGGCGATTGGCCACGCTGTCGCGCGTGACCATTTGATTCACGCTGAAATGTTTTCCAATATCGCGCAACACTTCTATGTAGCCCATCTTCAACAACCACTCGGCGTTGTCCACAATCACGGCCGCGTTGGGCCCGGTGAAATCCAGCAGCTTCTCAAAAATCTTTCGCTGCCCCGCCACATTTTTCTTCACTTGCGCGGGATCAAGCAACTGTCGCTCGCTGCTCTTTCCGCTTGGATCACCGATTAAACCAGTCGCGCCGCCCATGACCACGATGGGCTTGTGGCCGCAGCGTTGCAAGCGCGCAAGCAACATGGCCGACACCAAATTTCCCACGGTCAAACTGTCGGCGGTGGGATCAAAGCCCGCGTAGGCAACTCGACCTGGCGTGGCCATGTGCGCGGGCAAACCCTCAGTGGTTTGATGCACCATGCCACGCCACGACAATTCAGCCACGAAGTCCGATTGATTCATGCGCGAGGCCTCACGTTCATTTAGTGCGCCATCGCCGCGCTCTTAGATTGAATGCTTGCCATTAATTCAGTCCAACTGGCCACGAAGGAAGCCGCGCCTTCCACTTGCAATTCATTGCCAACTTTCTCAATGAGGCAACCGGCTTTCTCAAGCGCGGCCACGGTGGCTGGACCTGTTCCACCATCGGTGCGCAACACGCCATCAAGCGAGCCATGATCAAAGAAATCATTCAGCGTTGACTCGGGCATGGTGTTCACGGTGCGCGCCGCGGCGAGCGCCTTGACGTACATGATGTCCGCAAGCTTTGGATCCTTGGTGCTGGTGCTGGCGAAAAGAAATCGCTGCGGACGCGCGCCCGCGGCTTGCAACTTTAAGAAACGATCGCTGGCATACAGCGCGCAATATTCCTTGTAGCACACTTGCGCCACGGCAATACCGGCGGTGTTCTTCAAATTGTCTGGCAACATTGCCGCGGTCTTCTTGTCCCATCGGCTCACAAACATGCTGGCCACGCTTTCAACAGTGACGGATTTGCCCTCTTTCATGCGGCGTTCAAGCCCTTTCAGGTACGCGTCGGCCGCGGCAAGATATTGCTTAGGGCTAAACAGCAGCGTGACATTCACGGAAATTCCGCGGTACGTGAGTTCTTCAATCGCTGGCAAACCTTCAGCGGTGCCTGGAACCTTTATAAATAGATTCGGGCGATTCGCCTTGGCGTGCAACGTGACGGCTTGATCAATGGTTGTCTTGGCGTCGCGCGCCAGCAACGGACTCACTTCAAGACTCACCCAACCATCCACGCCGCCGGTGAGCGCGTGAATTGGCTTGAACAAATCCGCGGCCTTGGTGAGGTCGGTGATGGCAAGTTCAAAGAAAAGTTTTTCGCCGTCAATGCCCTTGGAAAGCAGATCGCGAATTTGCGGATCGTAATCATTGGAGCCAGTGATGGCCTTCTCAAAGATCGTTGGATTGCTGGTCAAGCCCACCACGCTGTAGGTGTCGATGTATTTCTTCAACTGCCCCGTCTGCAACATACTGCGAGTGATGTTGTCGACCCAAATACTTTGACCGGCGATTGAAAGAAGCGCTGTTGCTGTCATGATGATCTCCTGGTGTGGTTGCGTGCGATTGACTTGACAGATTAGCGCAATTTTTTCCAAGCGCGAACCGCAAAGTAAAGATTGCGTTTATTTTTGCTCCCCACTTGATTGCGCCACATGCGCTACCTTTACTGCAACTTCCAAAGGAAATACCCCATGACATCAGCGACACCAACTGCCACAACAACCGCACCAACCACCGCCCCAATCACGCCGCTTGATAGCCGCCCTGAATGGAAGGCCCTTCTGGCGCACGCCGAGAAAATCAAGGTGACGCATTTGCGCGACATCTTCAAACAAGATCCAAAGCGCGGCGGCGAGTTGGCCGTGAACGCGCTCGACATGCACTTTGATTTCAGCAAGCAACGCGTGACGCGAGAAACTTTGCAACTGCTCTTTGCGCTGACGCGTGCATGCGGACTAGAATCGCACCGCGACGCGATGTTCCGCGGCGACAAGATCAACAATTCTGAAAATCGCTCGGTTCTGCATGTCGCCCTGCGCGCGCCGCGCAACGCCGTCATCAATTCCGACGGCAAGAATGTGATGCCAGATGTATGGGCGGTGCTTGACCACATGAGCGCGTTCGCTGAAAGCATTCGCAGCGGAACTTGGACTGGCCACACTGGCAAGCGCATCAAGACCGTCATTAATATTGGAATTGGCGGCAGCGACCTTGGTCCAGCCATGGCCTACGACGCTCTACGAAATTTTGCGCACCCTTACGTGGATTGCCGATTTGTCTCCAACGTGGACGCCAACGATTTCTATGAGAAAACCCGCGGTTTAGACCCAACTGAGACGCTGTTTGTCATTAGTAGCAAGACATTCACCACGCTTGAAACCATGACCAACGCCAACAGCGCGCGCGAGTGGAGCATGAAAGGCCTTGGCGGCGACGCGAAAAGTGTGGCGCGACATTTTGTTGCGGTCAGCACCGCGCACAAAGAAGTTGTGGAGTTTGGCATCGATCCAAAAAATATGTTCGGCTTCTGGGATTGGGTCGGCGGCCGCTACAGCATGGACAGCGCGATTGGTCTTTCCACCATGATCGCGGTTGGTCCCGATGGCTTCCGCGAATTGCTTGATGGCTTCCATGACATGGATGAGCACTTCAAGAGCACGCCGCTGGAAAAGAATTTGCCGGTCATCATGGGCTTGATCGGTTTGTGGAACAACCAGTTCCTGGGCGCGGATGTTCTTGCCGTGCTTCCGTATTGCCAATACTTGGATCGCTTCAGCGCGTATCTGCAACAGTTGGAAATGGAATCCAACGGCAAGCATGTCACGCGCGACGGTCAACATGTGAAATGGGAAACGTGTCCCGTGGTGTGGGGCCAGCCTGGCACCAATGGTCAGCACGCCTTCTATCAAATGATCCACCAAGGCACAAAGTTGGTCCCCTGCGATTTCATTGCTTTTGCCGAGCCTTTGCACGATATTGGTACGCACCAAGACACGCTCACCGCCAACGTGTTGGCGCAGGCCGAGGCGCTTGCGTTTGGCAAGACCACCGCTGAAATTGTGGCCGAGGGCGTGCCGCAATGGTTGGCCATTCAGAAAACCATGGAGGGCAACCGCCCTTCCAACACCATTCTGTGCAAGAAACTTTCGCCACGCATGTTGGGTCGCTTGATCGCCTTCTACGAGCACAAGGTGTTCACCCAAGGAACAATTTGGGGCGTGAACAGTTTTGATCAATGGGGCGTGGAGCTTGGAAAAGTTCTCGCCAAGCGAATCATTCCAGAGTTGTCCGGCGCGCCTTCGAAGTTGGCGCACGATTCCAGCACCAATCAACTCATCGAGACCTATCGCTCATGGCGCGGGCGTTGATGAAGTGATTCTGAGATGCGTTTCATATTGAATCATCCGCGACCAAAATCGGTTCGTCATCCCCAGCTCGACTGTTGTTCATCAACAACAAGAGAGATCTCTCCATGATCCCCATCGCACCACCACTTTTCTTCTCCGCATGGCTCGCAACATTTCGCGCGGGAATGACTCGTAGCCGATTCCTGCGCGACATTGTCGCAGGAATCGTTGTGGGCATCACATCCCTGCCACTGTCCATGGCCTTCGCAATCTCCGCCGGCATGACGCCGCAATCAGGTATATACACCTCCATTATTGGCGGATTTATCGCCGGCTTTGTGGGCGGGTCGCGCTATCAAATATCCGGCCCCACCGCCGCATTCATTGTGATTTTACTGCCCATTGTGCATTCAATGGGCGTGGCGGGATTGCTCTTGGCCACCATGCTGGCGGGCGTCTTTCTTTTCCTCATGGGCCTCTTGCGGCTTGGCAAACTGATCGACTTTGTTTCATTTCCAGTTATTGCTGGCTTCACGTTTGGTATTGCTCTTTCGGTCATCATTCTGCAATTGCGCACGCTCTTGGGCGTGACCGCGCCAGTCACGGTTCATATTGTGGACGAGGTACGCATGGTGTACACGCACATGTCCACCCTGAACTGGTGCGACACATTGGTGGGCGGGTTCACGCTCATCGCTCTGTTCACATGGCGCCGCTTCATCACCATTATTCCTGGCACGCTTGTTGTACTGCCCTTGTCCGCGTTGCTGGCTGTGATCATGGCGCGCATCAATCCCGCGTGGCAACCGCTGACCGTTGAGAATCATTTCATATCCATCATTGATGGCGTGAAAGTTTCCGGCATTCCAAAAGGCGCGCCGCACTTTGATTTTCCATGGAATCTGAGCGATCCCACCAAACTTGCATTTGACTTTGAGCACATCAACTTGCTCGTTCGAGCCGCGGTCTCAATCGCATTGTTGTCATCCATAGAAACTTTAATCACCGCCGTGTGCGCGGATCGACTCACGGGCACGCGCCACAATCCAGACGGTGAATTGGTCAGCCACGGCTTGGCAAACATGGTCGCGCCGTTCTTTGGCGGGTTTGCAACTTCAGGGGCAATTCCCCGTACTGCCGCCAATATTCAATCAGGTGGAACAAGTCCGTTGGCGTCGGCGGTGCATTCCATTTCTTTGTTACTGGTGGTTTTATTTCTGGCAAAGTGGCTTGGCTACTTGCCCATGGCGGGCATGGCGGGCTTGCTCATCTTCATCGCGTACTACATGAGCGACTTGGCAAAGTGCTGGAGCATTATTCGCACTTCAGCTCGCGCCGAAGGTTTCACACTGCTCATGTGCGTGGTGTTGACGGTGTGGTTTGACATGGTCATCGCCATTGGCGCCGGCGTGGTACTCACTTCTATTTTGTTCATGCAGAAAATGTCCAAATTGGCGGTGACAGAAAATACATTGCAGGCGCCTGATGTGGGAGCGCAAACAGTTACCCCGGAAATCGAACCCGTGAAAGTGCCCGAAGGTATTTTATATTTCAAAGTGCAAGGCGCTTTGTTCTTTGGTGCGGCGCAACGAACCATGGGAGTGATTGAACCAAAGCCTGGCGCGTTTGGCGCGGTGATTGACATGCGTGAGGTTCCAATGATTGACTCCACTGGTCTGGCACTGCTCACCACATCGATTGATGGGTTGACCAAGGCCGGATTGACGGTGGTGTTGGCGGGCGTGCAACCAGAACCCAAGACTGTTTTTGACGCCGCGGGCTTCCGCGAGAGCAATCCAAATGTGCGGTTTTTCCTTGTTTTATCCGAGGCTTTTCGCGTTTTGCTACTGACCAAAGATCAGCACACCAACCAACGCGCTGCGGCTCACACTTCCTCGTAATCCAAATCAGCCGCGTAGGTTTCATGCACGCCAAGCAGAGCGAGCATGGAAACAATCATGACCGCGGCGCCCGTAATAACGGCGGCTTTCCAGGCCGCGCCTGGATCATTCACAAACCATGTCTCGCTCCAGACCCACAATGCCGCGCTGCCACCCGCGCTCCAGCGAACCAAGTTAGGCGCCATGGTTGCAGCCGTTGCACGAATATTGGTACCAAATTGCTCCGCCGCGCTGGTGGCGAACACCGCCCAATATCCACTGCCAATGCCTAGCACAAAGCAACACACATAAAACATATTCAAACTTTGACCACCAACGCTGAAGTACAACGCCATGCCCGCTACGGTGAGCAGATGGAAAAATAAAATCGCCTTGCGCCGACTGCCAATCCACTGGCTCAACAGTCCACTTGAAAGATCACCCGCGGCAAGTCCGATGTAGCACCACATGATGCTGCGACCTGGATCCGGCTTTGCATCAAGTGGCAAACCCAAACTCGCACCAATAACATCGCCATATTTCACAAGCGTTCCCACAACAAACCAAATTGGAATGGCCGTAAGCACCACGCACGCAAAGCGCAGCGCGCGCCGAGGCGGCCAGAATAAAACACGCAAAGAGCCCTTCTTTGCGCTGGATTTTAAGTGATTCCACATTCCGCTTTCCGCCACTCCAAGGCGCAGGAATAGCAGCGACAAACCAAGCACACCGCCCACCACCAACGACATGCGCCACGACACCCACTGCGTGACAAAGTATGCCGCCACCGCGCCCATGATTCCAAGTGTGGCAATAAGCGTGGTGGCGTAGCCGCGCCATTTCGGCACCGTGAGTTCGCTGACCAGCGTCATGCCCGCGCCCAGTTCACCGGCCAGACCAACGCCCGCGACAAAGCGCAGCACTTCAAATTGATGAATGGCGCTACCCAAGCCAATGATGTGCAAGAACGCAAGCGGACCGTTTGGATCAACATCCGTGATGGCCGCGTTGAGCAAGTTGGCGACTGAGTACACCAAGATGGAACCAAATAAAACCGTGAGTCGCCCAAGGCGATCGCCAAGCACACCCCACAGCACGCCGCCCACAAGCAATCCGCTCATTTGCAAAATATTGTCAATCCACACGCCCCAATCTTTCAACAGCACATCATGTTGATCCGTGGGCAACGCGGCGAGTTGCGGGGCAAGCACCTCGCGCAAACTGGTTTTGCGAATTAGCGCGAAGAGCAGCAAGTCGAAGATGTCAACGAAATAGCCAAGCGCGGCCACCACCACCGCAAGAACGACCACCGAGCGTGGCTGCTTGATTTTGCCTTGATTATGGCTTTGCATTTGCGGGCGGCACTTTGGGTGGCGCCACTATTGGCGCAGTTGTCGGCGCGCTTGCAGGTGCAGTTGCCGGCGCGCTTGCAGGCTTAGTTGTCGGCGCAGTTGTCGGCGCAGTTGTCGGCGCGGTTGTCGGCGCGGTTGTTGGCGCTGCCGGCGCAAGATCCAAATTCATCGCTGTCACAAGTTCTTGAATCAGTGCCTCAAGTTGGGTTGCCGCGGATGCATCATTCACCAAACTTATTCGCTGTTGTCCCCACACGGCGGATTGTTTGGACAACGCCTCCCCTGGCACTTTCATCACTCGAGTCACCAACAACATCACGCCGAGCGCACGACGTGGTTGATCCTCGCTGAACGAAACAAGCAGCATCATTTCCACGGGACTCTGTTCCGCGCAATTCAAACCAATGTTCTTCAACGCTTGCCCCAATTGATTTTTTGCTTCGACCTCCGTCACGCCCAAAACAGGAGTCTTGCAAGAAATCGCCGTCGAGCAACGCACGGCATTTATTCCATAGATGGCTTTCGATAGAGCCGCGGTGGGCAAAGCCGATGGGTTTGCATCAAGCATCTTCATCTTGTCCATATCAGACTGAGCCACTGCGCCAAGCGAGCGCGCTTCATCACGCTCAGCACGCAGACTGGAAGCCTCCTTGCGCGCGTCACCGAGTTGCCGCGATGCTTCGCTGGCTTGGCGCGTGGCGTTGGCTGCTAGATCTTGCGCCTCGCCAATCAATTTTTTTGCGCCGTTCTCCACGGTTTCAGCCATTCCCAACTTGATCGCCATATCCGCAATATCCGCTTTGGCGCGCGCGACAACTTGCTCGTTCGCGGCTTGCTCCTTGTCCGCGAGCAATTTCAATTCCTCAACGGCGCGAGCGCGATCCCGTTCCTTTTCAACCAACGCTGCTCGATTCACAATCCATGTCGTCAGTCCCCCAACACCAAACCCAACCAAGAGAATCACAATGATCATCAACGCCGAGGTGGATTTTTTTGAACGAGTTGCGTTCGTCGGCTGCGCGCCATCAGGGCCGACATCGCTCCAAGGGCTTGTATCTGTCATTGAAATATTCTCGCTGTACTAGGTATTCTTGTCATAACATTCCCTGGGGAGTCGTTGCAAAGTCTAACCAACTTGCCGTCGCGCCGAGTTCCGTCAAAGTTGCATTTCATGTCAAACAACACTCCAAACAATCAAGTGCCCGATGACGAGTTCGATCTTTCCATTGATTCCTCGATCGATCTTGGTTTGGATGAGGACGCCCTGCAGGACACCACGGCGACATCCATCGCTCCCATGCAATTTTCGCGCAGTGGCGAGGAGCCCACGCGCGATCGAATTGTGATTTTGGGTCGAACCCGCGCCGGCAAAACAATTTATTTGTCACGTTTATACGAGCAATGCTGGCGCGGCAACGGGGCGATCCACATGGAGACAAGTTCAGGAAAATCGCATCTTGCCCTGCTGAATGCCGTGGCGGAAATGGACGAGCAACGTCGTTGGCCAAAGGCCACGGACAGTTCGACCTATTTGGATTTCCAACTCACTTGGCAAGGCCACGCGTTCACCATGGTGAGCTTGGATTATCCAGGGGAAGTTTTTCGCCGCGCCTTTGTTGAGCAAATCGAGGACGCCAACACGGCCGAGTTGATCGATCACGTGCAACGCGCCGCGGGCGTGGTGTTGCTGATTGATCCAAAAGTTCTCTCGAGTGGAAAAATTGGCGACGCCGCCGATGACGATTACGGAATGGTGCAGGCGTTGCGATTTATCCGCGGGCTTCCTGGCGGAAATAGTGTTCCCATTGGTTTGGTCCTCACCAAGATCGACATCAACGCAGACCTGATCCGCCACCACGGCGGCCTGCGCGGATTCGCCACGAAATATTGCAACAATTTAATTCGGGTGGTTCCTTTAATCACGTTGTTTGGAACGTGCGCGGTGCGCTCGCGACGCGACGCGTTGGGCAAGGATATTCCCGATCTCACAAAGCCCGCGCGTGGATTGGAAAACCCCATCGTGTTTTGTTTGCGCAGCATCGTCGCCAATAGAACCAAGACTCGAAATGAAACTGTGAAGCGGAGCCAGCAAGAATTTATCCAACGTGAAATCAAACAGGATGAGGAGGCCGAA
>Ga0209190_1003261_pt1 | contig 10790 bp, 6 predicted proteins | sample M_140205_XF_Meta_FD_187315 | JGI IMG/M metagenome (GOLD analysis project Ga0209190, IMG submission 187315) | Freshwater microbial communities from Lake Montjoie, Canada to study carbon cycling - M_140205_XF_MetaG (SPAdes) (version 2) | ecosystem: Environmental > Aquatic > Freshwater > Lake... | reverse complement strand
CCTTGCGCGATTTGCAAAGCGCCAGTCGCGTTCTTGGGTGAAACAAAACCGTTCTGCAGCAAGCGTTGCCGCGATGTGGATCTTGGCCGCTGGATTGACGGCCACTATCAAATTTCACGGCCAATTGAGCAAACTGATTTAGATGAAGATTGAAATCCAAACTGGAGCAGATTGAAAGTCAAATTGAATTCAGACGACCCATAAGGGCGTCATTTCTGCTCATGCAGTTGGGGCTCTTGATTCGCAGTGAAAGCTGAAGCGCTTTAAAAAATCACGCGGGCTTATCGCCACTGATCACCTTGCGCAGAGCCATGATCGACTCACGCAGAGAAACGGAGGCGCGCGAAAATTCGCTGGTGGCTTCTTGAGCGCGCGACGCGTTGACCGTGAGAGCGTCCATGGCTTGACGAATTTGTTCAGCGCCTTGCACTTGGCTTTGCATTCCCTCGGTCACCTGGCCGAAACTGCTTTCCACGCTGCCAACTTGATCAATCACTTGGGTCAATCTTTGGCCCACCTCGCTGACGTTGATCACGCCGCGGCGAACTTGTTCGCTGAAGCGATCCATTTCCATCACGCCGCCGCTCACCGCGGCTTGCATTTGTTGAACCGTCTTCTCAATATCAAGAGTTGCCGACGCGGTCTGATCCGCAAGGCGGCGAATTTCACGGGCGACAACCAAGAACCCGCGGCCACTTTCGCCAGCTTTTTCCGCCTCAATGGCGGCGTTCACGCTGAGCAAATTCGTTTGGTCGGAAACCTTGGTGATGGTGTCAACGATGGCGTTGATGCTGCTGGCTTTTTCAAAAATCATGGAGAGCCGCTCGGCGACATTTGAGGTGGCGCTTGCCAAGCCGTCCATGGTGCTGCCCATGGCGTGCACGCCAATGCGGCCAGCGGAGGCGTTCTGCGACGACTCGCTGGTGGCCAGCGCAATCTTCTCCATATTGCGCAACAGTTCGGAGCCCGTGATGGTGATTTGCCGAACCGCCGCCGCAATTTGCACGCTGCTTGAACCAAATGAAAGCGTGACTGATTCTTGTTGTTGGCTTGATGTGGCCATTTCAATGGCGGTATTGCTAATTCCAGTGGTGACTTTGCTCACTTGCGAGACAACTTTGATGGCGGTGTACAGAATCAAACCCGCCATGATGGCAATGCCCAGAATGCTGGCAATTATGTTTGTGCGTAAACCCTGCCAAATTTGTTCCCACACTAGAGCCTGCGGAATTTCAACAACTACTTTCCAGCCACCAGGATTCACAAAGCCCATGACATGGATGTTCTTCTGATTTGTAATTGGATTCATCGCGTCGGTGACCACTCCAGTTGTTTGTGAAACAAAATCTCGCAGTGTCGCGGCCCACGGAGTCTTATCAATTGGCATGTTCTGCAAGGCGGAATACGCTGACTGCAATTTCTCATTCGCGGATTCGTCGCCGCCAGAGGCGCAAATAAAGTTGTCTAAACCTGTGATCAACATGATATTCAGACCGCTTTGAGTGGCCAAATCTTTGATGCGATCGCGAATAAATCCAAGATTGCGGGTGAATCCAGCAACTCCTACAAACTCACCGTCGATCACGATTGGCGAAACGAACTCGATCATCTGCTTGGTGTCGACAAGGTGCGGTTGTGTGAGCTTGATTTTGCGGGCCTTTGTGCTGATGAATTCTTGCTTGCAAAATTTGTAGTAGGAACTGTCTTGCACATCGGCGAGCGTGGACATCACAATTGGATGGGTTGCGGCCACGGCATCGCGTTCAAATAGGGGCGCGAAACGTCCGGTGGAATTGATGGCTTGATCAACTCCAGCATCGGTGGCGGGAATTGGGCCAGTAGGCGTCTTTGGTTTCGGCAAAGAAGTTGCTTCGTATGCCACAAACACTCCAAATTCTGGATTGCTTTCGGTAAGAGCATTCAAAAATTTTAGGGTATCGGCGCGCTTGGCATACAGTCCGCTTTCAAGGGCGACTGTGAGGGCGGAAAGAGTGCTGTAGGCTTTCATATTGCGCGTTTCCATTTCGGTGGTTGTGCGCAAACAAATCGTTCTGGAAAGCTCGGTGGCTTGCAATTGAATAGCGTTCACATTGAGCAAAGTATTAAGGATTATCACGGTAACAATTACAAAAATACTCGGCAGAATTCCGAACTTCACAAAGCGACCGAGTAGACCAGTGCGAAATTTCTTAAGAAGCATTGGGATAACTTAACAGGTGCGTTGGAGCACAGTGGCGTAATTCTGCTTTGAACCCCTATCCGCCCATAATTGGTATTCTGTTAAATCATATTCTTCCAGCGGCTCTCAATTAAATGCGGCGCAATCATGCTGAAATTGCATTGAATCAATCTGCCCGGGCCCATGCTTGCCACTTCACCCAGTCAGACCAACGGCGTTGCGCAAGCCGAGCGTGGCTGCACAAAGCGCGTGGATTAAACGCGGCCAAGTTGCCGCTCAATCGTGACACGCTCGCCCTGTTCCAGACCAAACGCCGCATGAACCAAACGGATGGCGCTCTTGCCATGCTCCTGCGGGATCAGGCACGAAATCTTGATCTCGCTGGTCATGATGCAACGAATGGCAATGTCGGCTTTGCCCAGGGTTTCAAAGAGTCTGCCAGCGACGCCCGAGTGATGTCGCATGCCTGAACCAACCACGCTGAGTTTGGCCAGGCCGATTTCAATGTCCATTGAACCGGAACCCATGGCTTTGAGAACTCGCGTCACGGCAATCTTCACTTCGGGCAATTCCGTGTGGGCCACGGTGAAACTGAGATCGATGAACTTGTGCGTGATCTGGTCGGAATCATTTTGAATGATGTCGTCCACCAAGATTCCCATTTGCGAAATGGCGCCAAATAAAATGCCTTGCGTGTCGGCGCTCGAAGGCAGCCCTTTGAGAACGACGCGCCCCAAGTCGCTCTTGAGCGCGCAACCAATGACCGCGATTGATTCCATGAATGGAGTCTCCTTTTGAATCATCGTTCCAAGCTCATAGCGCTGACTATGACGCACATGAATTGGCACACCATAGCGTTGACCGAACACAACCGCTCGCTCATGCATCACGCCCGCGCCCACAACCGCAAGCTCAAGCATTTCTTCGTATGTGATTTGCGTCAGGCGCGGCGCCTCTGGAACCAAGCGCGGATCGGCGGTGTGGACGCCATCAACGTCGGTGTAAATTTCGCAGCAGCCGCCGTCGCCCATCACATCAAGCGCGGCCGCGATCGCCACCGCGGTCGTATCGCTGCCGCCGCGGCCAAGCGTGGTGAGATCACCCTCCGGCGAAACCGCTTGAAAGCCAGCGATCACTGGAATAAACCCCCCGTCGATTTTTCGGTCCATGCTGGCGCGGTCAATGGCGTCAATGCGCGCGTGGCCAAACTCGCCGTCGCTGCGAATGCCGCATTGATACGCGTTCATGCTGCATGCGCGAAGACCCAAGTCCTCAAGCGCGATCGCCGCAAGCGCGCTGCTTGCAAGTTCGCCCGTGGCCATCAGCGCGTCAAGTTCGCGCTTGGCTGGCTTGCTTGAAATTTTCTTTGCGAGCTCGATCAAGTCATCGGTTGAGTCGCCCATGGCGCTGACCACCATGACCACGCGATCACCATCCGCTTTGGCGGCGGCAACGCGGCTTGCGGCGTGACGAATGCGCTGAGGATCAGCGACCGAAGTTCCACCGAACTTCATCACGCGCGTCGACATGAATTATCCTTCGCGTGAAGATGCCTCGGCGCGGCTTCGTTCTGAACGCTCCACGCGCTTGCGCTCCGTTTCATTGAGCAATCTCTTGCGCATGCGGATGGCTGTTGGCGTGATCTCGACAAGTTCATCCTCTTCAATATATTCCAAAGCTTGCTCCAGGCTCATGATGCGCGGCTGCTTTAACACAACCGTTGCATCCTTGCTGATAGCGCGAACATTGGAGAATGGCTTCATTCGGGTGGCGTTGACCACCAGATTATTTTCACGCGTGTTCTCACCAACCAACATGCCTTGGTAGCAAATGTCGCCGGGCTTCACAAACATCACGGCGCGGTCGGACAAAGGTTCAATGGCGTAACTGGTCGCGGGACCAGCCTCGTTGGCGATCAACACCCCCTGCACGCGTGGTTTGATGGCGCCAGGATTCACGCCACGCCAAGATGCGAATGCGTGATGCATAACGGCCTCGCCGCCAGTTGCGTTGAGCAATCGCGAGCGCAAGCCAATCAGGCCGCGGGCAGGAATGTCAGCTTCAATGTGCATGCGGCCGTTGCGTGGATCAACTTTGGTGATTTCAGCGGCGCGGCTTCCAAGCAATTCAAGAGCGGCGCCCATTCCGGATTCCGCCACATCAAGGGTGAGGCGTTCCCATGGCTCGCACATTTCGCCGTTGACTTCTTTCTCAATGACCTGCGGCTTGCCCACGGTCAATTCAAAACCTTCGCGGCGCATGGTTTCTAGCAGCACGCCCAAATGCAGCAAACCGCGGCCTGAAACGTGGAACTCCTCGGAGGTTTCGCCAGGCGAAACACGCAGCGCCACATTGGAGCGAAGTTCGCGGTCCAATCGCTCAGAGAGCTGACGGCTGGTGACAAACTTTCCTTCGCGACCACCAAGCGGTCCGTCATTGATGCGGAACACCATGTGCAGCGTTGGCTCGTCCACGCTCACGCGCGGCAAAGCGTCTGGAGAATCTGGATGCACAACCGTGTCACCAATGGTGATGTCTGGAATGCCTTCGACGGCGCACAAGTCACCGGCGAAAACTTCTTGCGCCTCGCGGCGACCAAGACCTTGGAACTGATTCACTTTGGAAACACGTCCGCGATCCATGCGTCCATCGGCGCGGCACAAACCAACGGCCATGCCTGGCTTGATGCTTCCGCGCATCACGCGTCCAATGGCAATGCGTCCAACATATTCGCTGTAATCCAGATTGGTCACCAAGAATTGCAGCGGACCACTCGCGTCCATTTTTGGCGCGGGCACATGCGTAAGAATGGCGTCGAACAAATCATCCACGCCACGGTCCTTGTCATTCTTGTCGCGGCTGGCCCAACCATCGCGGCCACTGGCCCAAAGCACAGGGAAATCAAGCGCAATTTCATCGGCGCCAAGTTCGATCAGCAAGTCAAACACTTCGTTCACCACGGCGTCTGTGCGCGCGTCGGGGCGATCGCACTTGTTCACCACAACGATTGGCTTCAGGCCAAGTTGAATCGCCTTTTGCAGCACGAAGCGCGTCTGCGGCATCGGGCCTTCAAGCGCGTCGATCAACAACGCGCAACCATCGGCCATGCGCAACACGCGCTCAACCTCGCCACCAAAGTCGGCGTGGCCTGGCGTGTCAATAATGTTCACGCGCAAAATTGTTCCCTTGTTGGGACCAAAACGAATTTCGTATGTGACCGCGCAATTCTTTGACAGAATGGTGATGCCACGCTCGCGTTCAAGCGGATTGGAATCCATAACGCACTCGGTCAGAGCCTCGTTGGTACGAAAGGCGCCGGCTTGGCGCAACATGGCATCAACTAAAGTCGTCTTTCCGTGATCGACATGCGCGATAATTGCAACGTTTCTAAATTCCATGATGAGCACCTCAGTGTAACGGCACTCCGCTTGATTTCGATGCCCAAAATGAAATTTATTCCAAACCGTACAAAGGCAATAACTTCGCCTCCAAATGGCGCATCATGGGGTCGGCGGACAGCGGCGCGCCCGTGACTTTGCGGCACAACTCGTCCAGGCGATAGCGACGGCCTTCACTGTGCACATTCTTGCGCAACCAAGACAAAAGCGGCGCAAATTCACCGCGAGTGAAGCCATCTTCAAGGCCAGGAACATCTTTGCGAGCCTTCTCAAACAGTTGCGCGGCCAAGAGCGTGCCCAATGTGTAGGTTGGGAAATAGCCAATCGCGCCCATGCTCCAGTGCACATCTTGCAGGCAACCGCGGCGGTCATCCGGCACGGTCACGCCAAGATATTCCTTGTAAAGCTGATTCCAAATGCCAGGCAAATCCTTTATGTCCATGTCGCCATTGAGCATGTCGCGCTCCAACCTGAATCGAATCATCACGTGCATGTTGTACGTTGCCTCGTCGGATTCAACGCGGATCAAACCAGGCTCCACAACATTGGCCGCTTGATACAGATGCTCAAGCGTGAAATGGTCGCAGGCGTCGCCAAAGAAAGCGCTGAGTTGCGGACGCGCCCATTTCCAGAAATGCATACTGCGCCCAACTTGATTTTCCCACATGCGGCTTTGACTTTCGTGCACGGACAAACCCGCCGCGCTGCCCATGGGCAAACCCGATTGCGCGAAGTCAAGCCCCTGCTCATACATGCCGTGGCCGGACTCGTGCATGGTGGAACCAAGCGCGTCAAACACACAAGTCTCGGTGTAGCGCGTGGTCATGCGCACATCGCGGCTATGACTGCCGCCACAAAATGGATGCGCGCTGCGATCAAGCCGACCGCAGTTGAAATCAAATCCAATTCGCTTGGCCATGTAGCGCACAAACTTTTCTTGTGAATCAATTGGCAACGCAATTTCGTTGAACGCATTGGATGGCTTCTTGGACGCGCCACGAATTCGATCCAGCAATTTCTGCAAGCGCGCGCGCAATGGCTCGAACACTTTGGTCACATCGGCCGCGGTCAACGCGGGCTCGTAATAATCCGCCAACGCGTCCCAGGCCTCGCCGCCCTTGGGCCAACCCAGGCACTGCGCCTTCTGAATGTTCAATTTCACAGTCTTTTCAAGCCATGGCTGGAACTTTTTGAAATCGCTTTCGCGGCGCGCCTCCACCCACGCGTGCTGCGCCTGACTTCCAGTTTGCGCCAATTCCGCGATAAGCGACGAGGGTAATTTTGTCGCCTTGTCGTAGTCGCGGCGAATCTCACGCACATTCACCGCGTCGGCGCAATCCGCAGGCATTGAACGAACCGCATCCTCCGCCGCGGCGATGAACTCGCCCATCTTTGGCGCGGTGAATGTTTCATGCGCTAGCCGGGCCAATTGCGAAAGTTGGCGGCTGCGAAGTTCAGCCCCGCCATTGGGCATCATGGTCTCTTGGTCCCAGCCCAAAATTCCAGCTGTGCTATTGAGCAGGTTCGCGTCTTGCACAGCAGCGAATAAAGTTGTCAACGCAATGTGTGTCGCGGTCGAGTTTGTGGATGCAATTGTCATTTCATTCTCCTTGAAGCAAATATATTTTTAAAAGAAAGAGCCCCGACCATTCGGGGCTCTATTTGGTTTTCAATACTGATCATGCACAAACAAAAATTATGGCTTAGCCGATGGCGCCGCGGTTGGTGGCGCCGATGGAGCGGGCAGACTTCCCGCTGGCTTCATGCTGAGATCGGTTTCTAAATACTTGATCACATCGGCGCGATTCTGATCGGCGCGATTCTTGGCGTAATCCAAGGCGTTCCAGCCACGATTGTCCCTGGCTTGAATATCCACATTGGATTCCTTCAGTGCCTTCAGTTTTTCAACAGTTCCGCTCATGCTTGCCACCAACCAAGGCGTCATTCCTTGGCGATTCTTCACATCCAACTTGGATCCAGCCTTGATCAGGATCACAAGACTTTCATACTTGCCATTGCGCGCGGCGCGCATGACAGCGGTATCGCCAGTTAAATTGTCGGCAACTTCCAAGTTGGCTTTGTTGTCGATCAAAATTTGAACAGAGCGCGGATCGCCAGTTCCCGCCGCCCACAACAATGGCGTGAGACCGTTCTTGTCTTGAATGTCAACTTTGGAACCCGATGCGATCAACAATGTCACGGCCTCTGGAGTGCCAAGACCCGCCGCCCACAACAATGGCGTTCCACCCAAACGGTCCAAACTGTTCACATCCGATTTAGCGTCGATCAACAACTTCATGGATTCAACGCCTTTTGGATCGCGATTCTCGGAGGCGACACATAAAGGAGTTTTGCCGGCGCGATCACGATTGCTCACGTCGGCCTTCGCCGCCAGAAGAATTGGAATCACTTCAACTTTGTTTTCTTTGGCGGCCCAATGAAGCGCGCTGCGACCACCGGCGCTTTCTGGAGCGTTCACGTCGATCTTTCCTTCAAGTTCCTTCTTCACTTTTTCAACATCGCCAGCGCGAGCCGCTGTAACCAAAGCGCTCGCGGATCGGTCAGTCGGATTTGCTCCCGGCGCTTGTGGTTGACCATCCGTGCCCGCTGTTGGCGGACGACGAATTAACACGGAAAGCGAAGGGACTTTTGGGTGATCGGTGGAAAAAGTCAACTTGATTGTTCGACCTGTTTCATCCCAGGCTTTCCAATCAATATGAACTGTATGTTCCGCCTTGGCATCGGGGCTTAAGTCAGACACAATTGGCGGCACGGCGCTTGTGATTTTAAATGGCGTTCCATCAAGGCACTTGAACACAATCTGTCCCTCGGATGTTTTTCCCTCGGCTGGAGCCTCGAGCATGTCCGGGGTCATTGTGATAAAAGCGGGCACGGTTCCCTGCACTGTGACCATCATCGGAGTGTGACCATCAATTTGGAAAGTCACGCGCTTGCTCAGCGGAACGCCGGCCTTTGGTCCGGGCTTCAAAGTAATTTCAACTTCCGCAAATCCGCCAACAGCAATTGGATCCTTTGGCGCTCCGGCGGTGGTGCATCCACAACTTGTCACAGCTTTGGTGACCGTGACGGGCTTGTCCGAGATATTGATTAATTTCACTTTGCCGCTTTTGGCGGTGTCCACCATCATTTCGCCAAGATCAAGAGTTTCTGGCTCGATCTTTAAAACTGGCTTGCTATCAAGTGGAGCTATTGTGGTCGCGCCTGGTGGAGTTTCACCAGGATTCAACGGCGATGGAATTTGTTGGATGTTGGGAGTGACGGGTAATTGTTTTTCCGGCGTTTGATTTTTAATTGACTTGGGACCCAACACGTTGGTATCCATGGTGGATTTGGCTGAAATTGATTTTTCGCCCGCCAATGCTGGCGGCGCATTGGGATCTGGCGGCGCGGCTGAAAAAGCCAAGCACGGAATAATCAATGCGGCGGCAAGAAGTGCGGAAATATTTGAACGATTGAAAAACAATTTGCAAACCATGGTGAAAGATCTCCAGGAGATTTGATGCATCAAAGGCGAATGAATTATTGTACCCAACAACAGGACAGTTGTGAACGTTGATTGCTTTAGCGGGTTCAGGGGAATTGTAAATTTCGGGTTACACTATTTCACCTATGAGCAACACGCCAAGTGAAACAACTCCAGACGCTCCAATGGCGGAGCACTTAAACCGTCCCCAAATCCGCAATTTTCAGCCATTGGGCATGGAAAAAGATGGCAAAGCTTTTGTCATGCTTCGCGATCCGTCAATGCTCGCCGAGCAACAGATGGCGGTGCTTCCGCAAGTGCTGCAGTTGATCTTGATGTTTCAAGGCCGCGAAACTCTGGATGAGATTGCGGCGAAGACCCAAGCCCCCCTGCACATTCTGCGCGATGTGGTGACGCGTTTGGATGAAGTGGGTCTGATTTGGGGACCGCGATTTGAGGAACTTGAAAGAGTGGCCAAAGCCAAGATCACAGAGCATGGACATTTTCCAATGAGTTGCTCCGCGTCGCTTGGAAAAGACGCGCAAGCCTGCCACGAAGCAATGGACAAATGGCTGAGCGATATGGAGGATCCGGAAATCGAGGGAACCATTCTTGGCCTTGTCGCGCCGCACTTGGATTATCAACGTGGCTGGCCGGGATATGCCGCGGCCTATCGCGCCTTGAAGAAAGATGAAAAACCAAACCGCGTGATTATTTTGGGAACAAATCATTTTGGAATTGGCGATGGTGTCGTGGTGAGCGAGTACGGATTTGCAACTCCAATTGGCAAAGCCAGCGCTGACAAATCCATGCTGGCGTTTCTTGAAAAAACGCTTGGATCAAAGCGAATTTACGCGGATCAAATCGACCATCTTGGCGAGCACTCGGTGCAAATGCATATTCCGTGGATTCAACATTTTTACGGCGATGTTCCAATGCTTGCCGCGCTGATTCCAAATCCGCTTGTTCCACCAGTTGCCGATGACGACGCTCGCGCCACCACCGAGCAATTTGTGGACGCGGTTCGCACCGCGCTTGCCGAACTTGGCGGACGCACATTGTTGATCGCCAGCAGCGACCTGAGCCATGTGGGCCAGCAGTTTGGTGATCCCGGAACCATCAACGACGAGAGCGCGAATCAAGTTGAGAAAATTGATCGCGAGCGTTTGGCCGCGTATTGCAAAAAAGACACCGCGGCATTTGAAGGTTTGTTCATCAAGGATCAAAATAGAACGCGTTGGTGCAGTGTTGGCAACATGCTTGCGGCGCAGAATATTTTGCGACCCGCCAACGTGGACTTGATTGATTATCAACAAGTGCGCGATCCAAACGGAATGTCCATGGTCAGTTCGGCGGCGATCGCTTTTTCAGAATAAGCACGCTCGCGAATTAGTTTGGAATGAAAAGAGCCCGCCGCAGCTATTCGCCGTAACGGGCTCCTCGTGGGGGCTCATTTAAGCAGCGGGTGAAGACCTGCTGCGATGCATTCATTCCCTTCACCCTGTAAATCCCATTTCGCACAAAGTCACAATTTCGTTTCATTATTCTGGGATTTTTTCACATTTTATTTGGCGGAGTCAACTTGGACATGGCCATTTGCAAATCGGACCAGACTTGGGAGCGGGTTTCCTGCGTGTAATTGCGGAGTACGTAGGCGGGATGAAAGGTTGGCATCACCACAATCGGCGCAACATTCACATTTTTTGGTGGACTCCAAGTGGCCCATTTG
>Ga0209190_1003258_pt1 | contig 10793 bp, 11 predicted proteins | sample M_140205_XF_Meta_FD_187315 | JGI IMG/M metagenome (GOLD analysis project Ga0209190, IMG submission 187315) | Freshwater microbial communities from Lake Montjoie, Canada to study carbon cycling - M_140205_XF_MetaG (SPAdes) (version 2) | ecosystem: Environmental > Aquatic > Freshwater > Lake... | reverse complement strand
TGACACACTCGCCCTGACCGGTGGCGTTCCGACCAGGTTTCCAATCAGCGTCAACGACGTCTGGGTCGGAAAGATGTTCGGCATCAGCGATAAGGTGATGTCCGCAAAGCAGGCTCTCCACGAGCCGATGGCGCTATACTTCAACAGGCTTCGCGACCTGTACAATGAGCGTCACGGAGCTCAGATCACAAAGGACATGAAGGCGGTCAATCCGCAGATTGGCGATGCCCCGTTCAACTTGCAGAGCTGGAATTTTCAGGCGCCGGCATGGGTTCATCTTCGCAACGAGCCAACGGGAGACGCATACCACCAGGTTTGGGACGGCATCATCAACAAGCTGAAGGCCGCCGGCATCCCGGGCATCCATGGTCAGAAGATCACCCGCGAAGCCCTGATGCACCCCGGTTTTGCCGATGCACTGCGAAAGACTGCCTCACCGTGGCGCTCCTCTTATAAAGCTACAATTGAGTTCGGCACGAAGCTTACGAACGTCGGAAATGCTGCGCGCGAGAGATACGATCGTGCGGTAGCTGCGGGCGACGTGAAAACGCAGCAGGCCTATCTGAAGCCGATCATGGGCGCCATGTACGAGAGTGCTCGCGGCAAAAACAAGCCGTGGGATTTGCTGGCGCATGCAATCACTGGCAGGAAGCAGTCGATCACACGCATCGACTACGCCACCGCCGACCACCCGCTTGATGTTGGCGGGTCGTTTGATGGTGCGCTATCGCCAAACATTCGGATCCCGCTCAAGGGGATGAAGCAGGGCGAGATCGAAGACTTCAACGCTGTTGTTGGTGAGGATTTCTGGCAGGAGGCAATGGCGGCATCCCGTGTGCTGCCAGCCGATACTAATGTTGCTCCTCGTCCTGGCCACACTCGCGGACTGTCACTGTTCGTGCCGACGACTGAGCGCATGAGCCCTGTCGATATTCAGGCCCTGGCGCAGGCCTTGGATGCAGAGGGTCACACTTTCAGCTACAACCGCTACCCGAACGGGTATCAGTTCGACGTCAACCCTAACTTCGGCGCTGACGGCGTCCAGACGGGCATCTCTTCCCAAAAACTTAACGACGCATTCAACAAATCTATCGGTACGGATAAGTACGGCTCGCCAAAGCTGATACCTCACGACTACAAATCCGAGTATACTGAGAGCAAGAATTACGCCGCCCGAATTGCAGCCATCTCTGAAAGGATAACCGATGAGTTCGCCGAAGCCACCGGTCTCACCAAAGCACAGGCACAGCGTGATCTCGCCGGAACACGAGCACCAGATTCTTACTCTGGAGCAGATAAAAGAGCTTGGAATACCGCTAGAAGGCGAGTTGATAATCTCGCCCTCGCACGCACTAAGTTCAAAGAGCTCGCGCAAAAAGTAGCAGACGGACACGCCGATTTCCTTGAAAAGGCCGATCGTCGTGAGGCGAGAGCGAGACCGCCGGCCAACAAGCCGAGCGGCCCGCCCAAGCGCAAGGCCCCACTCCCCGGCCAGACATCGAAAGCCTCTCCGACTGCCGCCGGCGCTCTCGTTGGTGCCGGCCTCGGCTGGGCCGCACCCGCCGATAGCGAGGACGACCGTATCCGCAACATCGCGATCGGCACTGGCGTCATGGGTGGCGTTGGCGCGCTCGCTGGGCTCAAGGCGAGGCCTTACGGTGACATGGCGCCACGTGGTGGCCGCAAGCTTCCACCCAAGAGCAAGATCAGCCCGCCGTCCAGGCAGGGCTCTGGTATGCTCGGCAACATGGCGAAGCGCGCGGCTGTAGGCGCTGCAACTGGCGCTGCTGTGAACCTTGCCAATGATGCTGGAGCGCAGGACGATATCGCGGGTGAGATCCGTGGCGCTGAAGGCAGGATCAAATCTGCACAGCAGGAAATCGCCTCACTGAAGAAGGCCAAGTCCGACTTCGACAAGATTACTGATCCCTTTGAGAAGCAGCGGTTCCTCAAGGCTCAGGGCCTCTATGCCGGCAAGATCGAGGGAAACATTGCCGGCGCGACTACTGATGGCATCAACGCATGGGATGCCAAGAACGCGGCAGCGATCGAGGGGGCAGAAAAAGATCTAGCTGCCAGCAAATCCGAACTGACGGAAATGCGAAAGCGTGACGCCCAGAGGCAGATGCAGAAGGAGCAGAACCCGTTCTTCGACAGCCTGCGTGAACTGGGACCATCTGGAGCGGGGCTTCTCGCGGGCGTTGCTGCAAGTGTTCTGCGTTTCAGGGGCGTTGGCAAATCTGCGAAGGCTGTAAAGATCATTGAGAACGACATCAACGATCTGCTCACCAGCGGCCCAGTCAAGCGCCTCATGGCTAAGGGCGGCGCTAACAACCAGTCTCGAAACAGAGCCGTCAACATGAACCAGTTCTATCGCGAGGGCGGTGCGCCAGACGATAAGCTTCCGTTCAAATATGGAGCCAGAGGGTGGAGCTACAATTCCAACTCCGCGAAGCCGGGAACGCTGTTCCCGAAGAAGCATCTGGAAGAAATGGATGGCGTTGGCCCGTCTCGTGTTCGGCAAAACGATATCAAAGTTGTAGCCGCAGGCTTGCTCGATTCTGCCGTGGTCACGCCATTTGTAAGCAATGCCGAGACGGAGCTCAACGACGCGGAGGCAGACGCGAAGAATAACCCGGACAGCGTCGAGGCCATGAGGCGCGTTGAACGAGCTAAGACGAACCTTGCGTTGTTTCAGGGAATACAACGTCTCGGGTGGGGCGTTGCGGGTGGCGGCATTATTAGTACGGCCTATAAGTACAAGCTGCCGAAGATGGATATTCGAGGCGCCGAGGACGAGGTTACGCAGATCGCGGATTACCTCAAATCGCAAATGCCGCCGAAACCGCCGAAGTCACCCACGGCAATACCGAAGCCAGCGCGTCTCGCACTACCTTCTGCTCAGCTTCTGCTGCCCGCTCAGAAGCCGAAGAAGCCGAAGAAGCCCTGAGAGAACGAGTAGGCTCACAAGGCCGATCGCGCCGACCCAGAAGAAGATCCACTCAACACCGGGCGGAAGTGATCGACCGCCAAAGTGCTCTGCCACTGGGATCAGCAGGCACAAGATCAGCGTGTTGGCCAAGACCAATCGCGCGCCATCAAGCATCCTATCGCCTCCTCAACGAGGCCCCCCTCTTAACACGTATTAACGCACCATCAATCCGTGAGGTAGTTATGGACCGCCTGCGTCACCGCCCCGACTACTTCATGTACCGGGGGAATCGCTTCTACTTCCATCGCCTGGCTGACGGGCCGACGCTCGCGCGCCTCGATCCCTATAGCGATGGCGAGCAGATGTGGCCAATGAACTCTGGCCGCACCATCTATGTGACGGCGGCAGAGATCCGGGACATCACCTTCCAGGTTCACGGGATCGAGCTTCCTGCGGTCAACCCCGATCTCAAGACCATCACGGATCCGACCTTCGGCCCGCGCATCGCGGAGCTTGAGCGTCTGGTCGCTGAGTTGGCGAAGCGCATTGAGGAGCAGCAGCTATCTTACAACAGTGGTAAGATGGATGCCGCCGCGCCGGTTGTGCCCGTTGTTCCCGCCGAGCCTGAGCCGGCGCACGCTGAGACGGCGCCCGAGCCCGCCACGATCGCGGTGGCGCCCGATCCAGAACCTGAGCCTGCCGCGATCGAGGAAGCGCCAGCAGATCCGGAGCCCGAGCTTGAGCTCACATTCCCGGCCCCGGACGAGAGGCTGTCGGACTATGGCGAGACGCAGGACGACGACAAGCTCACGACTGACGACCTCACGAGCGAAGTCATCCAGAAGCTTACACCTGCGAAACGAAAGCGATTCACTGAATTGCTGAACATCGAGCTCTCGGAACTCCAACAGGAGCGCGGTGGACCGCGTGAGGCATTGAAGCGCGAAGCTGCCATTGAGGCCACGCTTGGGCTCTTCAGCCGCGTCGGAGAGCTCTGAAGCGACGACTCGGGGAAGGGCTGGGCTGGTGACAGATGAATTACTGGTACGCGACCGCGTCGAGATCGAACGCCGTCGTGATGAGGCAACGCGCCTCGACAGGATCAATGGCGTAGAGCGAGACCTTGCCGTCTTGCGGACACGTTTTGATGCAGCATTCGACGGGTTTCTGAAAGAGCTGGCGAGGGCGGTAGACGAGGACGATTTGAAGTCCTTGAGGCGTGAATGGGAGACCGCATTGAGAGATGCCATATCGGGAATACGTGAGCACTTCGCTACGGCGAACGATCAGCAGTCCAGCGCATTGCTCGGACAGGTTGAACTGATGCTTGCACGCGATCGGCAGGCCGCAGAGAGCGAAGCGAAGAAGACGCGGCAGCAACTCAACTTCGTAATTCTCGGAGCTGTTCTGAGCATCCTTTCGGGGCTGTTCATCGTCTACGAGACAGCGCGACCGTCGTAGCGCAACAAGGGGCTGGGCAATGAATATATTCGGCTGGGAACTAAACCTCGCTCGCAAGGGCGAGGGTGGAGCTACTGCGCCACCAAAGCGCAAAGCTGTCAGTGGTACGGGTATCCTGAAGTTCGCAGATCGCGGACTGCTCAATGCGTTCATCGGCGCTATCATCGCCGTCTACATTCTCGACGCCATCTTCTTCATGGCGTGGGCGCCCGATATCTGGCTGATCCCCGTCTTCCTATTGATCGGCCTGGTCATCAGGTCTGTCGGTGTTTTCACCGGCCCGATCATGCAGGTGATTGCCAAGGACAAGGACGTGGGCCGAGAGGCCAAGACGATCCGTGGCCTGTCTGTTGCCGCAGGCCTGATCTGCCTTGTGCCCGCGCTCTCGTTCTTTGCTGGCGGGCACTACAACCAGACGCATAGCTCATCCGTGGCAATCGCCACTGAGGGCGTCTCGGACAGCAACAAGACCATCCGCATCCAGACGCTGCGAGATCAGATCGGCAGGCTGGAGCAGAACCGCGACAGCTCAATTGCCGAGACGAACAAGACGATCGATGCCATCGCCAATGATGGCGTGCCGGGCATCTCGCCGGCAGACAATGTGTCCATCGCAAACCTGCGAACGGAGATACAGGGATACCGCAACGACGCTACCAAGCAGATCGCCGCGCTTGAAGCCGACATCGGCACGATCGAGCAGGAGAAGGAAAGCGTCCAGACCACCAGCGCCACGGCGCAGGCCAAGGTCTCACCCGTCTACGCCATCTTCGAGGTTCTCGGCAGCATCACGGGCGGCGCCGCCATCTGGGCGATGACGATCCTTTTCATCTTCGCCATCCTGATCGAGGCGATCGCCTTCTTCGGTCTCGGCGCCTATCAGGGCCTGCACAAGTTCTTCGTGGAGGCCATCCAGCGGATGGAGCTGGAGGAGGCGGCGCACGAAGCCCGGCTGGACGTCGAGGCCCAGAGGGTCAAGGACAAGATAGCCGCAGAAGCCCTTCTGGAGCGCGCCAATGCGGATCTGGAGCTCGCGGCCATCGAGGCAGCGGTCTTCCGGGCACGCGAACGGGCGGACGCTGCAAGGGCCGGGGATGACCCAGAGCTGCATGCCCCGGTCAAAGCAGCGGAGGCAGAGCTCAAGGCGGCTCTGGCAGAGGAAAAGGCTGCGAAGATCAGGCAGGAGACGGCGGGGATACGAGACAGGTCAACGCCAGCCTCAGACACGGTCGTTGATACCCAGAAATACCGTGACATGGCCAAGGCCGCGCAGCAGGCACGCGAAGCCCGCAAGGCGCAGGCCGAGCTCTACATTCCCATCCCCAGCCTCGTTGCGCGCGATGCCGCAGCAGCAGCAAAGGTGAACTGACATGATCCTCGGAATCGACCTTGGAGCGACCAACACTGTCGGGTGCGTATGGGATGGCAAGCTCCGCATGATCGAGATTACGGCGGGCGGGGCGACCAGCCTCCCCAGCGTGGTCTGCATCGCGGATGGCGTTGCCATGGTCGGCCAGGCGGCGATCGAGGCGGGCAAGATGAACCCCGACTATGACTTTCGGAACTGGAAGCGGAATACCTGTGCCCCGTGGAATGACGAGGATACGGGACACCAGACGTGCGAGGGGCCCGGAGGCCTGCTCGCATATCGTGGTCCCGGCTCGGCTATCTACACGCCCACGGAGCTCTCAAGCTATCTGATTGAGGAGATCGTTCACGCCGCGAACGAGTACCTCAAGCCTCACGATAGCGTCACGGGGGCTGTAATTGGCGTACCGGCGATGTTCACGCCTGATCAGGTTGCCGCCGTCAAAGAGGCGGCGCGCATGGCTGGTCTTGAGGGCAATGTCACGACGCTCGAAGAGCCGGTGGCCGCTGCCATCGCCGGGAACATCGATCGGAAAAAAGCAGACTGCTCGCTTGTGGTGGATTTCGGGGGTTCGTCGCTGGACGTCACGATCCTGCGCTCGGGCGGTGGGCTGATCAAGATTCTCGCGAAGAGCGGTATCTCGGATTTGGGGGGAGCCGACTACGATGCCAGAATCGCTCAGTATGCGGTAAATTTATTCAAGACTGAAAACCGTGCGCTGATCGAGGATGGCCAGATCGCCTCTGACCTGGATCGCGTCATGTCCCGCGTCTATGCGGAGGCCGAGGCGGTGAAGAAGCGACTCACTGACAGCGAAGAAACGACGTTCGATCTCAAGAGCGTCACGCGCACAAAAAACGGGGTCAGCCTGCATATGGTCTTCCCGATGAGCCGCCGCATTCTTGCGGAGCTCACCCGCGACCTGCAAGAGCGCGTTCTGGTCGCCTGCAATGCAGCTATCAATGACGCCAAGACCATAGACCCGAAATTTTCTGCCGCAGATCTGAAGAGCCTGCTTCTCGTTGGGGGCATGTCCAGAATGCCCTCGATCCGGACTATGATATCGGAAGCATTCGGCATGCAGCCGAACAAATCCGAAAACCCTGAGCAAGTTGTGGCGCAGGGTCTGGCCCTTCGCGGCGCGATAATTGAAGGCAGAAAGCCAGACGTCTCTATCGCCGACATTACCAGTCACGATATTGCTTTGGAGAGGGCCAACAACGTTCCTGCGATTGTAATCCCGCGCGGCACCAGCTTTCCAATGGAGAAGGTAGTCACGGTTTCCACCTCCGAGGACAACCAGACCGAGATATCGCTGCGCCTGCTCTATGCAACACGCTCCCGCGCGCAGGACTGCCACCTCCTCGAAGCCCGGGAGGTTCAGGTTGCGCCTGCGCCTGCTGAGACGCCGCGCATCAAAGTCACGATTGCGGTAAACGATGAGGGTATGCCGGAAATCACGAACGTAGCTGCCTAGGGGGCATCCAGTGAACGAGAACATGCGGGCATCGCAAAACGCGATCAGCCTCCTGACGGAGTATGAGCGCGGTCCCGATGACGGCAGCGTAGAGCTGTCGCCCGGTGGCGCCGCGCTCACTGCGTACCACTGCCATCCCGGCATGGAGCTCACGATCGGCTATGGCTGTCTGAAGTGGTTCGACGGCGAGGACGTCAATCTCGCGCACCGCCTTGCCGGCGAGGACGAGGCGATCGCCCTGCTTCGCTTTCATCTCAAGCCATATGAAAACGCTGTGCTCGGCGCTCTCACGCGCCAGGCCACGCAGAGCCAGCTCGATGGCATGGTCTGTCAGGCTTTCAACATCGGCATCGCGGCGTGGAAGAGCAGTTCGGTTCTGTCGTCCTTCAATGAGGGGCTGCTTGAGGATGCTGCGGCCAATTTTGGAAAATGGTCAGGCGCGACCTGTAGCCGCCCGCCAAAGGATCAGCGCGAGGATCCGAACTACGCGCCGAAGATCAAATACGACCATAACAACATGCCGCGCTGGGTTGGCCCTGACGGCCAATACTGCGACTACATGCTGCGCTATGAGGGCCTGCTATCCCGACACTATGCCGAGGCTCTGTTGTTTATGGGGAGGAGCTTCCACCGCACGCTGCGAAGCGAGCAGCGCATGAAGCTCAAGCTTGAGACTGATCACCCGTCGCGCGCCACATGGAACGCTGGGAAAAACCGGTGGGAGGATGGCGTAAAGTATCGGACGCCCTTCAAGGACGTCTACGCCTACGCATATGACGATTTGCTACCCGACACCCCTGCGTCTCCGCGCGTCCCTACAACGCACGTAGAGACAACGGGCGCGGCGGCTGCATCCCCCCAACCCGTGCAGCCGCCGTCGTCCTCTTCAAAAGTTTCGCCGGCGCCGAGTGTGGTTCCTCCGACGCCAGCGAAAAAACCCGAGGGGGCGGTCATTGCACCCCCCGCACAACCGTCTCCTCGGGCCCCTGTTGTTCCTCCCAAGCCGATCGTCATCGCGCCGCAACCCATCCACCCGAATCAGCTTCCGACCGATGCGGATACGTCCAAGAACATGGCGGATTCTACGCGCATGATCGGCATGGTGCTCGTCGCGATCGGGTCAGTGATCCAGGTGATCTGTACCAGGCTCGGGGTCGCCACGGCGTTGGGAGCTGTGGCGTTCGACCTGTCACGAGACCCAACGGTCATCGCGCTCACCGTCACCGTTATCCTGGCTGCGCTTGGATGGCTGACGAAGAAGAACGGCAAGAAGACATTTATCCGGGGCGCGGACCACGCACAGGGAGCTTTGCACTGATGCCATTTCTAGCAAAAGCATGGGGCTGGTTTTCAACCAACCCGGTCGCCCAGATCATCACCGCCGCTGTTCTCGCCCTCGTCGGGTGGAGCGTGGTCAAGAAGAACATTCAAGACACGGGCCGGCTGATGGAGCGCGAGCGCCAGGCGGCTGCACAGGCCCAAGAGGAGCGCAGGGTCGAGGCCATGCGCCGCACAATCAACCAGGAGAACCACAATGCAGCCCAAGCTTCGGACGATGCTGTTCGCAGCCTTCCCCCTTACCGCCACACTGATGAGCTGCGCTCACGAGACCCCGCCCTCGCCAGCATCGTTCTCGGTGACGGTGAGGGACGTGGCAGCTGAGCAAAAATTGTCGGATTGCAACCAGCTCAGCCCGAAGCCGATCCCATCGTCAGCACAGTTCTACGTGATCGATGCTCTGCCGCCGAAGATGGCGGGCGAGACCGATGACGGATACCGCGAGCGCCTGACGCCGCATGAGCGCGGGATATTCGACTGGTTCAACCAGGCGATTGCTTCTGGCAAACGCTGGGAAGTTTACTGCAAAGTTTAGGCAGCATCCATCCACTTCCAGTTTTGCCCATCTGTCATGGCGCCTATCGTGCGGCGCGCAACGCCAAATTGCTCGGCAAGCTGACGCTGTGAATATTCGCCGGTCGCATAAAGGCGGCGCACTTCGCGGACCTGATCCTCGTTCAGGCGAGACCGTGGATGCGTGTTTCCGCGCAGCATTGTCCCATGGATCAATCGGTCAGCTTGGTTTTCAGCAGACGTTGCCCATCGCATATGGAACGGGGAGAAGCAGCCTAAATGGCCGTTGCCGCAATTGTGCGCAGCCTCATGCGCATCTGATGGGGGCGGGCCATGCATATGCTGACAAGCAACGCGATGTGCTCCCTGTGAGCGCCCATCAAAAAAGACTTTGCCCCTTCCATTCCATGACCGTTGATAAGGCCAAATCATGCAATCGCCGGGCTGCGCTGTCTTAAGGGCGGCTGTTAGATACTCAAGCTGCTTGCCTATGGGCGTGCGCCCAGCAAGCGGATCTCCGTTCCGCTTCCATCGTTTGTAATGCGCGTTGCACCACTCCAGATGGGTCACCGGCTTGTCGCAACCTTCAACTGAGCATATGCCCCGATAACCCATGGCGATGTCCTTTGCGTCGCTTTGGCAGGCGCGGGTCGAGTGTTAGCGCACTCCCCGCGCCGCTTAGAATCTCACCATTTCAAATCGAGTTCAACCAGCCGCTTGCGGCATCATCGGAGGACTAAAAGTGGCTAACATTCTTGGCTTTGAGATCACGAAGGCGAACGGAAAAACCAATTGGCCGGAGATCAGGAAAACGGCTTACGTGTTTTTTCTTACGTGGATCATCGGAGTTCGTTTCCTTAATCTCTATCCGTTCGATGACTTCTTCCGCCCGGCTGGCGTTGGCTTCGACACGCTATTCGACAGCCTGTCGCTCTACGCCATCTGGCTCATCAACTGGCATATCGTTTGGGGATGGCGTCCTCGTGTTGCCTAACCCGAACCGGCCTAAGTTCGGCTGATCGTCCCTGGCCCTCGGTCACGCGATCGGGGGCCAGCCTACCATGCGCGACTTGAGCGAGCCGCAGAAACTGGCGCTGATCTGCATTCTCGTGTTCGTCCTCGTTCTCAGCGCTGTGGTTCTGCAGCTTTGAGCATGGCGCGGTAAGCCGTGCGCGAAAAGCATGGGCGATTGAACTCGCGAATAGCAACGTCATTGAACGCCAAATGCATCGCCTCCGTAGCCTCCCTCGGCACCACAGCGTGCGTCTCCCCAAGGGCCACGAGATAGGCGTCTATGGCGGCGTTGGCTCCTCGATGCGCGGCCACTCTCCAGCCGGAGCCCTTCTCCAAGCTGGCCTCAATGTGCAGCTTGCTGAGCGCCCTCGCAGCCGCCTCTCTCGCTTTGTCAGTCATTCCCCGCCCTCCATCCTAGCCACAACCATCCTACCAGCTTTCGTAGCAACCCAGATCAGCCCGACCAGCCCGTCCACACGTTTGATCCGATCCGCGCGGACGAGATTCAGCGCCACCAGTTCGGCAGGCACCAGATCCACGCGGCGGCTTGAGACTAGCTGTCGAAGCACAGCGCGGGAGGCGGGGGAGAGGGCGTCAGACATCGTCGGCTCGCTGTAGCTGGCGACGGCAGGGCGGTATCCAGCGAAACTGCGTGCCCTTTGACCAGCCGCGCTTCCAGACAATCCACG
>Ga0209190_1003253_pt1 | contig 10803 bp, 2 predicted proteins | sample M_140205_XF_Meta_FD_187315 | JGI IMG/M metagenome (GOLD analysis project Ga0209190, IMG submission 187315) | Freshwater microbial communities from Lake Montjoie, Canada to study carbon cycling - M_140205_XF_MetaG (SPAdes) (version 2) | ecosystem: Environmental > Aquatic > Freshwater > Lake... | reverse complement strand
GAATTCAGGACGCTTTGGAATAGCTTGTTCTTGTATTTGACTCCGCCTACTTCGAATTCGAAGCGGAATGCTTCCGGCGTGCAACGGAGGAGGCTGAACTGGATTCCGTTTGCGGAATTGATCGATACGTTGTAGGGATTCCACAGGGTGATGATGGGCGTAATCAGCAGCTGAGGTGTATAGTTGGGGGGGGTCGCTGTATCTTTAGTGGCGTAGTGGGAAAAAACCCATTGAATACGGGCAATGAGGGGGACGATGCGGGTTCGATGCAGGTAGTTGAACACGTTGGTAGCACCCTGATCACTGAAATTGCAGGCAAATCGGGGTATGGTGGTGCCGCCGGTATTCATTTGCTTGTAGAGGGTGGCCCAGTGCTTGAGGTTTTCCCAACTGGTCACCGCTCCATGATGATCGGTTGGCCAACTATTGATATTACCGCGGTAAGCCGACCAAGGATAAAACAGGGATTTATCGGGGCGGTGGTCACCACCGTTCACGGGAATACTGCAGGCGATATCCTGACCGGGTTTCACGCGGAAAAACGGCTGGTTGGTCTTGGGTTCCAGATCCCAATTTTCGGTTAGCAGGGAGAGATCCTTGCGCCATCCGCCGGTGGCCGTGTTGGTGAGCAGCCCCACCGAGACGGTCGAGAGGTCGTGGAAAAAATCCTTGGACACATCAAGCGTACCGGGAGGCGCTATGAGATCGGCCTGCCGGAGGTTGATCGCCTTGCTGGCGGGTGTCGCATCGGTCAACAAAGGATCCATGCGAAACACCGAAGGATCGACAACCGTATGCGACTTGACCTGCGGCGCCCAGCCCGCAACCGAATCATTGGTAGGCTTGTATGGCTTTGGGAGACGGGCTTTTTGATTCTCTCCGCTAACCCACCAGGCGAAACTCCCCGTCTCATTTCCTGAGGAAAGTGATGTGGGAGCAAGATTCACATTCACTGGCGGATTGACGCTCCCGGTTCCTTGCGTCACCGAACCGGGACCGACCAGCATGATTTTCCCGGTGCCTGCCGTGGTATCAGGCACTGTGTCAGATTTAGCAAGCACTGCGGGATCGCCAGACACCAGCCAGGTGAGGAAACGGGCTTTCTTTGCGGCTTGATAGTCGCCTGGGGAAACCGGTCGTCCGGCGTATGTACCGGTGGTTTCGTGGTCGTCGCCCTGCCAGCTTTTCCACACACCGAGCACCGGCGGGTTAAGTTTGGACGGGTTGGCAGGTTTGAGGATGTCGGCGCGGGCGGTGACCCGCGTGTCGGGACCGGTCTGGCGCTGGAGTTCCCCGATGGCGAGAGCCATCGAGAGGCGGGCATTGGCGCGGGCAGTCGCCTGGGCTTGGGAATGGGTCGAGCTGCGCAGGGAGATGCTTGAAAGCGTGAGCAGCCCGACGGCGATGACGGTGAGCAGGATCATCAGCGAAAGCGTGATGATTAGCGCGAAACCGCGGCTACGGAAGCGAGCCATCCCCTTGCAGCTTGGCGAATGGGCGGTCTCGTTGTGCGTCAGGGCTGTACTTTTTAGGGTCATTGATGGTAAGCCAGAAGTGCTATAAATGCGTAACGTCTACAATGTATTGGCATTCACAGAAGGTTCAATCTCCAAAACGGGCCACAAACGGGTGACAAACGGGTCACAAAAGTAAATGCGTTTGAACTCATATGTAAAGGATGGTGGATTGCATAGCGGATTTAGCGTTTGCGGCGCGTCACGGTGACATTGCCGATATTGTCCAACCATGAGTTGGCTTTGGTGCTACCATAGAACCCAAGACTCAAAACTCCCGGGTTGGTAAGCGTTTTCGTCATGGTATAGGTTTTCCAGTGATCGGCGGCCAATGAGGTGGTGTCAAACTCCATGGGATAAAGGGTCGTGTCGACTTTGAAAAATGCCACCCCTTTGCCCCCAGGCGCGTCTTTTGGCCTGCCGAGCGAAAAGGTCACCGAAACTGTATCTCCAACCGCAACAATCTCTGACAAGTTCTGAACGAGTGGAGCGCTTGATGGCACGTCATCCGCGCTGATCAGTGCGATCCATTTACCGTCGGGCGCACTAGTAAATAGGCCGCCAGTCACGGCTTGAATTTGCTGGAAATTCCCAGCCAAGCCAGAGGTGGGCCACGGGCTAGCGAACATGGCCCAAGGACCACCAAGCCCGTTACCCGCCGTTTCAAAACTCCCGTTGGTCACCTCGATAATAGATGCCGATTTGACGGTGATGGCCATCGCAGCGTCCGCGCTGAAGGCTGCGGCATCGCTCACTTGATAATTGAACGAGTCGGGTCCGGCGTAGTTCGCGACTGGCGTGTAGGTGAGAGTCGCGAGTTTAGCCAGTGGAACGGCCGTGGCGGATGTTATAGCAGTCCCGGCCAGTTGAAGTTTGCCATGGGCCGGAAGCGACGTCACCTTCACTGCACTCAACCTGTCACCGCCATCCACATCCGAAAACGGAAAGTCGATGGCTATAAACGTCCCGATGGCGTCGTTTTTCACGAGTGTCGAAGCGCCGGCGGAGGTGGGCGGATGGTTCACATGCGTGACATTCACCGTCATCACCGCGTCGGCGGCACTCCATAGATTGTTAGCGTTCTTTACCTTGATCCCCATCGTCGTGTAAGCCGTGCCGTTTCCACGTAACGCCGGCTGATAGGTAAGGTTGCCGATGTTGGCCGCCGAAACCGTTAGAGGGACATTCGTCACGGGAGTTCCCTTCAATTTCAGTATACCCCTCGCCGGAAGCGAGGTGATACACACCTCGGCGAGCGCGGTGGCTTTCGGATCCGAGAAGCCGAAATTGTTAACTGCCAGCGGGGTTACCTTATCCTCTAGGGTGGCGAGCGTGGCATTCACTGAGGATGGTAGCTTGGGATCCGTTCTGGCCGTGACGGTATACACTTTAGTGGACTTGTCCTGGGCAGTGAGAGTGTAGGTTTGCGGAGTGGAGAAATTACTGTTCGCGCCAGATACTGGAGAGCCCGCTGCTTGCGCCGAGACCGTGTAGGACGGTGTGAGTTTTGTGAGATCCGTGCCGTGTGGTACAGTCCAAGCCACAGTGCCCGCCGCGCTGTCGATGATGGCGCCACTGCCCGAGACGTTCGCACCGAAGGTCAGGAAATCCTTGGCCGTGGAGGTCGTCGTAAAACTTAACGGTGCCGCTGCCCAGAGCGTGTGCTGCGAGTTGGTGGCACTGAAGGTGAAGTAGTAGGTCGTGCCGGGGGCCAGATTGGTGAGCGTGCGATTGAGGTCGATAGAAGGCACTTTGTCCGACGATCCGAGGGTCGCCGATTTGGCCCATTTGGCGGGGGTCAGGCCGCCATCGACGGGGCCCCAGTAGGCGACCACGTTATAGTAGTTACTGTTGCACATGAGCTTGGCGTTGAGCGTGGCCGAGCTGGTGGTGATGGCGGTGGCGGCCTTGTTGGCGAGACTGCCGGTGGCCGGATAGGCGGTGGCAATCCCGTATTTGGCCGCCAGGTAGCCGCCGACCAAGGCCTCGTCACCCTGCGACAGTGATTTGCTATAGCCGATGATTTCAGCCACGTCCCAGTTCATGCCAGCCTCGTTTTCGGTCCGCCCGATCTGGCAATACGGATACTTTGCCAGATTCTCCGCGCTCGCCCTGTCATCGACGGTAACCTTGACGATCATATAGTCGGTGATGGGCTTGAGATCCATGGCAGACGCGCCATTTTTGGAGCACGCTGCCGGCATGTCCCAGAACCCAGTACCTTCACGCTTTACCGTATAGCTGGAGACTCGAACTGATAGACTATCATAGGATTTGCGCCCGATAAACGCGCCGGTCTTGGTCCATGTGGGGGTGGGCGAACGCATGACGACATATTGTTCTTTGGCAAAAAACTTGCCGTCAAGGTTGAACCAGCCTCCCCGGATTTGAACCGCTGGCAATGACATCATTTGATTTGCGGCCACGGTGGCGGTGCCGCTATTCCACGCGCTAGTGTCCAAGGTTGCGTGATGCCCGTTGCCAGACCGGTCTTGCCAGGTCTTGACCGCCCCGTTGGCATCGCTGGTGATGCCCACCGACGCATCAAAGTGGCAGGCGAGATTCTCCGTGACAGGAACCGAATAACTATCCACGGCGATGGCCGCAACAGCCGATGTGCTGACCTGAAGCGTGTTGGCTTGGGTCGTGTTAGCTTCCTTGGTGGTGGGCTCTGCGGCATTGGAATTAGTGGTACCGAGCCTAACGGTGTTAGACTTGATAGTACCGGCCTGGGCCGCGCTGGCCAGTCCGGCGATATAGGTGGCTTTGGCGGTGATGCGGTAGTCACCGACGGGTACATTTGGCCATGCAAACGAATACGGCGCGGTGGCGGTGGACCCGATGAGCTTATCGCCATTATAGTAGGACACCTTGGTCACCTTGCCTGGTACGTCCGAGGTGTCGGTCTCCAGCGCCACGGTGATCGGCTGACCGGCCCGCAGACCAAAGCGCGCGCCGTCCAGCGGGGACGTGAGGCACACCGAGGGCACAGGAAATAACAACTCCTGGGGGATGATCATGGCGTTGAGGCGGGACGGTAGATACCAAAAGAGCCGCACCATGGCGGGATTCGCATTATTATAGTATTCCATCTTCACGTTGTATATCTGGCCAGCAGTCAAGGTGATGGCGGCGCTGTCATTCCAGAGGTTGGCCGCTTGGTCTTTCCAAGCATCTATCAACTGCTTGCCGTTGATCCACAAGCGGACGCCGTCGCTGGAGCGAGTGGAAAAACGGTAGGTCCCAGTCTCGGGTGCTAGCACCTGCCCGGTCCAACGCACGCTGAAGGTGCCCGCAGCCAGTGAAGCAGGCGGCGAGGAACTCCAGTCAAAGTTGATAGAAGGATCGATCCGCCTCGTCTTGGGCGCGGTGAAATCCGAGTTGTCATAGTAACACCCGGTCAAGCCGGTGCCGCAAGTACCCACGGAGACATGCACCGTGGCAGGCCGCGAAGTTGTTAGGCTGTCCGCGACGGTGAACGTGAAACTGTCCATGCCTTGATAGCCGGTGGCGGGAGTGTATGTTAGATTCGGTGAATAGCCCGTGAGCGTACCATGCGCCGGTGAAGTCGCGACAGCACAGGTCACCTGATTCGTCCGGCAAGAGTAGCCTGTTAGAGGAATGATTTTTGGAGTGTTGACCGGAGTGGCCAGGATTTTCGGGGTGGCCAGCGGCAGAGCATATACCGGTGTCGGCGAGTTCGCCGCGGCATCCAGAGCGGAAGCTGCTTTTACGAGTGCTTCGTAGTTGTTGCCGGATGGTTCCCAATCCGCGACTGCGGTGCGCAAATCCGGCAGCGTCCATCGGGCCGCCTCGCCAAATTTCGGCAATTCGGTTAGAGCATATGATTTGTAGAAAGACACGTTGTCGTTGATCACCTGAATTCCATCCAGCACCTGGGTCCGCGACATCGCCCTCATGGCTGCGATCGGCGGATAGCCACCCATGAAAGTGTCCATTGATGTCTGGACTTTGGCGCATTCGACCAACTCTGGGAACAATGCCTGCACGTCGGCTTGGCCTAACAAGTGCTCCACGAAGTTGTTGAGTTGGCCCCGGCAATTTCCGGTCGGCTGTTTGAGTCCGACTCGCACCGCCGGATAGAGCAGGCTTTTGTCGGCTTTGAGCAGGGTATCAGCACACTTGTTGAACAACGTTCCTGCCAGAAATCCGTTGGCCATCTGCAGGAAATCGTTTTCATTAAAGCCTGGATCCCATGGGAGGGGGGGCGTCACATTCGAGATAAACGCATCCGCCATGTCGGGCACGGATGATGTCAGCGCCGCCGCGTCCATTTCCCCCAGTGCGAGGGCGGCTCTGGAACGCACCCACATGTCGGGGTCCTTGAGTCGGCGGGTCAGGACGGGGATCGCGCTGACTGCTTTTAGGCAACCCAAGGCCGTGCAGGCCCCATTGCGCTGATAGATATCGGCGGGATTTTCCGCCATGGTGATGAGTGCGTTCACCTCGGTGGAGCTCACCGAGCGGGTGGCCAGTTCCGTGGCGGCATTCAACCTGACTATTGGATCATATTCGCCTAGAGCGGCGATGAGTTGTTCCTTGGTAAAGCTGGCGCAATCCGAGGCGAATTCCCCGGCCCAGAGGGCATTGGTTACCTTTTGGGGGCTTAGTGCCTTCGCCGGGTCCAAACCTTTTCCGGTGATATAGAGTTTTCTCAAGGGCATGGCGGCATGCAAGATATAGTAGGCGGTCGGACAGCCCCAGTATTCATACGTGTTATCCCAGTAGGCGTTGATGGTCTTGCCATCGACCGTGCGCTCCTGGCCCTGCCCTGCCCCCCACTGCTCGCCACCTTCATACACAAAAGAGCCGTCACAGCGGCGCTTCATGTCCCGGTCCCAGCGCTTTCTTTTTGCGAATTCCGCGCCTGCGGTCGGGCCACCCATGTTGGCACCCAGTTGGGTCCACAGGTAGGCAAACCCCTGCCCCGTATGCCCGTAGGCCTCGCCCCGCGTTCCCGCCAAGCACATGCGCGAGAAATACTCCGCCTGCGCTGGCTTGTCGTCCATGCAACTGAACAAGACCGCGCACATGCCGTCCTTGCCATTGCTGCGGTGCTCAAAATATTCTCGGCTCTGCCCCTCGATTTTGTGCTCGCCCCAAAACGGTTGGTGTTCACCGTAGGGAATGGAACCGCCGTTTACATAGTAGCCGAAGAACCCGGAGGTCCGCTTGATGGCCGGATCAATCTCTGGATCCACCACGCCCGCCTTTTTGCCCAGCACAATGGTGAGTTGAACGGCCAATCCGGCCGAGTTAATCGCGCCATAAGGCTGGATCGAACCATGTCGCCCGCCACCCCAACCGCCGGGCGGCGGGAGCGTCGCTAACCCGTGGCCGGCCGTACCGCACAAATCCGAGTTTTTGGCCGCGCATTTGGTATACTCACTGAGGCCGTGAAAGACTTGCTCGTCTTTGGTGATCATATAGTATTCGGCAAGAAATACTCCGTTGTAGAAATGCCATGCGTTCCCGCCGGCGACATAATCGGCGGGCGCAAGTTTCCGAGCATACTCTTGCAGCATCGGCATGTATGCAGGATCGCCGGTGGCCAGCAGGGCGAGCGCGCTGATGGCTTCCCTGCCATCACAATCTTCGCGCCACCCATTGGCTTTGATCCTTTGGGCGAGACTTTTGGCGGCGTTGGCCATGACCTTGGCGGACTTGGAGCAATTGTAGGGCGCGGTGTCCGAGTAAGCCCCCATGACGATCAGGGTGATGGAGACATCAGTGACGGCCCCCGCACGCCAGCGCTTGAATCTGAGAACACCCTTGCCGGCCTCGGCCTCGCCTATCGCCCTGCCTAGGCTCTTGCGCGCGTCACTGGTGAAAAGCGGCACGGCGCCCGTGCCCGTGCTCACGCCGAGAATCACGTCGTCGACGGCCATCACTCCGGCGGCCGGCGTGCCCTCGGCCACGGCAGTCACCAAAATCTGATAAGGAGCAAACGCCGTGACATCATCATGATTCATGGTCACCGGCCAGGCGTGATAAATCCATCCGCGCATCCCGGTGGCCCCTAGGTTCCAAGTCCAGGAGCGGCTCACCTTGGCGATCTCACCCGGGGCGGTGAGGTCCGGCGGGGTGCCGGCGGCCCGAAGTGGGCATGGCAAGGCCAACAGGAAGATCAGTGAGACCGACTTAAACAAGGGGCGATGCGGGTACCAAGCGGGTCTCAGGTTCATGAATGACAAAGGAACGGGTAAAATTACGTCGAGAATGAGTAGGATTTTTCAACTATTGCTCGAATTACTTGATAATCAATAGGTTAAAAATCAAGAAACGAGGTAGAATCACCCTCTCACGCCCAAACTTGCGGAAAACTAGCCGCAAGATAGCGAACCACCAAGCACAGGAACGGGTGACAAACGGGTGACAAACGGGTGGGGCTGACCCTCCGCAGTCCGCCCACTTGTCGCCAGCGGCGTGGATGGTCTCGGCACGCGAAATAAAATCCCCGAAGAAGTCGCATTTTATCAACACCTCTGCCTCAGGGTCAAAGTCGGCCGACCGCGGCGGGTCAGCCCTACCTCTGGCATGCCGCCCAGCAGGGCTGACCCAAATGACTTTGATTGTCAAAAAAAATCATTATTTGACGAAATAATGATTGGATATTGTTCGTTTATTGATTGATTTTGTCGTACGAATTTTTAAGCCCATGAGTCTTTCACTTAAATGTAGGATAAATCCGAACCGCTTGTTCGCGCGATTGCTTCCAGCGGAGAATCAATTTCTTGGCGGGAGCATGTTACATTGGACCACTAAAATGATAGGGGTTTCAGTCCTTGCTAGCACCGCAACCGCCCAGGTCGCCACAGAAATCAGCGGTGTCAATCTAACTAAACTCGTCTAAACAACATGCCTACAAATGCATTACTGGGGGTTTTTCTACACGCAATCGGCGGAGCGGCGCATGGGAGTTTCTATGTGCCATTGCGCAAGCTGCGGCACTGGCGCTGGGAAACCGGCTGGCTGGTGCAGGGGTGCGCGGCTTGGCTGGTTGCGCCGTGGTTGGTTGCAATGTTAACCGACACGCATCCGCTGAGGGTTCTGCAACACAGCCCCGCCAGTAGCATGGTACTCGTCTATGGGTTTGGCATGATGTGGGGATTCGGCAGCCTGACGTTCGGCCTGACCATGCGCTATCTCGGCATGTCGCTGGGGATGGCGGTGGCGCTTGGATTTTGCGCTGCCTTCGGGACCTTAATTCCGCCGCTGGTGGAGGGCAGGTTCGGCGTTCTCCTGACGACCGCATCAGGCTGGATGCTGCTAGCGGGCGTCGCGGTTTGCCTCATCGGAATCGGCATGTGCGGTTATGCCGGAATCCGTAAGGAAAAGGAAATGACCGCCGCGCAGAAGGGTGTCGCGATCTCGGAGTTTTCGCTAACCAAGGGCTTCCTGGTGGCAACCTTCTCGGGCATCATGAGTGCTGGCTTTGCGTACGGCATCAATTGGGGAAAACCGATTGCAGCCGTGGCCATGGAGATGGGCGCACCTGATATCTTTAAAAACGCACCGGTCTTCATTGTGGTCATGGCTGGCGGCTTCACAGTGAATTGTGTATGGTGTCTGCTGCTCAACTGGCGCAACCAATCTCTGGGAGATTACACGACGATCAGGGATACGCAGGGTTCTTGCCCGGCAAATAGCGCCGCGGTGATGAAGGCCAACTATATCCTGGCAATCGTGGCCGGTCTGATCTGGTACACCGGATTCTTCTTCTACGGCATGGGCACAACCAAAATGGGCGAATATGACTTTTCGAGTTGGTCGATCCACCTCGCTTTTGTCATCATGTTCAGCACCCTTTGCGGCATTCTCGCCCTGGAATGGAAAGGCGTGAGCCGCCGGACCATGCACTGGGTGTTTTTCGCGATTCTCGTTCTGATGTTGTCCACGATCATCACCGGATTTGGCAACGCCTGGGCTGCGAAAAACTAGAGATCGAAAAGATGAATGCACGGCAACGAGTACTCAAGTCACATCGGAGAACAGGCATTCCGGACCGGATTCGATTCGAAATCAGTTGGGGTGCGTTTACCCCGTTACTGATGAAAACCTACCGTGAGAAAACCGAGTCTGACCGGCCACCGGCACTTTCAACGGCCTTCACCCCAAAAGCAAATTTCTAGCCATAAGTACACCCATTGAAAAAGACTCACATGAATCGACGCACATCTTTTATATTCGCCACCCTGCTGCTGACCACGCTCTCCGTTAAAGCAAATGATCTGGATGCCGGCTTCCGGAATCCGCCGGAAACGACCAAGCCGTATTGTTACTGGTACTGGTTGAATGGTGATATCACGGCCGATGGCATTACTAAGGATCTTGAAGCCATGGCGAGGGCTGGAATCAAGCAGGCCATGATCGGGAATATCGAGGGTGGCGGACCGGTCAAAATGTTTTCGCCGGAATGGTACACACTGACGCACCACGCCTTGAAAGAGGCGTCGCGCGTTGGGGTGGAGATCAGGATGTTCAATGCTCCGGGCTGGAGCCAGAGTGGCGGACCTTGGATCAAGCCGGAACAATCCATGCGCCGGATCGATTGGAACGAGGTTGAGGCCAAGGGCGGGCAGTTTTCACAGATGGTCCGCCCCGCGAATCGCCAAATCCAGGATGTGGCCGTGCTTGCGATTCCTAGGAAAAAAACGGTGTCGCTTCATGGTTCGGTGCCGTCTGGCGAGGACAAGGGGAAATCTGGGGTTGTATGTTTCCGGCACACGGAACCATTCAAGGCCCGCGCGCTGGTTGTGAAAGGCTCTGTCGCCGCCAAGCTGTATGCACTGAAGGACGGCAAGAAGGAGTTGGTGACAGAAATCCAGCCTGGCGGGCGCAATTCTGAAACGGATTTTCTACCAGACGGCGACAGGATCTACAGCTTCAAGGAAGTGACGGCGCAGGAATTTGTTCTCGAACCATGCATTCTGCCGCTTGATGCGGTGACGTTGACCTCGGAGCCGATGGTCGCGCAGGTCATTGAGAAGCAGATGGGCCGGATGCACCCGAACCCGAGCCCAACCTGGGAATCCTATCAGTTCAAGGATTCAGTGGAGCCAGATGATGCATCCACGGTTGTGCATCAAAAGGATATCCTCAATCTGACAGACAAGCTCTCCACCGATGGACTGCTGACCTGTGAACTGCCGGCCGGCAACTGGACGGTGATCTATTTCGGCATGGTTTCGACCGGGAAGCAAAATGGTCCGGCCCCTCCGGAAGGCACGGGCCTGGAAGTGGACAAGATGAGTAAGGCTCTCATTGA
>Ga0209190_1003248_pt1 | contig 10808 bp, 8 predicted proteins | sample M_140205_XF_Meta_FD_187315 | JGI IMG/M metagenome (GOLD analysis project Ga0209190, IMG submission 187315) | Freshwater microbial communities from Lake Montjoie, Canada to study carbon cycling - M_140205_XF_MetaG (SPAdes) (version 2) | ecosystem: Environmental > Aquatic > Freshwater > Lake... | reverse complement strand
GAAGCCGTAATGGGGTGCGATATCGGGCAGATTTTGGCAAGATGATTCCGCTCGCAACGGCAGTTGTTGCACTGCTGATCTTGATTACTTTTGCAGGCTTGTATCTAGACATCACACAGCCCTTCGGGTAGTGGCACACTGGTAGGCATGAGTTTCGAGCGCCGCCAGACGAAGCAGATTCACGTAGGCAAGGTGCCAGTTGGTGGTGGGGCTCCAATCAGCGTCCAGTCCATGACCATCACAAAAACGGCTGATGTTGAAGGAACTCTCCAGCAGATCTACGCACTAGCTGCAGCAGGATGCGACATTGTTCGTTGCACATGTAACGAGATAGAAGCCGCCGAAGGACTTGCTCAAATCGTCCCACGCTCACCGGTGCCGATCATCGCCGACATTCATCATCAGTACAAGATGGCTCTCGCCGCTCTTGAAGCAGGCGTTCACGGGTTGCGTCTCAACCCGGGCAACATTCGAAAACCAGAGCACATCAAGGCAGTGGCAATGGAAGCGCGAGACCGCAACGTGCCAATTCGTATTGGTGTAAACGGCGGATCACTCGACCCAGCGCTGTATGAAAAGTATGGCGGCCTAACAGCAGAAGCAATGGTTGAGTCTGCGTTGCAAGAAATTGCCTATTTCCAAGAAGTTGATTTTGACCTCATCAAAATTTCAGTAAAAGCTTCAAACGTTCCACTGATGGTGGAGGCGTATCGCCAACTCAGCGCAGTTACCGATTACCCGTTGCACTTAGGAGTTACTGAAGCAGGCCCGCTACCTAACGGACTCATTAAAGCAACTGCTGGAATTTCCACGTTGCTGCTCGAAGGCATTGGCGACACCATTCGGTACAGCCTCACTGCCGATCCGGTGGAGGAAGCACGTGCTGGTCGACAGCTGCTTGAGTCACTCGGCTTGCGTGAGCGCAAAAACGTCGATCTCATTGCATGCCCAAGTTGTGGTCGTGCAGAAATTGATGTGATTGAAGTTGCTAATCGCGCAATGCGTGCATTTGAAGACAAGAAGATTCCGCTGCAAATTGCGGTCATGGGATGCGTTGTCAATGGCCCTGGCGAAGCGCGCGAAGCTGACTTGGGAATTGCTGCGGGCAACAAGCGCGGTCACTTGTTTGTTAAGGGCCGCAACGTTGCAGTAGTTCCTGAATCGGAAATGGTTGAAGCACTCGTGGACTGGGCGACGTTTATCCATGAGCATGGGGCCGAAGCTGCAATTGCCAGAGTGGATACCGCACTTGCCGAGCGCGAGGCTGCAAAAGATCGCAATGCATTGCTTGAAGAAAAAGGCGCCGACGCCAATCATTCGAACGAAAAGATTGTGGAAATTCGCAAAACGATTTCCGACAATTAAATAGTTAGTGGGTTCCCCACGTGCGAAACACGGTCGCATTTCCCGACAGCGTTACAGACTCACCGTTTCGCAATACTGCAGCCTGACCAGATTGAATCGATGTTGCATTGCCCGCAGTGCACACCAAAATTTCGGTGTCGTGAGAGGCGCGCAGGTCATATGTTCCTGAAACGTCAATGCGTTGTGTGCCAAAACGAGCAGTAGCCACAGGGTATTGCCACGTACCGGCACCAACTGACTCGGCTTCAATGAGCGGCGATGCAATGGCATTCATGTTGGCTACATGCAAAAACTCATCAACATTCACATTCTTTTGAGTAAACGCGGCACGCACAACGTTGTCGGAAGAAGCCATAACTTCGAACCCGGTTCCACCTAAATACGCGTGCACGTTTCCGGCTCCGAGGTACAGCGCTTGACCAGGGTTCAGGCGCACGTGATGCATGAGCAGTGCAACAAGAATTCCACCATTGCCTGGGTACATGGTGGCCAATCGACCAGCCCATGCAGGCATGTGCAATGGCAATTGATGAGGGCCTGTAGTGAGCGCCCATCGCACACACTCTGCAAGTCCATCATCGGCAAGATGCGTGCCTAACTCAGTCCATCCGAAGCGCTTGCAGAGTTCGAGGTTTTCTTCGTCGGTGCGAAACCCGCAGATGGCTTCAAACCCCGACATGGCAACAAGCAGTTCAGGTTTTGCGGAAGCGTCACGATAAATGCGCAGAGGCGAGTCGAGTGAAATACCAATTTCGTTTTCTTGTTGATACCCAGACTGCGCTTGCTCATCTGTTGGATGAGTTTGCAGCGATAGTGGTTTCGCTGCAGCGATGATCTTGACAAGGAATGACAGTTCGCCTGCAAATTGCGAAAGCGGTTGGTTGCCGGTTGCAGTTTTGACAAGTGATGGCCCCGAGCGGTGTGTGCCGAACCAGAGTTCTGCCCATGGCTTTGCGTCTGGTTCTACACCAAGGAATTCTGGAATCGTTTGCTGATCGCCCCAGTCGTAATGATGAACTACTCCACGGAGGAGTTGCATGGTGTTTACTTCCCGCGAGCCTGCGCGACCAACTGTGGGCCGACTTGCGCAATCGGAGTTTCAATGGCGGTTCCAGCAAAGCGGTCACGCACTTCGAGCGTGCCGTTAGCAACGCCTCGACCTGCAACCACGATGTTCGGAACACCAATGAGCTCTGCGTCTTTAAATTTCACGCCGGGAGAGATGCCTTGACGGTCATCGAGCAACACCTTGAGGCCTGAGCCTTCGAGTTCGGCGGCCAATGATTCTGCAGTAGCGGTAATCGTTGCGTCGTCTTTGCCAGCAATCACAATGTGCACGTCGTATGGCGAAACTTCGAGTGGCCAGCGCAATCCACTGTCGTCATGCATGGCTTCTGCAATTGCGGCAACAGCACGCGATACGCCAATGCCGTAACTACCCATTGTGACGGTTTGTTGTTTGCCGTTTTTGTCGAGCACCTGCAAGCCAAGGGCTTCTGCATACTTTGGTCCAAGTTGAAACACGTGGCCAATTTCAATTCCGCGCTTAATGGTGAGCGCAGATCGACACGATGGGCAGGTGTCGTCATCGCGAATTTCAGCAACGTCCAGTGTTCCATCGGCAGTGAAGTCACGACCGTTCACCAAATTCATGACGTGCTTGCCACGGCTGTCGGCGCCGGTAATCCAAGCGCTTCCCAAAGCAATTCGTGGGTCGAGCATGTACCGAATACCCGATGCATTGTTCGTGCCAAGCACTCCAGGTCCGATGTAGCCCTTCACCAATGCGCTGTTCGCTGCGAAATGTGATTCGTCAAAGGCTTCAACTTCGGCTGGTGACACTTGTGCTTCAAGTCGCTTCAGGTCTACTTCGCGATCGCCGGGAACACCGATTGCCAATGCTTCAAGTCGTCCATCAGGATGACGCAAATTGACCACAACATTCTTCAATGTGTCGGCTGCATTCCATTGACGATCAGCGAGTTGTAAGTCTTCGCGTGCATTAAACAAATCAACAAGTGTTTGAATCGTTGGTGTGTCTGGAGTGTCCACCACCTTCGCGGCAGCTACTGACGATGCATCAATTGTGTCGGCAACTCCTACGCGCACTGCTTCGGTGTTGGCCGAATAGTTGCACGCAGTGCATTGCACGAATGTGTCTTCACCAATGTCACATGGAAACAAAAACTCTTCAGACGCCGAGCCGCCCATTGCGCCAGACATTGCAGACACGATGGCAAATGGCAATCCAAGACGTTCGAAAATTCGAATGTACGCATTGCGGTGCGCGTCGTAACTGCGCTGCAAACCTTCTTGGTCAAGATCGAAAGAGTACGAGTCCTTCATGGAGAACTCTCGACCACGCAACAAGCCACCGCGCGGACGTGCTTCGTCACGGAACTTGTTCTGAATTTGATACAACCACACCGGTAAGTCTTTGTAACTGGAGTACAAGTCCTTCACAAGCAACGTGAACATTTCTTCGTGTGTTGGGCCTAGTAGAAAGTCAACTTTGCGTCGGTCTTGTAAGCGAAACAGATTGTCGCCGTAATCAGTCCAGCGGCCCGTCACTTCGTACGGCTCCTTTGGCAACATGGCGGGGAAGTTCACTTCTTGTGCGCCGATGGCGTCCATCTCTTCGCGAATAACGCGGGCAACGTTTTGGAATACTCGAAAGCCAAGTGGGAGCCATGTGTACCCGCCAGGGGCTGCGCGACGGATGTATCCAGCGCGAACCAACAGGCGGTGACTTGGTACTTCGGCGTCTGCCGGATTGTCCCGCAAGGTGCGTACGAACAGGGTTGAGAGCCGTTGGACCACGTGCGAACCTTAGTTTACGGGGCTATAATTTTTGATGTCCTTTGAAAGTCAGTGACTGGAAGGCGTGGGTTTCGACCCACGCCCTTTGTTTTTTCTAAGGACGGTTTAGGCAGCGGTTTTGCCAACCTTGATGGAAATCGGGGGAGCGAAACCCTTGAGAGTAGGGAGAGGAGGTTGAACATGTCGATTACCCGTGGGAGCGCTCAGTCGAGCCCTGTTATCAATCGTGTCACCTCCCTCATCAACCCCATCGTCAAAGACCTTGGTCTCGATTTGTACGACATCGAGTATTCGGGTGGAATCTTGCGCGTCGTTGTAGACACGCAGCCAGGCGGCCCAGAAGGTGTCAGCCTCGACAACATCGCTCTCATTACGCGCTTGGTTTCGCGCGAGTTTGATCACAGCGATCCAATTCCTGGTCGCTACACACTTGAGGTATCAAGCCCTGGTCTCGAACGCACATTGCGCGAACCGCGCCACTTCCAGCGCGAAGTTGGTAAGTCCGTAGCCGTGCGTTTGGAATCGCCACTGAATGGCGAACGTCGTGTGCAAGGCGATCTCATCGCTGCAACCGACGAAGGCATCACCGTTCGCGTGGCAGACAAAGAAATGACGGAAGTCAACATTCCGTTTTCCATCATTGATCGCGCGAAAACAGTTTTTAATTGGGGCCCGGCACCAAAGCCTGGATCGAAGAAATCGAAAGAAGACGGAGGCAATGCATCATGAGCAATCTTGATATGACAGAAGCAATTCGCATGCTCGCCGGAGATCGTGGTATCTCCGTTGACTCGCTGTTGCAAGTGTTGGTAGAGGCTCTAGCTACGGCGTACAAAAAGCGTCCTGGCGCAGCAGAAGAAGTCATCGTGGGTATCAACCCAGAAAACATGGACATCACGTTCACGGCATACGACGTAGACGACGATGGCAACTGGATCAACGAGCGCGACGATACGCCAAACAAGTCCGACCTCGGTCGCATTGCTGCGCAAACGTTCCGTCAAGTGATGAGCCAGCGCATCCGTGAAGTTGAGCGCGATCGCAAGTTCGAAGAGTACGCAAACCGCGAAGGCGACATTGTGTCTGGCATCGTTCAAAAGACCGATACCAAGTACACCTTGCTCGACCTTGGCCGCGTAGAAGCATTGTTGCCACAAGCCGAGCAAGTGCAAGGCGAAGTGCGCGAACCGAATGCGCGTCTCAAGGCCTACATCGTGGAAGTTCGTAAGACTCCAAAGGGCCCACAGATTGTGGTCAGTCGTACGCACCCTGGTTTGATCAAGCGTTTGTTCGAACTTGAAGTGCCAGAAATTGCTGATGGCGTTGTTGAAATCAAGGCTTGCTCACGCGAACCGGGTCAGCGCACCAAGATTGCCGTGTGGTCAAACGATCACAACGTGGACCCAGTGGGTGCATGTGTTGGTGCTCGCGGTGGACGCGTGCGCATGGTGGTTACCGAATTGCGTGGCGAAAAAGTTGACATCATTCCGTTCAGCGAAGATGTTCGCGACTTCATTGCAAAAGCAATGTCACCTGCAAAGGTCACTGAAGTTCGCCTCAGTCCAGACGGCACGCAAGCAGACGTAATCGTTCCCGACTTCCAGTTGTCATTGGCAATTGGCAAGATGGGCGTGAACGCAAACTTGGCTGCACGTCTTACCGGTGTTCGTCTCGATGTGAAGAGCGAAACGCAAGCCGCAGAAGAAGGTGGCGGCGGTTCATACGTTCCAACATCAACTGATACTCCAGCTCCAACTGCCGATTACGCAGAGGGTGAATGGGTGACTAACCCAGACACTGGCGCAATGGAATGGCATGCAGCAGATGGTTCGGTTGTAAGCCAAGAACAATGGGCTACAGACGCAGGTTCAACTTCAACAAACGAAACTGAGGCGTAGTACTTGGCAAAGATTATGCGCGTCCATGAGCTCGCTAAAGAGCTCGGCATGTCAAATCAAGAGACTCTTGATTTGTGCGGCAAGTTAGGTGTTGGCGTTAAGACGCAATCATCAACCATCATCGATCAACAAGCCGACCGCGTTCGTGCTCGTGCTGAACGCGATGGTTTGAAGCGCGATGTTCAGCCTGAAGAGCCAAAGCCGGTAAAGAAGGCCGCAAAGAAAGCTGCACCAAAGGCAACGACCGAAAAAGATGGCGATGCAAAGCCAGTGAAGAAGGCTGCGAAGAAAGCAGTTGCAAAGAAAGCTCCTGCAAAAAAAGCAGCGGCAAAAAAGACTGAAGCGACCGAGGAAGTTGTTGTTGAAACTTCAGTTGTTGCAACGCCTGCACCGATCATTGAGTCGCATGCAGCGCCAATTACATCTGCTCGACCTGTAACGAAGTCCGCTCCGATCACTTCTGCGCGACCTGTTGCTAAGGCTGCACCCGTTGCCGCGCCGGCGCCAATTGCTGCACCTACTCCTGCACCAACGCAGCCAAGTGAAGCTGCTCCAGCAGCTGAACAAACTCCTGCGGCAGAAGTTGCGCCTGCTCCGGCAGCAGCACCTGCTGCACCGACAGCTCCGCAGCCACCACGTTTGGGTCCATCTGGTCGTCCAATTCCGCCTCCTCCAGGCAGTGGTCGTCCAATTCCGCCACCTCCTGGTCGTCCAGGTGGAGCACCGGGTGCTGGTCGTCCGCCAATGGGTGGTCGTCCTGCTGGCCCAGGTGCTGGTGCTCGAACCGGTCGTATTCCTGCAAGTGCACTTGGTCGTGGTCCAGTAGGTACCGGTGGACCAATGCGTCCATCTGGCCCTGGCACGCGCGGACCTGGTGGTCCTGGCGCTGGTCGTCCGAGTGGTCCAGGCGCTGGTCGTCCAGGTGGCGGACCAGGTCGTCCTGGTGGTCCTGGTGCTGGTCGTCCTGGTGGTGGTTTTGGTGGTCCTGGTGCTGGTCGTCCTGGTGGCGGTCCTGGTGGTCCGGGTGGTCCCGGTGGTCCCGGTGGCGGTCGTCCTGGTGGCGGTGGTCCTGGTGGTCGCGGTAACGGTCAACGCCGTTCGCCAAAGAAGAAGTCACGTGCTCGTCGTCGTCAAGACTTCGATGAAATGTTGCCACAGGCAACCACGTCGTATTCGCAGAGCAACGCACCAGTTCCTGAAGGTGTTGTCATTATCGAACGTGGTTCCTCGGCGCAAGAGTTTGCACCAAAGTTGAATCGCACATCAGCAGACGTCGTTCGTTATCTCATGGAGCACGGCGAAATGGTGACTGCAACCATGACGTTGGCAGATGAGCAAATGGAATTGTTCGCACTCGAAGTTGGTGCAGAAATTTTGTTGGTCGATCCGGGTCAGCAAGAAGAAATGGAATTGCAAGCGCTGTTCGACGACTCAGACGACGACACTCCAGAACTTCAGCAACCACGTTCGCCAATTATTACGGTGATGGGTCACGTTGACCACGGTAAAACTACATTGCTCGACCGCATTCGTTCAGCAAACGTTGTTTCAGGTGAAGCTGGTGGAATCACGCAGCACATCGGTGCATACCAAGTTGAAAAAGATGGCAAGTCCATCACGTTCATTGACACACCGGGTCACGCTGCGTTCACCAAAATGCGCGCTCGCGGTGCACAAGTCACCGACATCGTTGTATTGATGGTGGCTGCAGACGACGGTGTGATGCCACAAACCATTGAAGCAATTAGCCACGCCCGCGCTGCTGAAGTTCCAATCGTTGTTGCCATCAACAAGATCGACAAAGACAACGCCGATGTTCCCCGCGTTATGGCCCAGTTGGCAGAACACGAACTCACGCCTGAAGCGTGGGGCGGCGAAACCATCGTTGTAGAAATGGCTGCACAAAGCGGTCTTGGTGTTGACGACCTGCTCGAGCAGCTCAGCGTTGTCTCGGAAATTGGCGAACTCACTGCCAACCCAACTGGTCGTGCCAAGGGCATTGTGCTCGAAGCACAACTCGACATTGGTCGTGGCCCTGTTGCCACCGTCTTGGTGGACAAGGGAACTCTTAAAGTCGGCGATCCAATCGTTGCTGGTGCCGCGTGGGGCAAAGTACGCGCGCTCATTAACGACAAGGGTCAACAAATTAAAGAAGCCGGTCCGTCAACACCTGTGCAGGTACTTGGTCTCAGCGCAGTTCCAGGAGCCGGAGACGAGTTCCGCGCTGCACCAAACGAAAAGACTGCCCGCACTGTTGCCGAATCGCGTGAACAGCGTTATCGCACGTTGAATCAGCGTGGCGATGCTCGTGTTCAGCGTGGTGTGAAGTTGGAAGACATCTTCACCCAAATTCAGGCTGGCGAAGTTGCAACGTTGAATGTCATTGTTAAAGCAGACGTTCATGGTTCGCTCGAAGCAGTTACCGAGAGCTTGCGCAAACTCGAGCGCGATGAAGTGCGTGCAGCATTTGTGCACCGTGCTGTTGGTGCAATCACCGAAAACGACATCGCTCTTGCCGCAGCAACAAACGCCACGTTGATTGGTTTCAATGTGCGTCCAGACCGCAAGGTTCGCGACTTGGCTGAAGCTGAGGGCGTAGAGATTCGTACCTACGAAATCATCTACAAGCTCATCGAAGACATCGAAAAGGCCATGAAGGGCATGCTCGCACCAGAGTTTGAAGAAGTGGTCACTGGTGAAGCAGAAGTGCGCGAAGTGTTCAAGTCTCCAAAGGTTGGCGCTATCGCAGGTTGCGTGGTCCGCACGGGTGTTATTACTCGCGGGTCAAAGGTTCGCTTCTTGCGCGATGGAACAATTATTTGGAAGGGTGCAATTCAATCGTTGCGTCGTTTCAAAGATGACGTGCGTGAGGTTCGTGAAGGTTTCGAATGTGGTCTCAGCTTGACTGACTTCCAAGACTTGAAGCAGGGTGACCTCATTGAAACGTTCGAATTGCGCGAACTCGCACGCGACTAACACAATCTGCACGACTAAGGTCTAAGCATGTCCGCAGATCTTGAGTTCTATTTCGATCCAGTTTGCCCATGGGCATGGATCACTTCGCGTTGGGTGACCAATGTTCAACAGCTCCGCAACTACGAAGTTTCGTGGAGATTCATCAGTTTGAAAATGATTAATGCTGAGCGTGGTTACGCAGGCAACAATGCCTACGAACTCATTCACAATGCAGGTCTTGCCGGACTGCGCGTTGCCAGCGCGGCGCGTGCACAAGGCGGAAATGAGAGTGTTGCAGCGTTGTATACCGCGCTTGGTAATGCAATTCATGTTGGTGGTCGTCGCGAAGAACTCGTCAATAACCCACACGCTTTCTTGCTTTCAGTTGTTGCCGATGCCGGGCTTCCTGCGGAGATTGCATCGGCGTTTGAAGACTCAACGCACGACGAAGTGATTCGCTATGAGACGGAGGCTGCTCTCAGTCGTACGGGCAAAGATGTGGGAACTCCAATCCTCACGTTTAATCCGAAAGCTGCCAATGAGGCCAGTTTGTTTGGCCCGGTTATCTCCAAGGCTCCGAAGGGCGATGAAGCGGTGAAATTGTGGGACGCCGTCCAAACCATTGCCGAATCTGGCGTTGCCGAAATCAAGCGATCGCTGCGCGCAGCACCTCAATTTGATTGAGCCCATGCCATGAAAGTTGTCTACACCGATGCCCATTTGGGTCATAACCCGCAGGAAGAAATAGCCGAATCGGGTTCGCATTCGCCGCATGAACACACTGCTCGCGCTGAAAACATTCGCGAGGTGTTGCAAGCGGACCAGTCGATGCAGTTTCTTTCGCCTACTGAGTGGGGAACAGATCCAATCAATGCGGTGCATAACCCTGGTTTGAACAACTTCCTCACTTCGGCCTGGGCCGATTATCAGCGCGAGGTTCGACCAAGCAGGGAAGTGGTTCCAGACTTCTTCTATCGCCCATCAATGCGCGAAGCAATGGCGCAACTTGACGAGCCAACTGCTGCAAATGCTCGTCTTGGCTGGTGGTGTTTCGAAACAACTACTCCAATTACGCAGGGCTCGTATACGGCTGCACGTGGAGCAGTGGACACCGCGCTTACGGCAACGCAATTGGTGTTAAACGGCGACACGTTCTCGTACGGCCTGTGTCGGCCACCGGGACACCATGCAACGACCGATTTGTATGGCGGGTATTGCTTCTTTAACAACGCTGCAGTTGCGGCACATCATGTGGCCTCAACTACTGGTGCGAAAGTTACGGTTCTCGACGTGGACTACCACCACGGCAATGGCACACAGCAAATCTTCTATGGTCGCGACGATGTTCAGTATGTGTCGTTGCACGGTGATCCGAAACGCGCATACCCGTACATCACGGGTTTTGCTGACGAACTCGGCGAGGGCAGGGGTCGCGGTTCAACCACCAACATTCCACTCGCTGCCAAAACCAATGACGACATGTTCCTCGATGCACTCGATAAATCGTGTGAGGCAATTGAAGCCTTTGGACCATCGGTTCTCATCGTGTCATTGGGTCTTGACACGTATGTAACCGATCCAATTTGTGATCTGGCGGTAACGCGCGATGGATTCACTCGCAGTGGTGCTCGCGTACGCGGTTTGAACTTACCAACAGTGGTGTTACAGGAGGGCGGTTACGACTTGGCGAACCTTGGTCTCAACGTGCAGGCATGGCTACACGGGCTCGAGTCATAACGCTCGCAAAGCAGCAATAAGCGCATCTGCTGA
>Ga0209190_1003247_pt1 | contig 10808 bp, 13 predicted proteins | sample M_140205_XF_Meta_FD_187315 | JGI IMG/M metagenome (GOLD analysis project Ga0209190, IMG submission 187315) | Freshwater microbial communities from Lake Montjoie, Canada to study carbon cycling - M_140205_XF_MetaG (SPAdes) (version 2) | ecosystem: Environmental > Aquatic > Freshwater > Lake... | reverse complement strand
CTACAAAACTATTTTCCCAGACGTTGCCCTGCAAGCAGATTCCAAGGCTGCTGGACGCTGGAGCACCAACAAGGGAGGCGACTACTTCGCTATCGGGGTTGGGGGCGCGGTTACCGGTAAAGGTGCCGACCTGCTTATTATTGATGACCCCCACTCCGAACAGGAAGCTGCCTTAGGAGAGACCAATCGGGAGGTCTACGACCGGGTGTACGAGTGGTACACCTCCGGGCCTCGGCAGCGTCTCCAGCCGGGGGGCTCTATTATAATAGTGATGACGCGCTGGTCTAAGCGCGACCTCACGGCGCAGGTGATCAAAAGTTCGCTGACGCGTGGCGGTGAGGAGTGGGAGGTAATTGAGCTACCTGCCATCATGCCCTCGGGTAAACCCTTATGGCCGCAGTTCTGGTCTCTAAAAGAACTTCAGGCGCTTAAAGATGAGCTGCCGGTTCACAAATGGGACGCCCAGTACATGCAGCAGCCCTCCGGTGCCGGGGGCTCTATTATTAAGAGGGAATGGTGGAAGGAGTGGGAGAAAGAGGACCCACCCGAGGTTGACTATATTATTCAGTCGTGGGACTGTGCCTTCTCTGCCAAGGAGCGAGCGGACTACTCCGCGTGCACCACATGGGGCGTGTTTAATAGAGAGAATGAGCACGGAGAGAAAGCCGCTAATCTGATACTGCTGGACTCGTTCAAAGCGCGGATGGACTTCCCCGACCTGAAGAAGAAAGCGCTTGAGCTATATAAAGAGTACAACCCAGACACCTGCATAATCGAGGCTAAAGCGTCGGGCACTCCTCTGATTCAAGAGTTGCGTGCCATGGGTGTCATGCTTTCAGAGTATACTCCGTCAAGAGGCTCTAGAGCGGCAAGTAATGATAAGATAGCGCGCGTGAATTCCATAGCAGATTTGTTTGCAAGTGGCGTAGTATGGGCACCGCAGACCCGTTGGGCTGATGAAGTCATCGAGGAATTCGCATCTTTCCCTGCCGGAGAGAACGATGACTTGGTAGACTCCTGCACACAAGCCCTAATGCGGTTCCGTCAAGGTGGGTTTATTAAATTACCAAGCGACGAGAAGGATGCGGAAGAGTATTTTAAATCTCGTCGCCGCTTAGCATACTACTAAAGGCTAAAAATGGCTGTAAATATGGATAAAGGCTTGTATTCGGCTCCGGTTGGGCTGGATGCACTGGGTGATACGGGTGAGTCTGTCGATTTTGAGCTGGAATTGCCCGATTTGACGGACGAAAACGACGTGGATGTCGAGATTTTGCTCAGCGAGAGTGAAATTGACACCGAAAATGAGGATTTTGACTCAAATTTGGCCGAAAATATGTCGGAAAGCGAGCTTTCGAGCATCGCGGACGACATCGACGAGCTAGTAACGGCAGATATTAATAGCCGCAAAGACTGGGCGGACTCCTATGTAAAAGGTTTGGAGGTGCTTGGACTCAAATATGAGCAGCGCACCGAGCCTTGGGACGGCGCATGTGGGGTGTTTTCCACCGTTTTGACCGAAGCAGCTATTAGATTTCAGGCCGAGACGATTATGGAGACCTTTCCCGCGCAGGGACCGGTTAAAACCCAGATTGTTGGCGAGATTGACGAGCTTAAAGAGGAAGCGGCGGATCGTGTCAAAGATGACATGAATTACCAATTGACCGAGAAAATGACGGAATATCGCTCAGAGCATGAGCGGATGTTATTTAGTCTTGGTCTTGCCGGTGCAGCGTTTAAAAAAGTTTATTTTGATCCGTCATTAGATCGCCAAGTATCTTTGTACGTCTCTGCTGAAGATTTAATTATGCCTTATGGGGCGTCGAATCTTCAGACGGCTGAGCGTGTTACGCACATGATGCGTAAAACCAAAAATGAAGTGCGCAAGCTCCAAGTGGCGGGGTTTTACCGTGATATTGATCTTGGAGAGCCTGTCAATATCGCAACCGATATTGAGAAAAAGAAAGCCGACGAGCAAGGCTATTCTATTACAGACGATGACCGATATCAGACTTGCGAAGTCCATATCGACTACGACTTGCCGGGATATGAAGATCCAGATGAGATCGCCCTGCCATATATTATTACCTATGAGCGCGGGACTCGGAAAATTCTAGCTATCCGTCGAAACTGGAACCCAGACGATGAAAAACGACTCAAGCGCCAGCACTTCGTGCAGTACAACTACATCCCCGGCTTTGGGGTGTATGGCATGGGGCTCATCCATATTATTGGTGGGTATGCTCGCGCAGGTACTTCTCTTATCCGTCAGCTTGTTGATGCTGGCACTCTATCTAACCTGCCGGGGGGTCTGAAGACCAGAGGGCTGCGGATCAAGGGTGACGACACTCCCATCTCCCCCGGAGAGTTTAGGGACGTGGATATTCCTAGCGGGGCGCTGAAAGACAACGTGATGCCCCTGCCGTACAAAGAACCTTCGATGGTTCTGTCCGGTCTGCTAGATAAGATCACCGAAGAAGGTCGCCGACTTGGGGCGATCAGCGACATGAACATCTCCGACATGAGTGCAAATGCACCCGTCGGGACCACGCTTGCTCTATTAGAGCGCACCCTCAAAACCATGTCTGCGGTGCAGGCACGGGTGCACTATTCTATGAAAGAGGAGTTCAAGCTCCTCAAAGCAATCATTCGGGACTACACCCCGCCGGAGTACAGCTACACGCCAGACTTCACAACTGACCGCAAGGTCAAGCAGTCTGACTATGACATGGTGGAGGTCATCCCCGTGTCCGATCCGAACTCGTCAACCATGGCGCAGCGGATCATGCAGTATCAGGCGGTCATACAACTCGCCTCTCAAGCCCCTCAGATCTACAACCTGCCAAACCTGCACCGGCAGATGATCGAGATCCTTGGTATTAAGAACGCCGAGGACTTGGTTCCAGTTGAGGATGACGAGAAGCCTCGTGATCCCATCAGTGAGAATATGTCCGTGCTCAAGGGCAAGCCTGTGAAGGCGTTTATTTACCAAGACCACGACGCACATATTGCGACGCACAACGCGTTTATGCGTGACCCGATGATCATGCAGCAGATGGGACAGAACCCTCAGGCCCAGATGCTCATGGCGTCCATGCAGGCTCATATTGCAGAGCACCTTGGGTTTGCATACCGCAAGCAGATCGAGGACCGGTTGGGCGTGCACATGCCCGCACCTGACTCAGATATGCCCCCTGAAGTTGAGGTTCAGTTGTCGCGGATGGTGGCTCAGGCCAGTCAGCAGCTCCTCCAAATTCACCAAGGTCAGGCAGCTCAACAACAGGCGCAGCAAGTGGCACAAGATCCCCTCATCCAGATGCAGCAGCAAGAGTTGCAGATTAAAGCCCAAGATGTGCAGCGCAAGGCTCAGAAAGACCAGACTGACGCTAGGATCGCTGCGGCAAAACTGCAACTTGAGAAGGATCGGATCGGAGTTGATGCGCACATCCGGGCCGCACAAGTTCAGACGCAGGCTAATCGCCCACCACCCGCACCGCCACCAAGGAAATAAATGGACGAACGGATATACAGGTATCTACGGGAACGCAGCCAGAACAGACGGGAGATCATCATAGACTTCCTAAGTTCTGGTGGCGCTAAAGACGTTGCAGAGTACCGCGAAGCGGTTGGAGTCATCAAAGGTCTACTCCAAGCAAATCAAGACCTTGAGGAACTTTTTGATCGGATGAAGGAATTTGAGAATGAATGATGCTGTGGATCTGTCGCTGATACTTAATAAGACCGAAGAACAGAAAGCTACCCAGCTACCCCAACCCAAAGGCTATAAGATCCTTGTGACATTGCCTGACATTGACGAGGAATTTGAGAGCGGAATTCTCAAACCCTCTCAAGTCGTGTATCACGAGCAGCTTCTCTCCAACGTGTTATTTGTGGTTGAGCTAGGCGACATGGCGTACTCCGACACCACCCGGTTCCCCACGGGTCCGTGGTGTGAGAAAGGCGACTTTGTCATGTGCCGCGCCAATACGGGTACGCGGTTCAAAATCCATGGTCGAGAGTTTCGTCTAATTAATGATGATTCCGTAGAAGCGGTTGTTGAAGATCCCCGTGGCATTAGCCGCGTAAATTAAGGAGATGTCCATGGCTGAAATGGAAAAAGACGATTTTAAGTTCCCCGATGAGGTGGAAGTTAATGCAAAAGACACCAAAGATGAGAAAATCGAATTTGAAATAGAAGATGATGAAACCGCGCCGGTAAAAGTAGAAGTTGTCGATGACACCCCTGCCGAGGACCGTGGGCGCAAGCCGATGGAAGAGGAACCGGATGAGGTTACCGATGAGGAGCTTTCCCGGTATAAAGACACTCGCCTGCGGGATCGCCTGTCTCACCTGAGTAAAGCCCGTCACGAGGAGCGCCGCCAGAAAGAGACCGCGTTACGCGAGCGGGAAGAGGCTATTAGTATTGCGCAGCGGATTTTGGCTGAAAATGAGCAGCTTAAAAATTCGATGGGGAATAACCACAAGGTTATTCTGGATCAGGCAAAGACGGTTGCCGATCAGGAATTTGTCCAAGCAAAGGCTCAATTCAAAGCCGCATACGAGTCCGGTGATGCGGACGCGCTGGTTGCCGCACAGGAGGCATTTACCAACGCAAAGCTAAAATCTGACCGAATTGAGGCAGCGCGACAAAAATCTTTGCAAGAACGAGAAAATGTGGTACAAAGTCAACCACAGCCTCCAAATCCTGCGAGGGAGGTGCCGGTCGATGAAAAAGCTATGCGTTGGAAAGACCGTAATAGTTGGTTCAATAAAGACCGGGAAATGACTGGCTTCGCTCTCGCAGTGCACGAGAAGCTAGTTGAAGAGGAAGGGGTTAATCCTCAGTCTGACGCATATTACGAGCGGATCGACGCCCGGATGCGTGAGAAATTCCCCGAGAAATTTAGTAGTCAGCCCAGACGGTCGAACGTAGTGGCCCCGGCAACACGCAGCACCGCGCCAAAGAAAATCGTGCTGAAGTCGAGTCAGGTTAACTTGGCGAAACGTCTCGGAATCCCGCTTGAGCTTTATGCCAAGCAAGTCGCTCTGGAAATGCGGAAGGAACGTGCCTAAATGAAATTGAACCAACAGAATCGTGATGACCGTGACATTGCATCCCGCGTAGCTGCGGAGCGTCCAAAGCAATGGGCACCGCCAACACTGCTTCCTAATCCCAAACCGCAAGACGGCTGGGCTTATCGTTGGATTCGTATTTCGACCCTTGGGCAGAACGATCCGACTAATGTCTCCGCAAAATTCCGTGAGGGCTGGGAGCCGGTGCGTGCGGAAGACCACCCCGAAGTCCACGTTTATGGCGAGTCCGACGCTCGCTTTAAAGACAACATTGTGGTCGGTGGGTTGATGCTTTGCAAAACACCTACTGAATTTGTCGAACAGAGGGATGCTTACTTCCAGAAGCAAACCGAAGGTCAGATGAATTCAATTGATAGTAATTTCATGCGCGAGAACAATCCGAAGATGCCTCTTTTCAAAGAGCGGCGCTCTGAGGTGAGTTTTGGCAAAGGTACTTAAATTTTTTGGAGTCTTAAATGGCTTATCCAGTTGTTGACGCGCCCTACGGGCTAAAGCCGATCAATTTGATCGGTGGTCAGGTTTTTGCGGGGTCCACCCGTGAGTACCCGATCACTAATGGTTACAGCACGGCAATTTTCTACGGTGATTACGTAGGCTTGTCCCGTGGTGAAATCGTCCGTCTGTCTGTGTCTACGGGCACCGCAGGCAACCAAACTGGCATCTTTTTGGGGTGCCGTTATACCAACCCCGTTACTAAACAGTTGACTTTTGCACAATACTGGCCCGCATCAACTGCGGCTGGTGATGCAGTAGCTATTGTTGCTGACGATCCTGACCAAGTGTTCAAGGGCGTTGTTTGCTCTGCTACTACCGTTGTTGCTTCTGGCGCTCGCGCCATGATCGGCCAAAACTTGGCTATGATCAACAACACGGGTAGCACTGCAACCGGCAACTCCAAGAACGCTATCTTGGCTCCTAATGATACTCCCGCCACCACTTCGTCTTTGCCCGTTCGCGTGCTTGGCTTGGTGACTGACACGGCTGTTTCTCTGGGAACTGCAACCTACTCCAGCATTTCGACTGCTACCGTGACTTGTTCGGCTTTGCCGTTCGCGTTGCCAGTGGGTACTGATGTTGGCTCGATAGACTCGAACAACAATTATGTTTCTTCGGGTTCTTTTGTTGACACCGCCGCTTCTGCCGGTGCTACCTCGTTTGTTTTGAACCAAGCTCCTGTTGCTACTTTGAACTCAACTATTGTGTTCATTCAGTACCCAGAGATTCTGGTCAAGATCAACTTTGGTCAGCATCAGTATTATGCTGGCACCAGCATCGCCTAAGGAGTAACTTAAAATGGCAATTTCACGCGCCCAACTACTTAAGGAACTCCTGCCGGGGCTTAATGCTCTGTTTGGTTTGGAGTATGCCCGCTACGGCGAAGAGCACAAAGAGATCTATGAGACCGAGACCTCTGAGCGTTCTTTTGAAGAAGAGACCAAGCTTTCGGGCTTCAGCGCAGCGCCTGTGAAGGCTGAAGGTTCCGCCATTGCGTACGACAATGCACAGGAAGCTTGGACGGCTCGCTACAACCACGAAACCATCGCAATGGGCTTCTCGGTTACCGAAGAAGCAATGGAAGACAACCTGTATGACAGTTTGTCCAGCCGTTACACCAAGGCGCTGGCCCGTGGTATGGCTTACACCAAGCAGGTGAAAGCTGCGGCTGTTCTGAACAACGGGTTCTCTTCTTCCGTTACTTATGGTGACGGCCAGCCTCTGTTCAGCACTGCTCATCCGCTGATCTCTGGTGGCACTAACAGCAACCGCCCATCGACCGGCGCTGACCTGAATGAGACCTCGCTTGAGGCCGCAGTCATTCAGATCGCTGCGTGGACCGATGAACGTGGTTTGCTGATCGCTGCTAAGCCTAAGAAGTTGATCATCCCGCCAAACCTGATGTTCGTTGCTACTCGTCTGTTGGAAACCAGCCTGCGTGTTGGAACCACCGACAACGATATCAACGCGCTGAAGAATAACGGTTCGATCCCTGAGGGTTACACCGTTAACCACTTCTTGACCGACACGAACGGCTGGTATTTGACTACCGATGTTCCAAACGGTCTGAAGCACTTCGTCCGCGTCCCACTGTCCACTTCAATGGACGGTGACTTTGATACGGGCAACGTGCGGTACAAGGCACGCGAGCGCTATTCGTTTGGTGTCTCGGACCCGTTGGGAATGTTTGGATCGCCCGGATCGAGCTGATCTAGGCTAGGAAAAGGGGGCCAAAAGCCCCCTTTTCTTTTTTATATGTATGTGTTATAAAGCGGCATACCTAGACCACCCGACTTGCTGACTGACTAGGCAGACTTCCCTCAAGAGACAGCAAGTTTTGATTTGAGGATTTTATTATGGGTTTCGCTACTCACCTTGGCCCTTGGTTGCTTGGCACGGTTAAAAACACCACCGGCACCACGGCTGGCACGATTCAGAATCTGGGTTCAACGACTGTTGCTCAGACTGGAACCATGACGGTTAACACCACTACCGCTACTACCTTTGCCGTTATCCCGGCTGGTGCCCAGATCACCAATATCTTCTGTGATATCACTACGGCGTTCTCTGGAACTACGGGTAACACGATTACCATTCAAACCGCTGGTGGCACTTCGCTGGCTACGGTTGGTGGTGCAACTACTACCCCTCTGGCTATTGGCCGTGCAACGACCACGCTGTCGGGCACCAACATGGCTACGCTTCTAAACGTCGGCTCTACGGATCTGATCCTTCAGGTTATCTATGCCTGTGCTGGAACGGCCAGCGGTGGCGCTGCACAAATTACCGTGCAGTACATCGTCAAAGGTTCTGACGGCGTGATGTATCCTTCTGTACAGCAGAACTAAGTAGGGGGCTGCTATGCAGCAAACTGATGTAAAGAGCGCTCATCGTAGTACTGCTGGTTCGTATTACGCAGGGCGTACACGCTTAAAAAGTTTTGTTGTTACGCCCGCCGTATCTACTGCCGCTACATTTGAAATTCGTGATGGCAGTGCTTCCGGCGCGGTTTTGTTTACGATGGATATTGCGAGTCTTGGCACACCAAACTCTACTTATATCCTTGTACCCGGAGAAGGGATTTTGGCATCCACTGGACTGTACTTAACTTTAAGTACAGGTTCAGTTACCGGGATTACGGTGTTTTATGGCTAAGTCCCCTGCATGGCAACGCAAAGAAGGCAAAAATCCTGAAGGCGGGTTGAACGCCAAGGGTCGAGCCTCTTACAACGCAGCCAACCCCGGTAAGCCGGGACTCAAACGCCCCCAACCAGAAGGCGGCTCTCGCCGTGATTCTTTTTGTGCTCGGATGTCGGGCATGAAGAAAAAACTCACTTCTGAAAAAACCGCTAACGATCCAAACTCTCGGATCAATAAGAGTCTTAGAGCTTGGAAATGCTAGATCTTCACATTGCTTGGTCCGCGTTCCTAACTTTGTTTTTAGGGGCGATGGGTTTTTTCGTTAAAGAAAAATTTAGCGAGCTGACACGCATCACTATTCTTTTGAACCGTACAAGAGAAGAAGCGGCACGTGATCTTGCTACTAAAGCAGAAGTGGATAAGGTTACGCTCCATATTGACCAACGCTTCAATCGCCTTGAAGCAAAGATTGATCAGCTTATACAAGCGAGGAAATGATGGCTTCCGGTAGAAAACAAGTGAAGTTTAAGAGCGGCGGTAAGATTAAGCGTTACGTCGAGGGCGGCTCGCTAGAAATGATTACCGGCGAAAAGCCAAGCGGTCGTGAATACAGCGCCGAAGAAGTTAAGGAAGGTATCAAAAAAGGTGTAGGTAAGTTACGGAGTCTTTTTGGTTTTGGTGACGAGGAAGCCCCCGCCACTGAATCCAAGCCTGCCGCCACTGAATCCAAGTCTGACGCCGCTTCTGCAAGAACTAGGTCTCTGGGAAATGGGGCATCTTCGGCTTCCTCTGCTCCAGCCACAAATCCAGAACCCGTAAAGTCTGAACCCGCAAAAACTGAGCCTGCAGGCAGGATTCCTAAGAATGCAGCTTCGTCATCCACTTCTGGACCGAGTGTCGCCCAACAAATGATAGACCGGGAGAAGGGTGGACCAAACGCAAGACAAAACTACGCACAGGGTTTAGCAGCAAAACCGGAATACGAAAGTTATTTTTACGGACCAGATCACATTGAAGCAAAGGATGTTGGCAAAGTTAGAGAAATGTCATTTACATCCCCCGGAAATGCTAGAAAGGCAGAAAATTACCGTCAGTCTTTGATGTCGAGCAGCAAATCTGCATCCGCACCAAAATCTGGAAGAACCAGATCTGTTTCTGCTAAGAATACTCAGGATATGGAAGCGGGCACTTCGCGTGGTAGTCGATCTTCTTCCGATTCCTCTACGGGGAATACTCGGGATATGGAAACGGGCACTTCGCGTGGTAGCGGGTCATATCCTGCTTCCCCCGCAGACATCCCAAGCACGCCTACAAAAGGGAAGTTCACCGGGGAAAGAGTTGATAACTCTAATTTAGCCGCAAGACAAGCTGTTCAGATGTTGATGGGTTTGCCAGCGGTACGTGGTTTAGGTACGGCAACTCGTGGTGCTCTGGGTTTAGCCCGTATGGTCGGCAGATCTGCCCCTGAAGCGGAAGGAGTTGGGACTGGCAAAATGCCTGAGGCTAAACCAGATACAGTTTCTAAAAGACCTGCGGTCGAGCGGGTTAAAGAAGCTGATATTATGGGGCCACCATCCTCCGCAGCCCCGCCAAAATCTCAAACCTATGCGGAGCAAATGGGGTTGCGTGAAACTCCCGCAATGGAGAGGGCGCGTAAAAGAATATCGACTGAATCTCCTACTGTAGCGGGGGCGCGGCAAGCCGCCGAAACCGCGAAGCGTGAGCAACGAGCCGCCGCAAATAAAAGCCAAGCCGAAGATGCCATGTCGGCGGCAAATAAACGCGCCCAACAAACTCGTGCAAATGAAAGCCAAGCCGCTGACGCTATGGCAGCAGCAAGTGCTCGCGCACGGCAGACACGTGCAAATGAAAGCCAAGCCGCTGACGCTATGGCGGCGGCAAGCAAACGCGCTCGGCAAACCCGTGCTCGTCAGCGTAGTGAGTCAATTCCTGAGAAAGATCGTCAACCCGGCTTCTTGCAAGAGTACATCTCTGGTCGGGCTAAACAACGCAACCGTGCCAAAGATCTTTCCAATGATGGCTTACCTGCTCGGTACGAGAACAAAAAAGGCGGCAAGATTCCGTCTTTTAAGAAAGGTGGTGTAGTTGGCCGTGCAGATGGCTGCGCTCAGCGCGGCAGAACCAGAGGTAGGATGGTGTAATGCCTAGCACTAGCAAAAAACAGCATAATTTTATGGAGGCTATCGCCCATAGCCCCAGTTTTGCCAAGAAAGTTGGCGTACCCCAGTCCGTGGGCAAGGACTTTGCAGCGGCTGATAAAGGTCGCAAATTTAAAGGTGGTGGTGAAATGGCTGAGTCCAAAGCAATGATTGGCAAAGAGATGGCCTTCATGAAAAAGAAGGGCGCTCCTGCTTCCATGATGAAACACGAGAAAGCGGAAATGAAAGGCTACTCTAAAGGTGGGTTTACCCGCGCTGCGGATGGTTGCGCCACTAGGGGCAAGACCAAAGCCACGCAGATCAAGATGGCTGGCGGCGGGAAGTGCTAAGATGATGTCCAGTCGCGGGATGGGCGCTATCAGCCCATCTAAAATGCCGGGAAAAAAGGTTATCAAACGT
>Ga0209190_1003243_pt1 | contig 10811 bp, 13 predicted proteins | sample M_140205_XF_Meta_FD_187315 | JGI IMG/M metagenome (GOLD analysis project Ga0209190, IMG submission 187315) | Freshwater microbial communities from Lake Montjoie, Canada to study carbon cycling - M_140205_XF_MetaG (SPAdes) (version 2) | ecosystem: Environmental > Aquatic > Freshwater > Lake... | reverse complement strand
CGGCGTCCTTTTCGACCCGGAGCGCCAAGACCTCGTCAAAGAAATACGGGAGGGCTTGGCCGGTCTTGTTACCCGGCATCGAGGGCGAATAGAGCACCCGGCCCATTTCGTCCTGCGTCTTTTCGAGCTTGGCGCTCATGTAGACGTGGCGACCGGGCAGGTCGCGGAAGGCTCGGATAATGTCCGCCATCTGCTCCTGCATCGCACCGTAGGCGGCGCGTGGGTCTTTGTTGCTCTTCTTTTCGGCGTTCAGAACTACTTCGGCAATCTCCGATATTGAGTCCAGTGCGACCGATTGATACTCCTTGGCCTCGTGGCTGTCGCGCAGCCAGCTGTATGCCTCCATCAGGGTGGCCATGCTGGTCACTTCGATGTAAGGCAGGTTGGCATCCTGAATGCTCAGGAGCCCGCCTTCGGCGCTCAGGATGATGGGCGCTGGCAAGGTTGCCGCCAAAGTGGTCTTGCCTGCGCCTGCTTGGCCGTAGACAAGGAGCTTGGCGCCGTTCGACGCCAGGGTAAAGGTGGTTTTTAAGTTGATTGCCATCTTCAGGCCTCCAGCATTTTGATGAGCTTGGCGCGGTGCGCAATGTAGAAATCCAACATCTTGGCAACATCAGCCGGGCGGAGGTCAGCGGCTTGCGCTTGCTCTTTGGCAATGAAGCGGTCGCAGTCGGCGATGGCTTGTTTGATCTTTGCGTTCATTTTGTTTCCTTTGGGTCAGCACTCGTCGGGAAGTCCGTTCAGTGCATGGATAGCATCCTACACCATTTTTTCGACTTGTGGTATACTTTTTTTCAATCTTCACCAATCTTTTTTCAGGAGTACGCTTTATGATGACGATTGAGCAAGTCGTTGCCGCTCTGCAAGACCGCAAAGTTCGGGTCGTTGCAGCGGCCACCGGCCTGCACTACAGTACTGTGCTTGCCCTCCAGCGAGGTCGCAGCAAGCGGCCCCGCATCACCGCGATACAGCGGTTGTCGACCTATCTATCCAAGGCACCAGCCAATGGCAGACCTGACTAGCATCTTCGGCGGCGTCTATGCCCTCCCCGAGCCTAAGCGGGTAGACCCGCCAGATCAGCAGCTGCGGGAAGCAATGATTGAAGCGGGTCTAGAGCCGCCGGAGAACATCTATCTAGACGGTCAGCTGCACCGTTTCAACAGCGGGACCAAAGGCACACCAGGCCACAGCAAACCAGGCTGGTACATTGCCTTCGGCGATGGCGTACCGGCGGGAAGGTTCGGATGTTGGCGGGCAGGCATCGAGCAGGCCTGGCAGGCGGAGATGGGACGCAAGCTCACCATCGCCGAAGAAATGGCGCATACCCGGCGCATGGCGGAGGCCAAGGCGGCGCGGGAGGCCGAGCAGAAGCGCAGCCAGGCGGTTGCCGCCAGTACGGTAGATGCGATTTGGACAGCAGGCGGTGCGGCAAGTGCCGATCATCCGTATCTGGCCCGCAAGGGCATCGCACCCAATGGCGCAAGGATTACCGGCGACGGGCGGTTGATGGTTCCGCTCTATGGCGCCGAAGGTGATCTGGCCAGCGTTCAGTACATCGCAGCCGACGGCGAGAAGCGCTATCACCCCGGCGGCGCCACGGGCGGGAAGTTCTGGATGCTCGGCGAGCCTTCCGCCACCATTTACATCGCCGAGGGCTTCGCCACTGCCGCCACAATCCACCAAGCCACCGGCAAGGCCTGCGCGGTGGCGTACAGCGCCAGCAATCTGGTGCCGGTTACCGGCGCATTGCGGGAGAGGTTCGGGGCGCAGCAAGACTTGGTGATCGTTGCTGACAACGATGCGTCTGGAGTCGGTCAGCGCTACGCAGAGCAGGCCAGCGCCAAGTACGGGGCTCGTTCAGTGATGCCGCCCGCAGCTGGGGACGCCAATGATTACGTTCAGGCCGGGAACGACTTGGCAGCGTTGCTTGAGCCATCGGTGAGCGACTGGCTGATGCCAGCGGATGAGTTCTCCCGCCAGCCTGCGCCGATCAGGTGGATGGTCAAGGGCTGGATTCAGCAAGCCGCGCTCATCATGGTTCACGGCCCGAGCGGCGGCGGGAAAACTTTCGCCACGCTCGACTGGTGCCTGCGGATGGCCCAGGGCCAGCAGGATTGGTTCGGGCACCGGGTCACGCCAGGCGCGATTGTCTACTTGGCGGGAGAGGGACACCACGGTCTGCGCAGTCGAATAGCTGCCTGGAAAGAGCGCCATGGTAATGGTCAGGCTCTTAATATGTATCTCAGCAAAAGCGGCTGCGATCTAGATACTTCAGAGGGCTACCGCAAGGTCTCCGAGCACATCCGGGCGCTTCCCATCAAGCCCGCCATCATCACGATAGATACCCTGCACCGCTTCAATTCTGGGGACGAGAATTCATCCCAGGACGCCAAAGCGATGCTTGATGCTTGCGCCATGTTAATGGCGGAATTCAATTGCACAATCATATTAGTCCACCATACTGGAGTTTCTGAAGAGACTCAGCACAGGGCTCGGGGCTCGAGCGCTTGGCGCGGTGCGCTGGACATTGAGATCAGCATCGTGCCGGCCAAGGGAGATGCGCCGATGGAGATTATCCAGCGCAAGAGCAAGGACGCCGAGTTAGCGGCTACCTTATATGCCACGCTTGAGAAAGTAGTTATTCCGGGCTGGTTTGATGAGGACGGCGAGCCGGTGACCAGTGCGGTGCTTGTTCAATCCGGGGCGCCTGAGAAGACCGCCAAGCGCAAGCTCAGGAGCACCAACGCGAACGTGGCTTGGGAGGCGTTCAAGGTGCTCAATTCGAAGCTGGTGGCTCGGTCAGAGTGGCGCCATGCATTCGATGATTTGTCCGAGCTGGAGTCCACCAACAGCAAGAAGCAGGCGTTCGCCAGGGCCGTTGTTGAGCTGCTTGAGCGCGGCGAGATGGTTCAGGAGGAGCCTGGAATTTATGAGCTGGGGATCGGATTTTGACCGGGTACAGGGTACAAGCGGGTACAAGCGGGTACAGTTGTACCCTGGCGAAAGACGTGTTTGGGGTACAACCGGGTACACACCCCTTTAGGGGTGTACCCGCTGTACCCGAACATCGTGCGAAAAATGCGTATCCGGAAGGCTCCCTATTGACAATGACCTTTTTTTGCTATGATCGGCCACATGACTGAAATTGCCGCCTTTGTCCTGGCGTTGCTGCACTCCAGCACCAACGCTCATCTGATGCACTGGTCGACCAAAAGCCTGTCGGTCCATCTGGCGCTGGGGGACTACTACGCGCAGATCATTGACCTGGCGGACCAGTTCGCTGAGGCCGCCATGGGCCGCTACGAGCAGCTCAAAGAATTCCCCCAGGACTACCACCAGGCTACCGAGCCGGTGGCGTACCTGGAGTCCATGAAATCGTTTGTCCAAGAAGCGCGGCAGCATCTGCCCCAAGACAGCGAGCTACAGAATCTTGTCGATGAGATTGCCGACCTGATAAACTCCACCCTTTTCAAACTCCGTTTTCTGGACTAAATACATGCTGCAACCGCTTCATGATAAAGTAGTTATTAAGCCGAATACTCGGCAATTATCTGATATTATTATTACTAATAATAAAGAGCCGTTCAACGAAGGGACGGTGGTGGCTGTCGGGCCGCTTGCGTTGGACGTGCAAGTGGGGGATTTTGTGAAGTATGGTAATGGCGACTATTTGAAATGGCCGACGCATAAGGTGGATGGTCAGGATTATCAGATTATTCAAGAAGCTGATATTTGTGCTATTGTTGAGCATTAACTCAAAGGAATACAACCATGTCTAATTCTATTGCTGTTGGCGTTGCATATAACGACCCGGAGTTCTCAACCGTCTACGCCACGGCGGAGATTGGGTACAGTACGGCGGCTCAGACTGCGGTCACGCAGCTCACCAGCAAGTCCACCGGCGTGACAGCCAACACCAGCGCCGGGCAGATCACGATGAACGCTGCCTCGCTGGCTAGCGTCACCAACGTGACCTTCACCCTGACCAACAGCCTGCTGTCGGTCAAGGACGTCATCATCGTCAATGTCGCGAGCGCCAACGCTACTGCTGGTGCCTACAACGCTTGGGTGTCTAGCATGTTGGCCGGCTCGGCAACAATCACGCTGCGCAACATCACTGCCGGCGCGCTGGCTGAAGCCGTGGTCATCAACTTTGCGATCATCCACGCTCAGTAATCATGCCGCTCATGAAGTCAGCAAGCCCCAAGGCGTTTAGCAAGAACGTCAAGGCCGAGGTGAAGGCGGGCAAGCCTGTCAAGCAGGCTGTGGCGATTGGCTATGCCGTCAAGAAGGCGGCTGAGAAGAAAGAGAAGAAGTGAGGATCGAACAACGCCCGGTGGCGGGCCTGATCCCCTACGTCAACAACAGCCGCAAACACAGCGATGAGCAGGTCGCTCAGATAGCGGCCAGCATCAAGGAGTTTGGCTGGACCAACCCTATCCTAGTTGATGGTGCCAACGGCATCATTGCCGGGCATGGGCGTTTGATGGCGGCTCGCAAGCTGGGCATGGAGGCCGTGCCAGTCATTGAGCTGGCGCACCTATCCGAACCGCAACGCAAGGCGCTCATCATTGCTGACAACAAGCTGGCGATGAATGCGGAGTGGGACAATGATCTGTTGATGTTGGAGTTGGGCGAGCTGCTCGAGGGCGGGTTTGATCTTGATTTGCTGGGGTTTGGGAAGGATGAGCTTGATGCGCTGATGAAAGAAATTAATTTTGCCCCCGCTACAGAGGAAGAACAGGGCAAATTGGACGAATTAGACCCGAAATGGATTGCTTGCCCCCATTGCGGAAAAGAGTTTGATGCAAGACAAGCCTGAACTTAAAATTGATTGGGCTGGCCATGATGCGGCTAAGTATGCTTGCATTAATTGGCATTACAGTAAATGTTTGCCAGTTGGAAAATTGGTTAAAATCGGGGCATGGGAAAACGGCAAGTTTATTGGTGTTGTTATTTTTGGGCGTGGTGCAAATAACAACATGCTTAAGCCTTTTAGCTTAGAGCAAGATGATGGTTGTGAACTTGTCAGAATTGCATTGACAAAGCATGTCACGCCAGTCAGCAAAATTATGGCTTTTGCCATCAGATTTTTGAAAAAATCCCAAGCAGGATTACAGCTTATAGTTTCTTATGCTGATCCAGAGCAAGGGCATCATGGCGGAATATATCAAGCATGTAATTGGATTTATACAGGGCCAAGCGATAAAGCTGTAAAAGTTTTTTATAAGGGAAAGTGGTCACACAAAAAGACTGTTGATGATGCTGGTGTAAATCAGGCAAATCTTCCAAAAAAAGTTGTATCAGGCAAGCACAGATATCTGATGCCCCTTGACAAAGACATGAGTGCTAAGATCGCACCACTAGCAAAGCCTTATCCAAAGCGTGAGAAGCAGGCGATGGTCGATTCCCTCGACACAGCGGCGGTGCATCACCGACCCTCACGCTCCAATTCAACAATGCTTGAGTGCGACACTTTGCCTCAATAAAAGATGCTACCCCACGAACCCACCGAGAAAACCCGCTCCCAGGCCCAATCCGCAGCAGGCCTGGGGCTTCCGCACGAGCAGATCGGCGCTCTGCTGGGCATCAGCGATGTAACCCTGCGCAAGTACTATGACGTTGAGCTGGCGCTTGGGAAAGCCACGGCCAGCGCTAGTATTGCCAAGACGCTATTCAACAAGGCCATGGCGGGCGATACCACGGCGATGATTTGGTGGACCAAGGCGCAGATGGCTTGGGGCGAGACGAATACCACCAAGTTGGCGAACCCGGACGGCACACCCATCGAAGGGATAATGGTTTCGTTTGTCAAGGCCAATGAGCCAAGCACTTAACAAGGCCATCAGCCTGGCAGAGTTTCCCGAGAAACTCGCCTGCTTATTTGAGCCATCCCGCTACAAGGTACTCTACGGCGGGCGCGGCGGCGCCAAATCTTGGGGCATTGCCCGAGCCCTGCTTATCCTTGGTGCCAAGTCACCGTTACGCATCCTGTGCGCTCGAGAGTTCCAGACCAGCATCAAGGACTCTGTCCATAAGTTGCTCTGTGACCAGATAGAGGCTCTGGGGTTGCTTGGGTTCTACGAGATCACTCAAGCTACGATACGCGGCAAGAACGGCAGTGAGTTTGCCTTTGCTGGTCTGCGCAACAACATCAGCAACATTAAGTCCTTTGAAGGCGTGGATATTTGCTGGGTTGAAGAGGCGCAGTCGGTCAGCCGCCTGTCGTGGAATGTCCTGATCCCTACCATCCGCAAAGCGGGGAGTTCAATATGGGTGAGCTTTAACCCAGAGCTTGAGACCGACGAGACATATCAGCGCTTTGTGCTCAAGCCGCCAGCGGATTGCGTGGTGGTCAAGGTCAATTGGTCCGACAATCCTTGGTTCCCCGAAACCCTGCGGCTGGAGAAGGACGCGCTCAAGGAACGGGACATTGAGTCTTATAACACCGTGTGGGAGGGCATCTGCCGCCAGACGGTGGACGGTGCTATCTTTGCCCGCGAAATGCAGATGGCCGAGCTACAGGGCCGGATTACAACCGTCAACTACGACCCAAGCAAACCCGTCCACGCGGTGTTCGACCTTGGCTGGTCAGACTCCACGGCAATCTGGTTCTTGCAGTTCGTTGGCATGGAAACCAGGCTCATCCGCTACCTCGAGGACAGCCAGCGCACCATCAGCCACTACATGTCTGAGATGCAGAAGTTTGGCTATGTCTACGACACCCTCTGGCTACCCCATGACGCCCAAAACCAAACCCTTGCCGCTGCGGGCCGCTCCATCGAAGACATTGTTCGCTCGGCGGGCTATAAAGTTAGCATTATTCCCCGCGTACCGATACCCGACTCAATCAACGCAGCCCGCACGATCTTCCCGAACTGCTGGTTTGACCGAGAGAATGCGGCGGATGGGATTTCGTGCCTGCGCCACTACCGATATGATGTAGACCCCGAGACCGGCGGATTCAGCAAGCAGCCGCTGCACGATCACTACAGCCACGGCGCGGACGCATTCAGGTACATTGGCCTGATGGTCAACGAGCCACGCAAGGCTAAGAAGAAGGCAACCTTTTCGTTGCCAGCAAATTGGATGGGATAGCAATGTACTACTCTGACAACGATGTGAGCCCCGACAAGCGCATTGATGCGGCGATCAAGTTCCTGCGCCTGGCGGGCGACTCCGACTCCACGAACCGTGCCGACGCGCTGGACGATCTGAAGTTTGCTGCTGGCGATCAATGGCCGGTGGAGATTCAGAACAGCCGCAATCTTGACGCCAGGCCGTGCCTGACCATCAACAAAATCGACGCTTACGTCCGCCAGGTCACCAACCAGCAGCGCCAACAGCGGCCCAGGATCAAGGTTCACCCGACCAACACCCAAGCGGACGCCAAGATTGCTCAGACGCTCGAGGGCATCACCCGGCACATCGAAGAGAACAGCAACGCCGATACGGCGTACGACAACGCATTCGACTATGCGGTGCGCATGGGCTGGGGCTACTGGCGCATCGTCACGGATTATGTGCGCGAGGACTCGTTCGACCAGGAAATATATATCCAGCCTGTAGACAACCCGTTTACGGTTTATTTCGACCCCAACAGCGTGCTGCCGGACGGCTCAGACGCCGAGCAGTGCCTGATTACCAGCGTGATGCCAAAGGCAGTGTTCCGCGAGATGTACCCCGGCGCTGACGATGGCGCCAACTTTTTGCAGCGCAGCACTGGCGACGATAGTGCTGACTGGGTGATGACCGAGGACATTCGGATCGCCGAGTATTTCCACACGGAGCGCGTCAAGACCAAGCTGTTGATGTTGTCGGACGGCACCAAAATCTACAAGGACGAGTTGCCCAGCGACGAGTTCTTGGCGCTGGCGGGCATCACCATTGTTGACGAGCGGCCCAGCTATCGAAAGGTGGTCAAGTGGTGCAAGCTGACCGCCATGGAGGTGCTGGAAGAAAAAAATTGGCCAGGCCGATATATCCCAGTTGTGCCGTGCTACGGTCAGCAGCTCATCGTCGAAAACAAGCGCAAGAAATTTGGCCTGGTGCGGTTTGCAAAAGACCCGCAGCGCATGTACAACTTCTGGCGCACCAGCATGACCGAAAGCATTGCGCTGGCGCCGAAGGCCAAATGGCTATTGGCGGAAGGCCAGGACGAGAACCACGAAGACGAATGGGCACAGGCCAACATCAAATCCAGCCCTGTCCTGCGCTACAAGCAGACCGACATTGACGGCAGGCCAGCCCCGACGCCCACCAGGCTACAACCCGAGCCGCCGCCAGTTGGCGTGATGAGCGCCGCCGATGCGATCAATGCCGACCTTCAGATGGTGCTGGGTATCACCGATCCCAACCAGCTGCCGAGCGGCAATATCAGCGGCAAAGCGCTCAACGGCCAGCAGCAGCAGGTTGATCTAAGCAATTTCCACTACTTTGACAACCTGACCCGTAGCATCAAGCACACCGGCAAGATTCTGTTAGACCTGATCCCCAAGATTTACGACACCCAGCGGGTGATGCGGATCATTGGCGAGGATGGACAGCCGGACATGGTGACCATCAACGAGCAGGGCCAGGACGAATACGGCGTTCAGAAGGTGCTCAACGACGTCACAGTGGGCGAGTACGACGTGGTGATGGACAGCGGGCCAGGCTACATCAGCAAGCGGATGCAGGCCGTGGATTCCATGATGCCGTTGCTGGCTGGCAACCCCGAGCTGTTCAAGTTGGCGGGCGATCTGGTGTTCAGGAACATGGACTTCCCAGGCGCGGAGGTCATCGCCGACCGTTTGGCGGCAAGCAACCCGCTGGCGCAGATTGACAAAAAATCACCGATCCCGCCACAGGTACAGATGCAGCTTGCACAGAGCAAGGCGCAGATTGAACAAATGACGCAGCAGATGCAGGCCATGCAACTGGAGATCAACAACCGAGCCCAGGTCGCCCAAATCCGTGAGGAAGGCGCCACCAAGCGCACGCTGATGCAGGTAACGGCCAAGGCCCATGAGACCGAAGCCAGCAACGCCGAGAAGCGCAACACTGAAGAAATGAAGATCAGCGGGCGCGCTAACGAGACCGTTATTGAGAGCAATACCCGGCTCCAGATTGAAAGCATCAAGGGCAAGCTGGCCTTGCTGCTTGCCGAAATGGATCAAGGCTCGTTGCACACCAGCACCGGCGAGGCTATTGAGCGGGCAATCTGATTCTGATACTATGCGCGAAACCTACCGGCGGGCACACCGGGCAAAATCCTTGAGGTAACTCATGTCGGAAGTGCAAGAACGGTTGGCCGCTAACGTGGTCACCAGCGAAAATCTAGCCGAGTTCAACTCGCAACGTCTAAACCTAGCTAATCGTGAGACGCCAGCTGCGGCTGCTGAGAAAACTCCAGCAGAGCCGGTTGAAGTCACCGAGCAGAGTGGGCAAGACGGCGATGAGAAAGAGGCGACAGCAGTAGAAGAAAGCAGCAAGCCTAATAAGCTGGAGAAGCGATTTACAGCACTGACCAAGCAACGCGAAGAAGCCCGGCAAGAAGCCGAGCGGGAGCGGGCGGCTAGGGAGGTCTTGGAGTCGAAGGTTCGGGAGCTTGAGGGGCGCAGCAGGCCGCAGGTAGAGCCAGCAGCATCCACTGAGGAACCCCAGCCTAGCCAGTTCTCTGATGCCTTTGAATATGCTAAGGCACTGGCGGAATACTCCACTGAGCGGGCGCTACGGAATCGAGACAGGCAAGACGCAGAGCGCAAGGCGGCAACCGAGCGGGACAAGGTCATCCAGACTTGGAACACCCGGCTGTCGGCGGCTAAGGCAGAGCTTCCTGATTTCGATGACATGGTGGCATCAAGCGACGTACAGGTCAGCGACCAGATACGGGACGCGATACTCGACAGCGATGTGGGACCGAAAATCCTGTATCACCTGGCCGAACACACCGATCTGGCAACGAAGTTGGCAGGAATGTCCACCGCAAGCGCTCTGCGAGAGATAGGCAAGCTCGAGGCACGGTTTGAGGCGAAAGCCGAGACCAAGCCGCTTTCTACGGTTGGAAGGTCCAAAGCGCCACCACCGATCAACCCCATCCGGGGCGGCGGGACTGGCACCGATGTAAAGATTGACAGCAACGGCGAGTTTCACGGCGACTACCAATCATGGCGAGCCGCGAGAATGGCTGGCAAAATCCGATAACTTTTAGGAATAAAGAATCATGGCTAATACCCTGCTTACTATTAGCAAGATCACCAACGAGGCGTTGATGGTCTTGGAAAACAGCTTGACTTTTACGAGTGAAGTTGAACGGACCTATGACGATCAGTTCGCTGTCGTTGGCGCAAAGATTGGTAATACCCTGAACGTCCGCAGGCCGGGTCGTTTCATTGGTACGACTGGCCCAGCGCTGAACGTTGAGGACTTCAACGAAACCAGCGTGCCGGTTACTCTGTCAACTCAGTTCCACGTTGACACGCAGTTCTCAACCCAAGACCTGGCGCTGTCCTTGGATATGTTCAGCGACCGTGTGCTGAAGCCCGCAATTGCAGCCATCGCCAACAAGATCGACCGCGATGGCCTGGTGATGGCAAAAAACAACACCGCCAACATCGTTGGCACCGCCGGCACCCCGCCAAGCAGCCTGTTGACGTTCCTGAACGCTGGCGCGTATCTGGACGCCGAGGGCGCACCCCGCGATGGTCAACGCTCTTGCATCATTGAGCCGTTTACCTCTGCGACCATTGTTGATGGCTTGAAGGGTTTGTTTGTGCCCAACGCCACCATCAGCCGCCAGTATCAGAAGGGCTTGATGGGCACCGATAGCG
>Ga0209190_1003240_pt1 | contig 10813 bp, 2 predicted proteins | sample M_140205_XF_Meta_FD_187315 | JGI IMG/M metagenome (GOLD analysis project Ga0209190, IMG submission 187315) | Freshwater microbial communities from Lake Montjoie, Canada to study carbon cycling - M_140205_XF_MetaG (SPAdes) (version 2) | ecosystem: Environmental > Aquatic > Freshwater > Lake... | reverse complement strand
TCCTTTAATAGCTGTTATTTTTCCACTTGAACTCATATCGATATTCCCATTTGCAAATGTTATATTTCCATTAGTAGTATTGAATAAATTCAAGGCTGCTGAAGTATTTGTTGAAGTAATATCACCTCCATTGACGACCACATTACCTGTGAATATAGTATTCCCGGCAACATTCACATTTCCACCGAGAGCTGTATTTCCTGCAACTGTCAATTGTCCTTTAATTGCTGTTGTTTTCCCACTTGAACTCATATCGATATTTCCGTTTGCGAATGTTATATTTCCATTAGTAGTATTGAATAAATTCAATGCAGATGAAGTATTTGTTGAAGTAATATCACCTCCATTAATAATTAAATTTCCTGTGAATATAGTATTCCCTGTAACACTTACATTTCCACCGAGAGCTGTATTTCCTACAACTGTTAATTGTCCTTTAATAGCTGTTATTTTTCCACTTGAACTCATATCGATATTCCCATTTGCAAATGTTATATTTCCATTAGTAGTATTGAACAAATTCAATGCAGATGAAGTATTTGTTGAAGTAATATCACCTCCATTGACGACCACATTTCCTGTGAATATAGTATTCCCTGTAACACTTACATTTCCACCGAGAGCAGTATTTCCTGCAACTGTTAATTGTCCTTTAATTGCTGTTGTTTTCCCACTTGAACTCATATCGATATTTCCATTTGCAAATGTTATATTTCCATTAGTAGTATTGAACAAATTCAATGCTGATGAAGTATTTGTTGAAGTAATATCACCTCCATTGACGACCACATTTCCTGTGAATATAGTATTCCCTGAAACACTTACATTTCCACCGAGAGCAGTATTTCCTGCAACTGTTAATTGTCCTTTAATTGCTGTTGTTTTCCCACTTGAGCTCATATTTATATTTCCGTTTGCGAATGTTATATTTCCATTAGTAGTATTGAACAAATTCAATGCAGATGAAGTATTTGTTGAAGTAATATCACCTCCATTAATAATTAAATTACCTGTGAATATAGTATTCCCTGAAACACTTACATTTCCACCGAGAGCAGTATTTCCAGCAACTGTCAATTGACCTTTAATTGCTGTTGTTTTCCCACTTGAACTCATATTTATATTTCCGTTTGCGAATGTTATATTTCCTGTAGTTGTATTGAATAAATTCAATGCAGATGAAGTATTTGTTGAAGTAATATCACCTCCATTGACGACAACATTACCTGTGAATATAGTATTCCCTGCAACACTTACATTTCCACCGAGAGCTGTATTTCCAGCAACTATCAATTGTCCTTTAATAGCGGTTATTTTTCCACTTGAACTCATATCGATATTCCCATTTGCGAATGTTATATTTCCATTAGTAGTATTGAATAAATTCAAGGCTGCTGAAGTATTTGTTGAAGTAATATCACCTCCATTGACGACAACATTCCCTGTAACACTTACATTTCCACCGAGAGCAGTATTTCCTGCAACTGTCAATTGACCTTTAATAGCTGTTATTTTTCCACTTGAACTCATATCGATATTCCCATTTGCAAATGTTATATTTCCATTAGTAGTATTGAATAAATTCAAGGCTGCTGAAGTATTTGTTGAGGTAATATCACCTCCATTAATAATTAAATTTCCTGTGAATATAGTATTCCCTGTAACACTTACATTTCCACCGAGAGCTGTATTTCCTGCAACTGTCAATTGTCCTTTAATTGCTGTTATTTTTCCACTTGAACTCATATCGATATTCCCATTTGCAAATGTTATATTTCCATTAGTAGTATTGAATAAATTAAGAGCATTTCCAACATTATCCGCTTTAAGATTACCACCATTAATAATTAAATCATTCGAAATAGATAACCCCCCTTCTTCTATTTTTTGAATTAATGTTGATTTATTCATAATCGTTTTTGTTTGTAAATTTGTTTCAATGAAGATTGTTGCACTACCATTGAGTGAATCTGGTGCTGTCATAATATATCCATCGCGAGTATTGTTCATTAAAATGTTTCCAACAATCACATTCTCCTCTGAAAACTCGATACCACCTCCTGTTGCAATTGCACCGTTAGAATTCAATATTATCACTTTATCTTCAACTAATAATTTAAATACATTTGCATAAAAAGTATCACCTTCAACATATAAATTGCCAGTTATTGAAACATTTTGTTTTAATAATATATTGCCATCTATTATAACATCCCCGCCAATATTAACATTTTTTTCAACACCCATACCACCACGTAATACAATAGACCCATGTGTTGGTAAATAAGATTCAGTATTGTTATTAAATACAACATTTGCTGTTACATTTTGTGTTTCTTCTGTTATTTTATTAAAATAAATAATAGGTATCATGTTAATAGTATCTTCTAATAGATTATTTATACTGACATCATTTAAATATAAACTACCTTCTACCGTTGTTCCATCTAATGAATCTAATATAATTCTTTTTCCAGTTATAACAACGTTATTAGTAACAGACATTATATTATAAATATATATATATATTTAATTTTCAACAACACTGCAATATTAATGCTTTATAATTTGGAACAGTATTTACCAAAGGCATAAATCAAAGTATATTATTATTTCAACCCTTGCAGTGGTGCATCTATTTCATAAGCAGATAATCTACTTATTACTATATATTAACCGTAATCAGTGTGTTGTTGAAGCATAGAATTCTTAAAAATCACACAATTTACAGATATTTCCTTATTTATCGTTTGATTACATAAGGAAATATTTGATTTTTATACAAAAATACGAAATATGTACTTAAGCATGACGCTGATTACGGTTAACATAATTGTCGTTTTTGAAGTGATATGATTTTCAAAAAACGAAATTTTAACATTTTTATATGTAAATAAAACAGTTGTATACATTAGTCCATATAAATAGGAAGAAACACAAAATAGATAAAAATTACATTATACCAAATGAAGTGTATAATATAATTCAATAATGTTATTGTGTCTGCTACTACCACGACGATATAGCTGTTCTTTTCCATGTATTTGGCGCAGTACATACGTATAGATGAGTAGAATCAGCTGCGATTTGACCCTGTGTTCCTGTGGAAGTACTCATAGAGGGTACTGTTCTATCAAGCAATGTATTTACATTTGTATCATTTAAATATAATGTTCCTATAACAGATAAGCCACGTAAAGAATCGATTGTTACGGAATCACCTTTTATTTCAATATTGTCGGCCATGATTGTTTTATATAATATATTAATATTATTTTTAAATATAAAATAATAAATTAAAACAAATTATAATAAAATACGAAAATCCACATTATTTGATATTTTTCGGATCGGTAATTGTAACAATGGAGTATTTTTACGCATTATAAAATGAAGGATTTCACATGATTCTAAATGATTCACATGACGAACCGGACGATCGAATAATGATTGTCGAATAATAAACACATTTTGACCTATTCGATGGAAATGTACATCACGCATAAATTCACGTTGTAAATAAAATACTGGTTTCATTCTATCAATTAATGGTTCTACTTCGATAATAATTTTATTCTTTGTATTTGCGTACATGGAAGAGTTTCGTGTAAAAAAATCAAGAACAAATAATCGCTGTGATAAATGGTGGGAATACAATGTTTCATAAAATGACCGTTTGATATCACTATGTGTTAATAATTGTTCATTCTTGTATATATTATAACTTAATTTCGTTTCAACAAGTTTAATATTATTTTCTAATATTTCATAACGTTTATAAGGATGATACAATAGTTCGTAAGCTAATTTTCGAACATATTTTTCAATATTAGATGTTATATATTTACATGTTCCATATATTTTCATATCAATGTATGCTATAATATTATCGCGTATATTTTCTTGAACAAGTTGTTTTCTTGCCCGAATACGTGATTTCATTCTATCATATTCCTCAAGAACCACTCCACCTTTTTCAAATAATTGTGTCATTACACCAACGACTTTATCAGCATTTGTTAGTATACCGCGTTTCTCGTTCATTATACGTTTCGAAATTGGACCTAAATTTTGAAATAGTAAAATAATATCATCCATACTTTGTAAATGATGATTAGAACCTTCTACCCATTTACAAGTTGTACGACTATCTGCTATACACATTTCCGGACTTGTATGTGTAATACACGTATTTTTCTGTGAATAAATAGTCGATAAATGTTCATCGGCTACCATATAATCACCCGTTAGTTTTTGTAATAAAACCATTATATCGTCATATTTAAGCATATTATTGCGATACGCATTAATTATTTCATAAATTAATGTTTTGATTTTAGGTTCATTGTTTATAATTTGCGCAATTTCAAAACGGAATCGCATATAACTTGATTTCAAGTGATTAATTGTTCGTATAAAATGAATACGTGCGTCATCCCCTAATTCGTTGCTGGTTCGTTTTACAATCGAATCAAACATTTGTGTATCAAATATATTTAGCTCTAAATGCCGTATATTATGTATAATATACGCTTTATTCTCATTTTGTGACAGTATGTGGTTATAAGGCTTACCAAGAATAGCAACGTGTGTTCCCGTTTCCAAAATAAGTGTTTTTATTATTTTGTCGCTATTTATTATAAATCCAATTGGACGACAATGAATTGTATTTCCAGTAGATTGTGCTAATTTTTGATATGTTTTGACTGCCTCGACAAATGATAGCCTTGATTCTGGAGGTGTTGATACTATTTTCATTTCAGGTTGAATAACTATAGGTACAATAGGTAAATATAAATTGGTTATTTTAATATCATCATTTTTAATCACAATACCTGAAACTTCGCGTTTATTAGTAGGTGTAAAACATAGTGTTACATTTTCAATACCAATTTTATTAACAATTTCATCATAGGTATTTAATCGCGAATATCTATTTTTCAATTGTGTATGCTCAATTGTGGTTTCTATTTCATAAAAGTCGAATTCAATCGAATCATATACAGTATCATCTAAACCACGTGTTTTTAAAAAAGGGACAATTCCACCACCGTGGGTAATAAATCCAATATACCCTGAACCCTTATCTTGTGTTGTTCGTGGTGCTGGAGGAATTGCGTGCGTTTCCTTTTCTATAAAAGGTTTTTCACGACAGCCTTGTCGAATCTGGCCATTATATTGGACACACGTTTCTTTGGGACATTTCTCTACACTTAGAACCTTACATGGTTTGGGCACAGGTTTAGGTGGTGGTGATGCGTGTTCCTTTGTAAGAGCACACAGACCCTTGGGACTCATAGAACATTTATCAGAATTGCGAGAAGCATCATCTGTTTTATGACAAGGTCGTTTTTTGTTATCGGTCATTTCACAATAAACACCACCATTCATAACCATTGTAGTTTTACGCTTATCAGTATGTTGTTCTATTATTTTATGTGGTACAACATAAGAAAATTCCGGTTTTTTGGCATAATCAATTAAGAACGCATTTGTTTCATCGAATGTTTTTAAATCCTCTTGTTGAATATATTCGACAAACAACATTGCGGGTATATCGTCGTTATTTGTATTCGACATTGGATATAAAGGTAAATAAAACCCATTTTTTAGAACGACACCCACAATATAATCTGCGTTATCTATAATTTTCAATGCGATATTGTTTCCATCATCGGTGTTCCGAAACCATTCATATGTTTTATACATCATTTCATTAAAATTTGTATCCGATATCGTCAATCCCTGTGGTATATTTTGTGGTTTTAAATCATAATGCGTTAATATTTTCTGTATCAACGGATGATTTCGTGAGAATACTTTGTGTGTTTCGTCTGTTCGTTGTAATTTTGAACCTTTTTTAATACATGTGCTTATTATTTCATAAATTGGTTCATATAATGGCTGATTATTATAATTCATTGTATCATCATATTCGGTCATATTTGCATTTGCTACCAATTCAAACTCGGATGCCGGTCGTTTAAATAGTAAAATAAAATAGGCATCAGGGTCTTGAAAAGACGGTTGTACAAATCCTCGAGGTAATTCCAATGTCATATTTCCATCGCGATTGACAGAAATAATAATAATAATAAATTTACGAGGAAGATTCACATTTGCAGGAATATGTCCAAAATATACATTAAAAATATCCGTATTAGCAGTGTTGGCGGCATTATCCGTGTGTTCTCTATGATATACATTAGGGTCCAACCACGTTAATTCACGGTTTAAAAATGATAAAATAGTGAAATCGTGCATGTATTCACCAGATAATAAATATTCAATATAATTTTGAGTAGGTGAAACGCCATCCATTCCTGTCATAGCATAACGTATGAGAGGATGTTGTGTCAATTGATGGTCATCCATTTTCTCCACAATTTTATGAACAACCAATTCTCTAAATTCACGTTCTAATCGTTTTGATGCTTCAATATGTGATAAGCCCAAACCATCCTTTTCTTTTGGTTTTATGTATAATTTATATTTTTCTGAATTTTCCCTATATTTTGCCGAATCGGTTATAATCGCGGAAAATACATCAATCATATTATTATTTTGTTGGCTTACACCATATCTGAAAAAATTACTAACCGGTTCGTCTGTGCAAGGCAACATTCGCATACTAAAATACGCATCATCCAGATTAAAAAATTCGCTCAATGCACGTGGAAGCTGTCCTAAACGCCCTCTATCAAGAACTTTACTACCATAGGGTTGAATATAACTTTCATTGATTGTCTTTGTTTTTCCAGTATTAAATGAATATTTGTGGTCCAATCTAAAATTTGGATTACCAAAACAACACGGCATATGTAATTTATCAGGATGTGAATTTGGGTCGAGAAATCCAGGATAAATATATTGACTTCCGGTAGGAGATATAATCGAAATTGATTCCGTATCGGTTGGTTTATTTGTTTTATTATCTATTGCAAATGCGCCTCTTTTACAAGATGGACATTTTACATCGTGTTCGAGAATATCCTTATTACATATGATGCACATTCTCCAATATCGCATATCATATTCATTAATATTATCGGCAGATTTTTTTATTAGATTGTCTATGAATTTCTCCCATCTTTCCAATTTTTTTCTTTCGGTACTATCACCCTCTAAAGAATTTTTAGCTATTCTCACTTGTTTCAATTCTGTATCGAGTGTTATCAATTCCGCTAAAGAAATTCCCACCGGATGACGTCCATCATAATTTTTATCAATTTCTTCGCGTTTAATCTCGTGAAATATAGCATTATTTGTGGGAAGGTCGGCTTTTGATTGGAACGTTTCACCACACGCAGATGATATTTTAGGCTTACTATTAAGCAAATGACGTGTATGAAGCGGTATTTTACATCCAACACACCATATTTTTGGACACATGTATACATTATTCCAATGTGCTTCATCCACTTCTGAACCATATTTAATACTGGTGCACCCTTTATTTGTATCTAATTGAATGTCTTCTGTTTGATTCGGTGCACATTCTTGCTCATATTTTTGTTTAAACCCATCCCCCATATATGTTGCACCGAGACCATTCGAATATGGAATTCCTGATATATTCGATTGACGGGGGGTTCCCGCAAAAGGTGTTCGTGGTGTAGATGATTCGGAGTCGGAATCTTGCTGCTGGTCAGTATTTTCTTTAATAATATTCATATATTCAGCATTATTAACTGCTTTAGGATAACGTTGAACGGTACATTGCCGACTATATCCTTCTTGTTTAGGATTTGTGGATCTATAATCGAATATTTTACTATCCAATGCCTGAAGAGTCTTTAAAAATATACTCGACGTATCCATTAAAAATGCCGTATTTTGTGCAACGGCTGGCTTTAATTCATCATCAACAGCACTAATTGAACTAACAGCACTACCAACATCATCACTTGCTACAATATCTAATCTATCTTCTTCTTCATCATCACTATCAAAGTCAAAATTATATTTTTTAGCGGGAGCAATGGGCTTCAATGTATCTTTTTTTTGAACAATATTTTTAGGAGCAATAACATCTCCTGAAATGTGAAAGGTTTCGGGATTTCTGCGCAAACGTGATAATTCGGCGTGTATGCCAAATCCTGTCAATTCTTCGGCCATAAACTGTGCTGCTGGTGTGTGCATTGATTCATAAATATGGAAAACAACTTCTAATAAATAGAGAATTTTATTGAATTCGTGTATATTGTGATAATTGTCAATTTCAATACGATGATTTGCTGCCAAACCATATTTATCCAAATATATGCGAATATCAACCCCATTACTTGACGACGATTCTTTCGCAATATTTTCGGTTGTTTGTAAAGCGTGTGTTATTTCGTGATCCGTTGCTTCAATGATTTCCATTTGAATACGCACTTTTATATTTTCATCGGTCATACCCCAACTTTTGTATTTATTGACAAGCTCGCGCAACGGGCTTGATTCCGCATTAAATTCATTGACGCGTTTATAACGAAAATGAAGATAGTCGCGTTTTTTTTCACCCATAATGCGTAATTGATATGAGGGTATTCCCTTAATTTCTTGACCGCGTTTCGTTATAATATCATAGGTTCCATTGGTATGTGTTTTCGTTATTGTTACGTTTTTGAATTTACCGTCGATATTATATTGAACCGACTTTTTTTGTTCGTCAGTTATAATTGGGTCCATGAACATAAAATATGGATTCATTAATAGGATAATATCTCTGCATTTTTCATATTCAATTTCATAGTTATTATAGGGAAATTCTACAATGCTGCTCAAGTGTTGGATATGTACATCCGTCAAAACAATTTCATTTGATAAAGGAGAAATAGCACCAAATTGAAGTAAAAAATCGCGACATTTTGTTCGAAATAGTGTAATATAATCGCTATGAAATTCAGCATCGGGTGAAAATACAATTTTACATATCGTTTCATATCGATAGTTTTTACGCATAATAAGAATATCGGCATATACAGGTTCGTGTTGATATATAGCATCTTTCTTAGGCGTAAATAAATAATCCTCTACATCCGTTTCCGTATTTCCTGATGTATAATATACTGTGCGTCGATGTGAATAATGTGATTCAATAGGAATTGGCTCGCGACGAGTTAGTATTTGATTACATATTTTAACCTTAAATGATATACACCGACGAGGCTCACGTATTTTATACAATTTACCTAAATTCATTATAGATGTTTCACCGCGAAACCATGATTCCAATAATTCTTTAGGAATATGGTTAATACTATCGGTCATATAACTTGTCCGATGAATTCTATAAATATTTTCATTTATTTGGTCATCAAATATACGAATGAACGGAACACTGGACGACAATTGAAAATTATTAATCAATTCGCGCAATATATCACGCGATAGTTCCAATTCAATATTTATGCGTATTTCACATATATTTTTACCAATTATACGGGGGGCTTTCGGCAATGTAGTCATGTACCGGATATAATTTAAAATTGTATATTGATTCGTTATCATCGATACATCTTTCACATTTTCAACCGACACTTTTGTATCAAAATATGGAAAATAACGTAAAAGAACACCTGATGTAAATACATCATCACTAACAGACAATGGTTTAGGTTGTTTAAATTCTCCTGGATTATAGGCTACCAAATGTATTTCGTTATTGTGTACATTCAAACTATCCAAAAGATGATTTTGGAATTTTATATTATGTTTCAACATGAGTGCTGATTTTGCATCATGGAAACGGTTCATAAATTCTGTATTCTGTTTTTCAGATAAAGTTTCAATCAGTAAATACGGATGTATGAATGGATAATTTGAAATAGAACCACTATCTTGAAATTTATAATTAATGGATAGACTAAAAACTTCAAAATAACGAACAATGTCTGGATCGGTCATAAATGTATCGTAGGTATATGCTGTTTCTGTGCCAACCCCTCCAGCCACTTTCGGTTCTAAATGTAAATGGGATTGAACATCACTTGCTAATACGCCATTACTGTTCTCACGATACAGTTGTTTCCATATACGATGCATTTCTATTTGGGCATATGTGGTTGAATGTGCCCATAAATATTGGTATTCAATGGGAATATGTAATTCAGGTATCAATGAAATGAGTAGCTGTAAATAAAAAATAGTATTATCGGGTTGAACATAATATTCTAAAAAGGTTATACTATTAAATTCGGCTTTATCAATAGAACCCCATGACGCCAAATCGAATTTTTCACCAAACGCACGTTTTAATTCTTTTAAATGTTTAGCACCTTGATCGGGCGATTTTTCAATACTTTTTAAAATTGGACGAAGATATTCTAAATGCTCCAAACTACCTACAAAAATATATTTATTTTTTACTTTATCACGATTGAGATGGTGAATTAAAATATAGTGTGCGTGATATAATGTCGTAGTTAATTCGTAAAATATGGACATCAATATATATTAACCATATAAATATTTTTATACTTCTTGACACGTATCTGTGATAATCATATTTCTATACTTCTTGACACGTATCTGTGATAATCATATTTCTATACTTCTTGACACGTATCTGTGATAATCATATTTCTATACTTCTTGACACGTATCTGTGGTAATCATTTTTTGAAATTGGGTTTCGTATTGATACGCGCCAACAGCATACAATCCTTCTTCATTCATATAGTCAATCGTATTGATGATTCGTTCATCATCAGGTTGATGAATCATAAGATGATTTTCGATTTCACAATCAAATGTGGCACTATCCAAATCACGATAATTTGTTGCGGCATGAATCCATGTGAGTGCGGGATCAGCATTTAACTCC